>JACCEA011892407.1_pt1 | contig 10231 bp, 5 predicted proteins | sample 7449851 | NCBI WGS metagenome assembly JACCEA01 (sample SAMN15323453, study PRJNA562643) | freshwater metagenome | isolation source: river surface water | place: USA:Blue River Watershed | collected 2017-08-18 | reverse complement strand
GCAGCCAAACGAGTTTTCATTTGAGGATTGGATTTTGCTTGACGGAAGATTTGTTCCACTTTCTTGGGATCGAATTTGCCATCGGTTTGGAAAGTTGGATCTCCCAATATATTTTCCATTGGATGTGAACCTACCATCATTTCGTTGAGATCTTCATCCGTAACTTCAATACCTGATTTTTCAATCGCAGAAATCAAAACTTTACGCTTCACTAGTTCCTGCCATGCTTTTTGGTTCAGTTTGTTTGCGGCTTCCTCGTCCAATTTGAAGTTGGGATCCTGATCCAACTCTTTCTTGTACAATTCTTCTACGATAGGACCTAAATCCGCTTCGCGAATTAATTCCCCTGAAATCTCACCAATAACATCGCGATTTTCATCCGTATTACCACCATTTCCACGACCGTTCAACCAATCTCCCACTACAAAAAGCACTAAGGCGGCAATAATTACCACCGCTACCATTCCGGAATTTCTAAGTTTTTGTATAACTGCCATATGTGTTTAAAGTCTTATTTTTTAAAGAAAAGCAAAAATAGGATTTCAGAATTGATATTGCAAGGATTCTAAAGTCTAATCTATCCAAATATTTTTCTTGATCGCCCTCGTTTTGCGTTTTACGATTATGGTATATAAGCCTGGGGACAAAGCTTTGCGACTTAAATGGAACTCCTCAAAGTCCAATAGCCCAAATTCAGGATGCCTAATTGATTCTGTAACTTTCTGAGCTACAATACTTCTACCATTTCGAATTTCAAATGTATAGCTTGTTTCTCCGGGCATATTTGTACTAAAAATGAGTGAATCTCCATCTCCATTGTGATTCAGAATTAATGTAGGTGCAGAATTATTCATCTGTGCTTTTTTCCCCTTCCATTCTAAAATTTCAACTACAGGCTTCTGTAATTCTTCGTGGAAACTAGTTATAGCGGCCTTACCTCCACCCTTCCAAGTATCAAATCCTATATAATCCCCATAAAAGACATTTTTAGAATGCAATACGATCGGTTGATTCAATAAGCAGGTATTCGCTAATGGTTTCCTTTTTTTCAAAACCGACGAATACACCATAACGAATCTACCTGTGATACTATTTCTGAAATCGTACCAAATAACTCTAGGGTATCCCCAATTTTTATCCAATTCTACATAAGGGAAAACCGCTTGGGCGTGCGAAACATCGGATATTTCTGGCTTCTCGTCGTTTATCTTTAGGGGATGCGAAAATTGCTTCCCCCCATCTGCGCTGTAAACATAATACAGAGACTGGGGTCCATTTTTCCATTCTTGAGCACCATAAACCACATAAATTCCGCCCTTTTTATCTCCAGAAATCATGGGCATAACATTGCATCTTACTAAACCTTTAATTCCCTTCACGTCCCAACCACCCAACATAGTTGCTAAATATTGATCCTTACCCCAAGTTCTTCCCCCATCTCGACTGATGTCCATCCAGAGAGTGTCGGACTTTGACCACACCAAAAATAGTTCTCCCTGTTTGCCAATCCACATACTTGTTCCTTCCGCAGTTCCATCATCATCGGTGGCATTTCCACTTTTATCACTTACGGTAATGGGCGGTGAAAAACTGACCCCATCATCTTCCGAAAAAGCGAATCTTATACGACTCGAGTCGGTAGAATTGGAAGAATTGTATTTATCAAATTCTGTCCAAGCTACATACACATTACCGTTGTAAATACTCTTGGGTTGTTGGTCAAACGTGAATGCGGGCTTATCTTGCATTTTACCATTTTTCCCAATGCAAGTTGCGTGAAATTCTACACCGTTCGTACTTCGTTCAAAAACAATACAATCAAACCATTCTGGATGTTTCTTGTTTTCCCGAACATTTTTTGCCAAATGCGCAAGGTATACGGTTCCTTTGGGGGACACTTTTACAACCGGATCGCCATAAAACCCTTGATCGGGATTTACATCGATTTTCATCCATTGTTTTCCCCCATTTAACGTATGAAAAACATGGTTATTATTGAATGCAACCCAAACATCACTGGGATCGTTTGGATGGATTGCGATACTCGGTTCATTTCCAGGTATCGGTGGATCTTGTAAATAAGTTGACTGGACTTGTGCCCATAAAAAATGGGGGACCAAAGCACCGATCAAAAGCAGTCCTTTCATCCCCCAAAAATATATAAATGGAATGGAATTATACAGATTTTTTCGCTGACAACCAACGTTCTGCGTCTAAAGCAGCCATACAACCACTTCCCGCAGCTGTTACCGCTTGGCGATAGATTTTATCTTGGGCATCACCAGCACAAAACACCCCTTCAATATTGGTTCTTGAACTTCCTTTTTCGGTAATAATGTACCCTTGTTCATCCATCTCTATGAAAGGTTTAAAAATATCGGTATTGGGTTGGTGTCCGATAGCAACAAAGAATCCTTTAATTGGAATTTCGCGCATTTCCCCGGATTTATTGTTTTTTACACGAACTGCCTCGACAGCATTTTCACCCAATACTTCATCGGTTTCTGAGTTGAACAACACTTCAATATTAGGAGTATTCATCACACGATGTTGCATGGCCTTTGAAGCACGGAATTCGTCTTTTCTCACAATCATGTACACCTTACTACAAATTTTGGCTAGATAAGATGCCTCTTCGCATGCAGTGTCACCGGCGCCTACAATAGCTACATCACTTCCGCGATAAAAGAAACCATCACAAACTGCACAAGCACTCACACCGCTACCATTTAAGCGTTGTTCAGATGGCAAGTTCAACCATTTCGCAGATGCACCTGTAGATATAATCACCGCTTCTGCTTCAATTTCATGTGAGCCATCCACGATTACTTTTTGAGGTCCACCCGCCTTGAATTCAACGGAAGTTACCATCCCGAAACGAACATCAGCACCCAAGCGTACTGCTTGAGCTTTGAAGTTTTCCATCATTTCAGGACCCATAATTCCATGAGGAAATCCAGGGTAATTTTCCACATCTGTGGTAATGGTTAATTGTCCGCCAGGTTGTAATCCTTCATAAACAACGGGTTTCATATCGGCGCGTGCCGCATAAATTGCTGCAGTGTAACCCGCAGGTCCACTACCAATAATTAAACATTCTACTTTTTCCATATCTATATTGCTACAAAATTAATAGAGTCTACTCATGAGGTAGGTGATTTAAAGCACTGAACTACCCAGATTCATGGGAATTAAAAATTCCCAAATAGGTATACGTAGGATTTAGGAATACATAATTAGCCTAACCTACACGTACTTTTTTTCCCAAAAATAGACTCTAAAGAATCCTTCTATTTATAATTGAAGAGTTGGTTATTGGTTAAGACAAGGTCAACAATTCTCTGTATTTAGGAAGTGTCCACTCGGAATCATCGCACAAACGTTCGATTTCATCGCTTACTGAACGTAACTCTTCAAAAATCGGGCGAATAACATTATTAAATGCAACCGCTCTCTCATGTGCTTCTTCTAATGCAAGTGCCTTTTCGTTTTCTTCGTTCAACTTCTTGTTCAAATTGTGTGCTTGATTGATCAAATTACTCAATTCGGTCAACAACTCGATTTGGGCTGAAACTGAAGATTTATCAATTCCAACTGCTGCCAAATTCTTTACATTTTCTGAAATTCGAGATTGGTAGCGAACAGCTGAAGGAATCACAAAGTTCTGAATCATTTCACTCAATACTTTTAATTCCAATTCCAAACTCAATACAAACGTTTCATATCTAATTTCGGTGCGTGCTTCCAATTCTTTGTGTGAGAAAATTCCGTGTTTAGTGAATAACTCCACGCTTTCTGGCAACATGTAAGCAGCCAATGCCTCCGCAGAGTTTTTAATGTTGCTCAAACCACGACGCGCAGCTTCTTCAACCCATTCTTGAGAATATCCGTTTCCTCCGAAAATAATGCGCTTAGCGCTAATTAAGTCGGCACGCAAAATTCCTTCAATAATGTCTTCTTTGGACTTATCTGGGTTTGCCGCGATTTCAGCATCCACACGCTTCTTGAATTCCACCAATTGATTAGCAACAATGGCATTCAAAACTACCATAGAAGAACTGCAATTGTCGGAACTTCCTACAGCACGGAATTCAAATTTATTACCCGTAAATGCGAATGGTGAAGTTCTGTTTCGGTCGGTGTTATCCAACAAAATTTCTGGAATACTTTGAATATGAATGCTGCTTCTGCTTTCTTTTGTTTCGGGGGATGTACTGTCTGCTTCAAAATCATTCAACACATCTTCCAACTTATCTCCTACGAAAACACTCATGATTGCTGGAGGTGCTTCGTTTGCACCCAAACGATGATCGTTACCTGCCGTAGCGATACTTGCTCTCAACAAATCTGCGTGATCGTGAACCGCTTTAATAACGTTAATAAAGAAGGTTAAGAATTGTAAATTCTGCTCTGGCGAATTTCCGGGCGACAATAAATTCACCCCGGTGTTGGTAATTAAACTCCAGTTGTTGTGTTTACCAGAACCATTGATTCCCTTGTACGGTTTCTCGTGCAACAACACTCTAAATCCATGTTCGGTAGCAACGGCTTCCATTACATCCATCAATAACGTGTTGTGATCTACTGCTAGATTCAACGATTCAAACTGAGGTGCACATTCAAATTGACCAGGAGCTACTTCATTATGACGAGTTCTTAAAGGAATTCCCAAACGGTGAGCGCGTTGCTCAAAATCATTCATAAATGCCTGAACGTTGGTAGGAATGGCACCAAAATAATGATCTTCCATTTGCTGACCCTTTGCAGGCATATGTCCAATTAATGTACGACCCGTATACATAAGGTCCGGACGTTGATGGAACAAATCTTCTTTTACTAAGAAATATTCTTGTTCAACACCTAACGAAACAGAACAGTCCGTAACGTTGGTATCAAAATATTGACAAACATCAGTAGCCGCTTTACGAACAAACGCCAAAGTTTTCAACAATGGGGCTTTGTAATCTAAAGCTTCACCGGTGTAGGATACAAAGATGGTTGGAATACACAAAGTTCTTACGCCACCTTTTTCAATGATAAACGCAGGCGAGCTTGGATCCCAAGCTGTGTAACCACGAGCTTCAAAGGTATTACGAATACCTCCGTTGGGAAATGAACTAGCATCGGGTTCTTGTTGAACTAAGGCTTTACCACTAAACACTTCAATTCCACTATCAATTCCAGTTGGTTCAAAAAAGCTATCATGCTTTTCCGCTGTGGTACCACGCAAAGGTTGGAACCAGTGCGTATAATGGGTAGCACCCATGTCCATCGCCCACTGCTTCATCGCTTTCGCTACTTCGTCAGAAATACTTCGGTCGATTGCATGGCCTTCATTCACTGCTTTCGCAATTTCATGGATAGCCGCATCGGTTAAGTAGCCTTTTTGTGCGCGGGGACCAAAAACAAATTCTCCGTAATAAGATGAGATTGGCTGGTGATTCAAATCTGCACCGTTGGGTAGTTGTGTATTCGTGTGGTTCATTGTGTGTGAAATGTGGTGCAAAGTTACTCACATTTTGTTGCTACATCATTATTTTTATGGATTAATATTCATAAGAATTCAACAAATGTCAAAAATACACTTACTCTGTAAAATCAGGGTGTTTGTCGTTGAACATCATTTTTAAGTCGAATTGTGAATATATAATCCACATTTATCCCCAAAATACATGAATACCCATTAAATTCGCCCGTACTTTTATTATGGGACATACCCGAATCGACAAATTTACCCCTGCCGGATTATTAATTACGTTAGGTATTATTTATGGTGATATTGGTACTTCACCACTGTATGTAATGAATGCCATTATGGGCAACAAACCCATCTCTGAAGTGCTGATTCTCGGTGGAATCAGTGCTGTCTTTTGGACCTTAACCATCCAAACTACTCTAAAGTACGTTATTTTAACCCTCCAAGCTGACAATAAAGGTGAAGGTGGAATTTTTTCACTTTACAGTCTTTTGCGTAGAAGATTCCCCTATTTAGTGGTTGGCACCATGGTAGGTGGCGCCATGCTCTTGGCAGACGGTATCATCACACCTCCCATTTCCGTTTCTTCGGCAATCGAAGGTTTGAGAAATATCAATCCATCGAATGGTTACAAAGTGGACTGGAGTCAATTGGAAACCGTACCCATTGTAATTACTATTCTCATTATTGTATTTTTATTCCAACGCGCTGGAACCAACGCCGTGGGCCGCTTCTTTGGTCCGATTATGCTGGTATGGTTCAGTATGTTAGCCGTTCTTGGAGTAAGTCAAATTGTACATCATCCTGAAGTGCTCAGAGCATTGAATCCCATCTGGGTATATCGATTCTTAACATCTGGCCCCGAAGCTTTAATGTTGTTAGGTGCGGTATTTTTATGTACTACAGGAGCAGAAGCCCTTTACAGTGATTTAGGTCATTGCGGAAAACAAAACATTCGTATTTCCTGGATTTTTGTAAAAATCACCTTGTTGTTGAATTATTTCGGACAAGGCGCTTGGTTGATGAATCACATCAATACTCCACTTGATGGAGCAAGAACCTTTTACGCCATCATGCCAGACTGGTTCCTTCCAATCGGAATTTCCATCGCCACCATGGCTGCAATCATTGCTTCACAAGCCTTGATTACCGGTTCGTATACATTGGTTTCTGAAGCTATTCGTTTGCACTTCATGCCAAAATTCACGGTGAAATTCCCAAGTACCGTTAAAGGACAAATTTATATTCCTGCAGTAAATACAGCCTTATTGGCTGGGTGTATTGCCATAGTATTGATATTCCACGAATCGGAAGCAATGGAAGCTGCATACGGCTTGGCTATTACAGTTACCATGTTAATGACCAGCATTCTGTTGTATTATTACTTAAGAATGAAGCGATGGAATCCAATCGTTACTTGGATGATCATGTTGGTATTCTTTATTGTTGAGTCCACCTTTTTGTGGGCTAACCTCGCTAAATTCATGGAAGGTGGTTATGTAACCTTATTGATTGGAATTGGAATCATCGGGGTAATGTACATCAGCTTCCGAAGCGGTCAAATTAAAACGCAAATGGTCATTACCGAAAAACTCAGCACTTGCAGAACGAAACTTCGCAGTCTGAGCCAAGATACTACCCTTCCTAAATTTGCAACTCATTTAATCTATTTGAGTAAAGCTCGTCTCGACGATGAAGTAGAATCTACAATATTGTATTCCATTCTTCAAAAACGTCCCAAAAGAGCTGACTTCTACTGGTTTATCAACGTAGATGTTACGGATGAACCATACACCATGGAATATAAGGTTAATGTAATCGAAAAGAACGACATTTATAAAGTGCGATTCCGTTTGGGATTCCGTGTTCAGCCCAAAATCAGTTTGTATTTAAAGAAAGTCATCCAAGAAATGTTGGCCAATGGTGAAATTGATTTGGATCCTTATTACCACGGCTTTTCTGATAAAACAGCCATCGGTGATTTCCGCTTCGTTTTAGTTGAGGAAGAAATTTCAGCTGAAAATGAAATGCCAATCATGGATCATTTCATCATGGACGGATACGGATATCTTAAAATGTTGGCCGGAACACCAGAAAAATGGTTTGGTCTAGATGGTAGCGTGGTTACAAAAGAATTGGTACCTGTTGTGATTGCGCCAGCAACTGAAATTAAACTAAATCGCGTAAAATAACTTTTATTTAATCCGAATTCATAATTTTTCCCCATCCGCAACACATTCATTGACTTATAAACCAATATTGATATAAACTAAACTCAAATCCATGTCCATAAATATCAATCCCAATATAGCTGTTAAACTAGGTCTTTCCCTTTTTTTCGGGGGATGTTTGTTCTCGACTTCCAATGCACAAAAATTCACATTGAAAGACATGAACAATCCCAAATTCCGTCCAAAATCGGCTGAAATCAAAGCTTTTTCACCCGATGGAAACTGGCTTTTAGACACTAAGACTGATCGCAATAACAAAACTTGGTGGGTAAATACACAAAATCCTGCTACTAAGTCCGACTCTATAAACACATTGTTCCATAGTAAATGGTTCAACGGAAGTTGGGTGGCCGCTGATACTGCAACTGGTAAAGAGTACATACCCATGGGGCAATATGAATTTTCACAAAACTCCAAATTTGTTGTCTTGAAGTTTGACCCTGTAAGTATCTACCGACATTCAGCAAATTACCGAGTGAAAGTACTGGATATCGACAACAAAAAAACGTACACCATTCCGGGTAGAATTATGTATCCCACATTGAGTCCCGATAACCAAAATGTGGCCTACGTTCGCGATCGGAATTTGTATGTGTTCAACTTCGAATTACGCAAGGAATTCGCAATAACCAACGATGGTAAGCACAACGAGATTATCAATGGAGCAGTGGATTGGGTATACGAAGAAGAATTTTCCATGAGTCAAGGTTTTGAATGGAGTCCCAGCGGAAAATTCATTGCCTACTACCGATTCGATGAAACTAATGTCCCAGAATTTTCCATGGATATCTACGGGAATTTATATCCCAAAAAAGAACAATGGAAATATCCTAAAGCTGGAGAACCCAATTCAAAAGTGGAAGTATTTGTATTCAATGTACACAGTGGCTTGGGATTGAAACCTACAGACAAAAGCATGAATAACATCGCTTTACAACGAGTGCCTTTATATGGAGATGATGCTACTGAAAAAGACTTTGACATTTACATTCCTAGATTTAAATGGTCGAATTCTGACCAAATATTAAGTATTCAACGATTAAATCGTCACCAGAATCATTGGGAATTATTATTCTACTATCCTTGGGGTGGTACTTCCTTAGCTTCAATGGGAAATATGCAATCTAACGCAGTATCCAATCCCCCGAAAAAAGGAAAAAATACAGCTAAATCAAACAACAAAGGAATCCTTGACGAAGCTAAAAACGCTACTTTACCGGGACAACTAAAATTGATACTTTCCGAAAAAGACGACCGATATGTGGAAATAAACGATAATCTTCAATTTTTACCAAGCGGTTCTGAATTCTTATATACCTCTGAAAAATCGGGATTTAACCATATTTATGTGTACAATTTCCTTGAAAAGAAAGAGCGCGCAGTTACCCAAGGAAACTGGCAAGTAAATTCAGTGTTGGGTTTCAACAACGAATCAAAACGACTGTTTTATACTTCCACAGAATCTTCTACGATCGAAGATCACATTTATAGCATCAACTTAGATGGAAAGAATAAAATAGATATCCTACGTACCAAAACCAATACAGCAGCTGGAGTATTAACCGGCAATGAAACCGCGGTGGCTTCGCCCAATTGCAAATGGATTTACATCATTCAATCTGACTTTTCAACTCGTCCAAAATACGCATGGTATCTATGGAATGAAGGGTATTTTGAACAGCATATCGACGAAAATTTCAGCATGACGATGGCGGAAATGTCGCCAGGTAAAATTGAATTTGGCACTTTGGATCGCGGAAATAACATCAATTTAAATTATTGGATGCTGAAACCGGCCAATTTCGATCCCAACAAAAAATATCCCTTGTTGATGTATGAATACGGCGGACCGGGCAATAGCATTTGCAGAAACAGTTACAATCGTTATTACGTATGGTTCCAGCATTTGGCAAGTTTAGGTTATGTAGTGGCTTGTGTTGACAATCGGGGCACCGGTAATCAAGGCGCAGAATTCAAAAAATGCACTTACTTGAAGTTGGGTGAAATTGAACAATTGGACCAGCGATTTGCCGCCGAATATTTTGGCCAACTCCCCTATATAGACAAGAGTAGAATTGGTATTTGGGGTTGGAGTTTCGGGGGATATTTGAGCAGTTTGTGCTTAACAAAAAGTCCCGACGTGTTCAAAATGGCGATTGCCGTAGCACCGGTTACTCATTGGAAATTTTACGACAATATTTACACCGAAAGATATCTACGCACGCCCAAAGAGAATCCTGAAGGATATGAAAACAATTCACCGTTGAATTTCACTCAAAATATCAAAGGTAATTATCTCATTGTTCATGGAACTGCAGATGATAACGTACATTTTCAAAACGCGGCTGAAATGGTTAATTCACTGATTAAGAACGGTATTGAATTCGACTCTGAATACTATCCAAACAGAAATCATGGAATTGGAGATCCCGCAGCCAGGGTGCATTTGTTCAATAAGTTAACTGATTACATTCAAGAGAATTTGTAATTAATTCAACTCTGCCAGACTCAATTAACCAAAACT
>JACCEA011141748.1_pt1 | contig 10231 bp, 16 predicted proteins | sample 7449851 | NCBI WGS metagenome assembly JACCEA01 (sample SAMN15323453, study PRJNA562643) | freshwater metagenome | isolation source: river surface water | place: USA:Blue River Watershed | collected 2017-08-18 | reverse complement strand
CCATTCGCTGTCTTCCATGCAGCAGATGCCCGTTGATTTCTTCTTAGTCATGAGTGTTATCTCCCGATTGGTTGATCACGCCATCGGCGCGCTGGGTTTCGATGCCGGCCATTTCTCCGGTACCGGCGGTCGCCGGCAGCATGGGGCTGGTATTGCCCGGGAAATCGACCTGGGGCGCCATCGCTGCCGGCGGCACTGGGAAGTTCGGGTCGGTACCGGCTGGGTTTGGATCCTGATAGCCGGCGCCCTTCATCACCTCGTCGGCAATCGGGGCGACGGCTGGCATCGTGGCAATGACCTGGCCGGCCTGCATCGCGGCATAGGCGGTTTCCGTGCCCTTCTTGACCGCTGCCGCCAACTTGTCTTTGGTGCTCGCCCGCAGGTCTTCCAGTTCAGCACGCAGCGTGTCGACCTGCAGTTGCTCCTGCTCGGCCTTCTTCGCTTCGGCATCCTCCTGCGCCTTCTGCTCTTCCGGCGTCGGCTCGACGTCCGGATCGCGCTGGCCATTGATCTTGCGGATGCGGGACACGAGCTCGTCACGGTTCGGCAAGTCGGCCAACTCGACCACCAGATCGAGCAGGTTGAGCGCCACTTCCGGATTCATCTGCGCCAGCCGGCCGACGATATCGAACAGGCTCTCGAACATGGCCTGACGCAGCGAGGACTTGAAGTCCTGCTCGGACACCACGTAATCGGCGGCGTTGGCGGTGATGTCGTTCAGCACCTCGCCGGTCAGCGGATCGATCTTGTTGATGTCGTGGTACTTGGCAGCCCCGCGCTCACCCAGCACGCGGACCACCTTGGGCATGGTGTAGAACTGCTCGACCATGGCCAGCGCGATCTCGCCGGAAAGCTGCACCGCGTAGCGCAGGTTGTCGAAAATCTCGGCGGTGACCACGCCGCCCTGCTCCTGACGCGCGACGATGGCTTTGCCGGAATCGGCGTTGGTTTGCCGTCCAAGGTTTTCGTCAGTGACGCCGCCGACGTTGCGGATATGGTTCGCATCGCGATCCATCAGCAGCAACTGCTCTTCGGCCAACTGGTTGTCGCGGCTGACCTTCAGTTCCCTGCCGCGGTTCTTGACGATGATCGCATCCGGCCGAGCCACCTCGGCGCGCAGTTCCTCGATGTCGTCGACCGCGCCCTCTTCCATCTCGACCTGGTTGGTCGACAGGATCCATTGCGCTTTCGAGTGCCGCTTGTTGAGGTCGTCCTGCGGATCGCGAATCTGGCGGATGGCACCATACGGAGCATTGTCGCGCTGCCGGCGATAGCACCAGATCGGCACGAACGGGAAGCGGCCATGCCGATACGGGCTAGGCCCTTCCCAGACCAGGCCGGACGTCGTGAAGATGGCGCAGCGAATCTCCATCTCCAGCTTGTCGAAAACGCTGGCGCCCTGCCGCAGCATCGCCACATGCTCGGGATTGTTGCTGTCGAACTCGGCGCCACGATACAAGCCGCTGGCAAACTTCCGTTTCATCACCGGCATGCGATACCAGCACTCGATCATTTTGACCCGCGAGCGCCGAGACCAAGCCAGCGCGGCGTGATCTATCGGCGTGAAGCGCCCGACAGAAGCGCCGGCATAATCCTGGCCGGGCGCTGTGACGCGCTGTCCGAGGTAGAACAGTTCGTCGTCGCTCTCCGACGTGATCGACACGCCATCATTGACGGCGCCGCGAATGACGTTGAGGCGATCCGGGAAATAGGTCTCGGCGATGTCGGCGTCCAGGTGCTTCCAGCGGAAGACATAGCGCGCTTCCGACAGGTCGCGCGTCTGGTCGTTGCTGTCGTAGAGCATGTTGCGCCACGATTCATGACGCTGAAACAGAAGCTCTTCGGTCGGGTCGCCGCGCAGCCCGAGTTCGATCCAGCCGACGCCAGAACGTACCGCATCGGCAAAGGCGTGCGAGCGATGAAAGGCGGCCTTGTTCGTGTCATCCAGGTACTTCAGCAACTGCGTCTTGGCGTTCGCCGAATCGTTGTCCGACTTCTCGCGGCCGAGAATCTTGAAATCGATGCGAGTCCGGCGCTCGGTGCCGATGATCCAGTCGATGGTCGGCTTGATCTCGTTGAACACCAGCGGCGCCTGGTTGCGCTCCATCAATACCTTCGCATCCTCTTCCGACCACTGCAAGCCGTCGTAGTAGTCGCAGTCCAGCGCCTGCTGAAAACGGTTGGCCGCCTGCCGCTGCCATTCCTGGTCGTACCACTCCTGCAGCTTGCGGAACAGGGCCTGGTTCTTCTGGCTGTCGAGTTGGTGCGCCGGCTTCGCTTCGGCCTCGACGACCGGTGACCGGCCGCCCATGCGGCTGTCGTCATCGAACGCCGATGTCGCGCGGGAATTGGTGAAGCCGTTGCCGCTCATGCCGCGTCGAGCTCCGCTTCGGTCGGGGCGGTGATCTCGGATTCATGCACCGTCTCGCCGTCGATCTTGATGGCCATCTCGCCAATGGCCTGGGCCTGTTCCTGGTTGAACTGCTGCGGCTCGGGCGGCATGTCGACCAGGTCGGGCAGGCTATCGACGATCACCTCGGCAATCTTGCGAGCAGCGAAGGTATCGGAGTTCGTGAAGCCCAGTTGCTGCGCGGCCTGCACTGAGAAATGGATCAGGTAAGGCGTCGGCCCACCGGTGCGCGCATCGGCATACTTGAACGCGGCCGACAGGCAGATCACCACAGCGCCGGCCCCGGGCAGCGAACGCCGGGCCGGGAACAGGATCATCGCCGGTTCGTCATTGACCCACTGGAAAGAAACCGCGATATCGCCATGCTGGCGAACCTTCCAGGCTTTGGCACCACCGATTTGAACAGGCATAAAAAACCCCAACCGAAACGATTGGGGTGGATTCTGTGGCGCCCACTAGCATTTCAATCCAACAACGTCCCATAACCTCCTGTGTCGTCCAGTAACGCTCAGTAGCCTTGGTACGTCCCGCAGTTGGCGCACAGATGGCCATCGGGTGTCAGGTAGAAAAGCTGGTTTCCGCAGTCGCATTCGCGAACCATCGTGCCGGGCGCCGGCTGGAATTCGAAGCGCCACTTCCCCTTCATCGTGTGGCACTCCGGACACTCCAGATCAACGGTACCGGCTGGAGCAACAGCGATCCAGGTATGGCCGCATTGGATGCAGAAGGCCTCGCCGCTGCCGTGCGGGTCGCGCTTGGGGGGCAGACTGAACTGGATGACGTTGGTCACGCTAGAACCCATGCAGTCCGCGTGTATCGCGAAACAGGCTTGCATTGAGCGCCGTCACGGCCTCGGAATCCGACATCCCAGCGCTCTTGCATTTCTCAATGAACGGATAAATCACCTGTTTTGCAAACCAATCAGCCAATTGGCGGCGATGTTCTGCGCGGATGTCGATTACATGCTTGGCGTTGGCGATATCGTCGACACTGGGGACCGGAAGCGCCAACTCAATTCCCGCCGTCTGTACCAGTTGCGGTTTCAAGACAGGCCTATCTCTATACTTTCCGAACAGGTCATAAGACCAGTCACTGTGCACGAACATCACAAACTTCGGCTGTCGTAGCCAACTGCGATTCGGGCGTTGCTTGGCTCGTTTCATTTGGGGATTTCCTCTCCCATCAGGCTCTGATACAGGCTGCTCATACCTCGCTGCTTCAGTTCGCGAACGAGTGCGCGGAACTTCAAGGCATCGATATCGCTCTGCTCAAGCAAGTCGGCCGCCATCTCGCAGGCCTGATGAATATCGATCACCTCTCGGCGCCCATTTTCAAGCGTGACAACAACCGCCTTCTGGCGGCTATCGAAAATCGGATTCTCGTAGGTGCGTAGTGCCTCAATCAGGTGTTCTTTTTTCATTCGGTTTCTTCCTTCGTCATCATGTCCCTATCCGGGCACACCCGTAGATAGAACCCGTACTCGTCGTCCATCTCTTCCGGCGCCATAAACTGCATGGCGTGGCCCTTAGTGCATGGGTTGTAGGTATCAGGACACGGCATGTTTGGCGTCTTCCCATCGACCCACGCCATGAAGTGTGTGCAGTCGTGGCACCATTTCTTCGGCTGCTTCGTCTGGCGGCCATTCGCCCGGCGGGCCAGTTCCTCAATCAGTTGGGCGGTCGAGTATCGGCGCAGATTCATCGGGTCTTGATACATCGTCACGCCGTCCTCCAATTCCCCGACGATCGCTTCCCAGACGATGGCCCTTTCGCCTTCGGCTGATCAATCTGCCCCCACTGTCTGAACGCATCCGCATAGTTCGAGTAGCGATCGTGTAGTGGTTCATCCAGGAAGCAATCGAGTTTTTCGCTGTACCGCTTCTTGTAGTTATCGAGAGCGGCGATTCCATCGGCACACTCAACCTCATCGATGTAGACGTTTCCTGTCATCTTCATCCGAGTCTGGTTTATTCCTACAGTGACATCGAGAATGCGCGGAATAACGTCGAAGCGATGGCTTGGTAGCAACTCGGCCAGCATTTGTTCGAACGTCGCGGCATCCTCGGTTGCTTTCGTCAGGCGCTCATATCCAGCGTCGTGAGGAAGGTGGTGCGTTCCATAGACGTAGCCACGGCCAAGAAGATAGGAGGCGTAGTGGTCGAGCGCCTCACCGCTGTTCTCATAGGCGTGAATGAAACGATGCTCGCCGGCCACGAACTGATAAAACCAGATCGCCGTTGTGTCATTCCGTCCCAAGTCCCAAAACGTATCTACGGGAACGCCAGGCTGATATGGAACCCGACGAATCCGGCCCGATGCGCGGAGCTTTTGCATCTCGTTGAGGTAGTAGGAACCCTTTACCTTGCTACCCTTCCACAGCCCTTTGAGCAGCGCCTCTCGCTCTTCCGGATCCATTTGCAACAACGCCTCACGGTATCCTGTTCCGGATAGGTGTGGATTGTCAGAAAGCCGAGCCGGTATGAATCTCCTTCGAAGCGTCGTTACGACGCTCAGTTCGTCGTCCACAAGATCGACCGGGATATTGGTTTCTTTACCGCTTGCCTCAATTCCCCAGCGCTCCATGACCCATTTCTGACCTGGGCCGTCCGGGTTTGTGGTGGCTCGAATGTATCGCGGTAACGACCGGTCCGTGCTTCGGCAGCGTGAGAACAGGTACAGGAAGCAAACCGATGTTGCCCACAGGGTTAGCTCGTCGAAGCCGATGTAATTCCAGGCTCGTCCTCGATATTTCAGTCTGTCGCTATCGTTCTGCAAGTAACCAAATTCAACTTTTGCGCCGCTTGGAAACGTCCAAACTTTCTCGGTCTGGTTGTACTTGGCTCCTGAAACGACCGATGGATATAGCTCAATTGAGCGATCAATCAAGTCTCGAAGCTCTGGGAATGATCGACGAAAGAGGACCGCGCGATGGTGCGGGTTATTTGGTGCATCATGCTGCAGGCACAGCGCATCTATCAGAAGGGCGTCAGATTTTCCGCCGCCGGCTGCCCCACCATACAAAACTTCGAAGTCGTCGCAAGACAGGAAAGCGGACTGGCGATCTGTCGGCCTCCAAACTTCTTCACGCGCTCCCATGCTATTCGTCGTCTCGCTGGATTTGCTTCGTCTCAACGACGGCCGGTATTTTCGCTGGGACGATTACAACTTTGGTTACAACATCGGACTGGATAGGTCCGCCATCTTTTCCGGAATGCTCAACGTCCTGCTTGTCGCGCCACTTCTTCGGCTGTCGGTTGCGAAGCCAAAGGGAAGCGGCTTGCGTATCAGGAGGGAAATGCTCGATGTATTCCTCGCGGACAACAGACTTGTCGACGGCCATGATCTTTACGGCTTTGTGGCTATATCCAAGAGCGCGCTGATACAGTCTATCGGCCACCTCGGCATCGGCAACAACCTTTCCGCGTGTGATGGAACTCAGAAATTCTGAGTGAGTCTTTTTCCAAGTGTCGAGCGTACCGGTTGAAACTCGGAAAAACTCTGCAAGCTCAATGTCGGTAGCGCCCAACAAGCATAGCTTTCGCGCCTGCTCTGCATACTCAGCCTTATACCGAGTCGGGCGACCAACCTTGCGCTTCTCACCCACGACAAAAAGCCCCCATCAACGCCGAGAAATCCACCTCGCCGGCGGGTTCCTTGACCCGATACATCGACACCGAATAGCCATCGCTGTGCAGCCGGCGATTGGCCGGCGGCGTGAAATACCGCTTGCTACGCACCCCGGGAATAATCTCGATGAACTTGTAGCGCGCCAGCCAAGAGACAGCCGCGCGCACCGGATATTCATCGACTGCCATGAAGCGGGCAATATCGGCCGTCGTGAAGCGGTTCTCGCCGAACTGTTTCACGAACGCTTCGATAGCGGATTTGACGGTATCCGTCGTCACGCGAATGGTCTGCTCTGTCACGATGCACTCCACGGACGGAAATTGCCAATGCGGTAGGTGATGCCGTAGCCAAGGAACTGGAAGGCATCAGCCGTAGCTATTCCATCGAACCGCTCGCCCGGCAGAACATCGGCCAGGCTGCACGCAATCTCCCAGTCGTCCCACTCCGACCAAGGCGCCGTGAAATCATCGCCAACGTAGCGAAGCGCGACGTCTTCAGTGATAAAGCGAGGAACGAGCACATTCCACGCGAAAAGGATGGCGAATTTGATTTTCTCGATCATTCAAACACCTCGATTTCCCATCCTCCGCCATCCTTCTTTGGCTTCGGTTTCGCTGCCAGGAAACGGAACGGGTAGAGTTCGGCGGCGATCTTGATCTTCACCCTGGCATCGTCCTGCCAGAAACCCTTAACCTCGTGCATTTCCATCTGGCCGCTATCAAGCATCACTGCATAATCCGGGGTGTAGAACGTGTTGTCCGCAAGGCGCAGCTTCACGCCCTCGAACTTGAACCAGACAACCTTGCCAGCGCGTTGGAGCAGTGTCAGGTAATCCTCATAGGCCTGTTCGGTCTTGTTTCGCTCCCCGGTCTTCAGTCGGCCTAAAGCAAAACGCCCTGCTGCTGCCTTGTTGCTGACTCGCGTTCTCGTAATCGCCATGCTTCCCCCACTCGTTTCTTCAGTTCGGCCAATGCTGCAGGCCCTCGTTTCTGCAACACTTCCGCGTAAAAATCCCGGCGCCACTCGGCCGGCATCTTCGCCACCATTCGCGCCTCGCACGCCGCTTTCCAGGCCTCCGACCAGGTGCAGTTCGGCTTGTCGCATGGATTCGCTCCGCACATCAGGCTGCCGATTCATTTCGCTCGACCAGACGCAGCACCTCGGCTGCGGCGTGCTCGCCGAAGCTGCTGACTTGCAGGCGAGGGGCCGACGTTCCGCCCAACATCACGCGCTTGGCACGTTCCGGATCGCCAACCAGGCGGGGCGGGTCGGAGCGATGGCCGGCGGCGCTGTTCGACATTTCACTGACCCCAACGAGGTAGTGCGGATGCTGCGGAACATCGCCAGCACGGCGGCGATACGCCCGGTAATTCGTCTCAAAGCGCTTGGCCAGGAACGGCAGTTCGTCCTCGCTCGTCTGGCAAATCCCTGGCCAGCCGCCCAAGTCATCGACAACCAGGTGGATCAGCGCATCATCGAAAGCCAGCGACTGGTACTGCCCGACACTGCCCACGGCACGCATCACCTTGGCCCATGCCAAAGCCGCAGCATCCTGCGTCGTTCCCTCGATCATCCGCACGATGTCGGCGATCTTCGGCATCCACTGGCCGGTATCCGGGTTCTGGAGGTGGGCGCCGATGGCGTGCTCGATTGTCTCGATGTCGTAGCTTTGCAGGCCTTGGCGGTACAGGTCGATGACGCCCTCGGAGAGTTCCCGGCCGTAGTACTCGGCCAGTGCTACCAGCGCCTTGGCGAAGCGGAAAGAATCGTTGCGGTTCATCACGGTTTGGCTCCCTGAGATTCGAGCCACCGAGCGGCAGCCTCGGCGGTTTTCTGTCCTGCGGATGGTCTGGTCGGTTTGGCCTGGCGCTGGCTGTTGGCCAGCACGCGATCGACGTACTTGGGCAAGCAGGCAATCGGCTCGGTCGCATCGGCTTGCGCCTTGCGCACCGCATCGGTGACCTGTTGCTGCGTTATCCCGGCATCGCACCAGCGCCGGAAGATCGGCCACAGGCCTTCGCGATCGAAGCGGCTCAACGGATCAAAGCCCGTTGAAGTCTCGCGGTTGAACCAGGTCAGCCACTGACCTTCGGCGATAGGCGGGTCTGGAATCGTCGCCAAGTCGGGAGATGCTTCGCGCGACTCTGGTTCAGTACGTAGTGACGATTGTTTACCTGGTGTCTGGGGTTTGGTGTCTGGTGACTGGGTAGCCGTGTTGTCACGCGTGACAGGTTCTGTGACAAGTACGTGATCAGGTTGTGACCTAACACGTTCGATTTCAGCCTGTAGCTGCTCCGTCGTCGTGTTCCACGGCATATGCACACCAAGACCAGAAAGCTCTTCGAACAAGGCTTTTCGACGTTCGCGGGCTCGCCGCTGGCGTTCCTTGTCGTTCTCCTTTTTTTCATCGGCGCGAGGCTTCTTGTCCGAGAATTTTTTGATCTCCTGCTCGGCACGATTATTTTTCCAAACACCTTCGACCAAGATGAAAAATTCTTGCAGGACCGCGTCGACAGCGGCCTTCTCGTCACGCGAACGGGCCCGAGCAACGCGATGTACCTGGTCGGCAGGAATGCCCTGCTCGGTGCCGTAATAACGATCTAACAACAGGCGATAGGCACCGTGCTCAAGCATGCTCAGGTGGGCGGTATCCTTGGCGTAGTCGCCCAGGTGGTGCTCGTAGTAGTTCATGCTGCCACCTGCGCTCTTTCACGCCAGTAGGCCTCATCTCTCCTTGCCGCCTCGGCTACCCTATAGCTTTCCCACATTCGCAGGTTAGCCAGCCTGGCGATATCCATGACTTGCTCCGGTTTGAGTCGGTAGGCATCCTTGCTAGGCGCGGCTCGGCGGGCGCAGCAGACTTCAATCATGCCGCTTCGCTGAGTTAGCAGCAGCACGCCGCTTGCCTTGCTCGGCAGGAAATCAAGAAGTTCGGGCTTCCAGATATCTTTCGGGAGCGCGTAGTAGTGCTTCCAGACCTTGCGCGGGTGCTCGACAGGCTCACGATGAGCGTGTGGATTCCACCGGCTAGTTACTCCAGAGTGCAGGCCTTTATCGGCCGCCTGAGCGTAGGTTAGGTATCGCCACCATTTGTCCTTCTTGGCGTCTGCCTTCAGGTCGCTGCGGCTGATTTTCACCTCGACATCGATAATGCGCAGGTCCGTAGTGACGCCCAGAACGTCGCATTCGTAGCCCGTCCAGTTGCAGTTATCAACGAGGACAACGCACTTTCTAGCCAATGTCTGCAACGATATTGCGCGGGCAATCATGTGTTCGTTCCAGACAACAACGGAGTCGCTCATTCCCCAATCCCCGCCAGAATTTTCTTTGGCACAACAGCCGCCAGAATGAGCGCTGTTCCGCTTGGGTCTGGCACCCGACCCATCAGGCCGAGGTTGATTTCGCCGTTACCGGCATCGATCACCCACAACAGCGAATGGCAATCGCCGTGCTCTCCGGCTTCAATTTCATCGGCGAGGGTGCGCAATGACTCCGGAACGTCGAGCGCGGCATAGTGCTCCGGGAAGGGAACGACGTTGAGTGTCATGCGTGTGCGGCCTCGCTTTTCGCCAGCACCACCGGCTTCTGCCCGCGCTGCTTGACTCTGGTCAGATGGAAACCGCGGCACACCGGGCAGCGGTAGGTGTAGAGGCGTAGCGTCTCCGGGCGCCGTTCAAGCGAGGTAATCGCCCCTGCTTGTGCCGACAGTTCATCGCTCCAGCGATGCTTGCCCAGGCACATGCGATCGAGCTCTTCCTGGGTGCGACCGTTGACTCGCCTGGGCTGCATTGCTGATCAGTCCTTTGGGGAATGCCGAAAGAGGCGAGCAACCACGATGCCGGCGGCTATCCAGGACAACGCGATTAGGGCGATGACGATCCAGTTCATTTGTGGGCGCTTTCCGTCCCACTTCCGGCCACCATTTCGAGGCGGTCCTGATATAGCCTGCGCACATGCTCATAACCCAGGGCCTTGATGGTCAGAACCTCGCGGATGTACTCGCCGACGCCCAGCCCCAGTTCCCTGGCCTGGCGCTCGAGCTCTTCGCCAACGCTTTCGGCAACGCGGACCTTGGTTTCGTAGGAGAGCTTGCCCAGCGGGCTTGTGGATCCTGATCGAGAAAGTGATGTCACCATGCTGATAGAATTAACCGATGAAATTAAATTGGCTCGCCTCCGCCGTCTTTGCGATCCTG
>JACCEA010497841.1_pt1 | contig 10232 bp, 2 predicted proteins | sample 7449851 | NCBI WGS metagenome assembly JACCEA01 (sample SAMN15323453, study PRJNA562643) | freshwater metagenome | isolation source: river surface water | place: USA:Blue River Watershed | collected 2017-08-18 | reverse complement strand
AAGGTTTCTTTCTCACGATTACTGCGGAGCATCTCCGTAGAACCACCATCACGCTCACCATCACCGTCTGAATCGTTCTTACCCTTGACACCGTCACCCATACCACGGATGGCTCCGGTAGGACCTGTCGAGCTTCCAAGAGCAGTACCAAAGTCGTTGTTAGAACGTTCATTGACAGTTTCACCCATCATGTTCTTCAAGAACCCGCCTGCTGCACTGATACCTGAACCAATCATGGATCCAGCAGACTTGGCAAACTCCCAAGCTTTACCAACTTTACCACCCATGCGGCCTTTCATCCTACCCCACCGGTCAGCGATGGGAGCGGTAACAGCTTCAGCACGCTCAGCCATATCGGATTTAAAACGTCCCCATTTAGAGTTCGCTTTGTCATCCAAAGACTTTTGACCTTGGGTGGCCATGTTTTGAAGTTTAAGTTTATTGAGAAGACCTTCAGAGAAACTTTCCTTAGGAACGTTCTTACCGATCTGAACTTCACCTGTATAGGTTTCTTTGAATCCTACCAAACCCTTCATCAGAGTTTGAAATGCAGGGTTCTTAGACAATTGACCCACGAGGTTCACAGCTTGTTGTCCAGACTCCTTCACAAATCCGGCAGCGTTGGTTAAACCTTGCTTGGCTTTATCTTTGGTGTTTTGAACAATAGCAGAGTTGGCAATTTGATCACCAGTCTTTTGTAGCTTTTTCTTAGCCATCTCTGAATACTTACCGAGGGTTTCCACAGGGCCTTTGAGTTCCCCTTGGTTTTGTAAACCTTCCATTTCCAGATCAGTATAAGAACCATTGATCAAACCAGCTAAAGTACGTTCTCTTGTTTTCTTCTTATAGAAGTCATCAATGCGTGTACCCAAGCTCTTAGGTTGGTTGATATCGTAAGACTCTTGACGGTAAACACCAGAAGGTTCTTGGATGATCCGAACACCATTCTGTTCAAGAACAACCTTTTCACCCTTCTTAAGCTTGGCAGACTTCCGGCCCAGTGAACCAGAGATAGCATTGATCTTACCTGCTAACCAACTGGGTTTCTTTTCAGAGACAGTTTCTTCAGGCGTTACAGCTTCTGTGATACCAGCCTTCTTGTTCTTAGCAGCAGTGATCTTCTTACCGAGATAAGAATTCAACCAAGTGTTTTTAGCTTTCTGTCCCAAAGGAGAGTTTAACGCTTTGTCCTTGAGTTCTTTAGATTTCTCAATGGCTTTCTCGATGTTTTCCTTAGAGAAGGTTTCAGCCATTTTGTCAGAAGACACAGAAGAATTACCTTGAGGTGCATCAGCTGCTTCAGGAGTACCAGGGGTGCCCTCAGGAGTGTCTGCTCCAGGGGTACCTTGGGCTTCTTCTGCTTTGGCCTTTAATCCAAGCATACCCAAGAACCCATCACCCTTTAAATAAGATTGATCTTCCAGGTTACGATGGTAAACATGTTCTACCAGTTTCTTTTGTTTACCTATAGCCATCAAGTCTCGGATCTGAGCCAATACCGTGATTTGACGCTTGTCGTAAAAGGACATGCCTTGAAAACCAGCAAACTTGTCTTTAACAGAAGTGAAAGTAGATTTTAAGATCTCTTTAATCGAAGAAGGATCTTTCCACCACTCTAAAGCTTTACCAGCTATAGAAGTGCCTTCCTTTTTCAGGAAGTCAAACCCCTTAGAAGCTTTATCGTAAAGGTACTGACCGCCAGCGATAGCCAATCCCATCGCAGTGTCTTTCAAAGTCAAGAGTTTAGTACCCTTCTCATCATAGACACCATCAGCCAGATCCGATCGGGTAAGAACAACTTCCTTCTTACCACTGTCGTAAACATCTCCCTTGATTTTCAAAAGAGCATCGATAGACCGAATCACCATACCGGTTTCAGCATCAACATAGAAACCAGCTCGCATACGTTCAGCACGTAAGACAGGACTGAGGCTTCCTTTGATGTAAACATCCTTAGGACCAGACACGATGGCCTTGAGCTTTTCTTTACCTTCTTTCAGGTATTCCCAAGCTTCTTTGGCTTTCTCAGGGATCTGGTTAAACAACATGTCTCTACCAAAGTCCAAGGTTTTACCATAGAACTCAAAAGACTTCTCAATAAAGAGATCTTTCTTCTGTTTGATAGCTGCTTTGTTATTAGCCCAAAACTCTTGAGAGTTGTATACTGCAAAGTCTTTACCCTGCTTACCCTTACCGTATAGATCGTTCAGACCACTGACAGCGATCTCTTGGATCGTGTCGATATAGTAGTTACCTGTCTTGATAATAGCACTGGCTTTAACCTTGGCTTTATCTAAAGTCTCTTTAGATTTATCCTTGACAGTTCCTAGCGTATCTAAGCCAGCGTTCTTCAAGGCTTCAGTATCGATACCTTCTAAAGAAAAACCAAAGGTCTTGTCTTTTAAGGTTTTATCTAAGCGGATAATGTTTTCGTTGATCGCAAAAAGTAAGAACTCTTGTTTCTTCTTATTAGGATCTAATCCATGTTCAGACTTGAACCGAGACTCCATGTCGTCTTGACGCTTCGCTAAACCTTGGATAGCCGCCATGTTGATACCGTTCATGGAAATCAGATTGATCTTCTTCCCATCCGGAGCAACAGAGTTACCAAAGTTTTTATGGAGATCCTGAGACATAGGACCTACCTTCTTCGCATCTGTAGAAGGATCGGTCTTGTAGTTCCAAGAAGTAACAGGGGTTTTCTGAATCCCTTCTAAAGCAAACTTAGAATCAAAAGCAGCAAACTTCGATTTCATTTCCTTATCGGAGTTACCAATCTCAGGGTCATCTTGTTCAGACCCTGGTGTAACGTTCATCGATTCGTTCTGCTTCTTCTTTAAAGCCTCTTCAACTGCTTTCTCAACCTCGGCGTCAATGTTCTTTGGCTTCTTCTTGATTTTGAAAGCAGCTTTTAATTCGTCAACAGCAGAGCCTGGGGTTTTCTGAGCTTCATAAGCTTCTCGAACCTTTTGACGTTTGATACGACTGTACTCATCGACTTCGTCATCACTCTTGTAGTTATACCTTAAAGACTTCTCTAAGAGATCATCTACCGCTTCTGGTCTTAAGCTTAAACCACCTCTCTCATCAACAGAAGCATATTTGGCTTTAACCAACTGTTCCATTAGTCCGGCGTCTACCAGCTGTTGCATGATAGCGCTATGAGTCGGCATAGACTTACGCATCGAAGCAAGGTTGTCTTCCAAGTCTCCGATGAAGTTCTTTCCTTCTGCTCCAGGCTTTGAAATCTTAAAGGCTACCGCGTCTAAAGCTTTCTTCTCGATCGAAGTGGCCTTCTTATAGATAAGAGACTCTGTGATGGTTTCAGGAGTAATAGGTTTTGAACTCTTGGTCAGTTCTAACATCAGACGACCGATGATCATCGTGTCATTTTCAGCAACACCGACCTTTTCACCAATTTCGTTAGCGATGTATTTGGTTTGATAACCAATGTTAGCCCTTTGGGCTTCTCGCTCAATGATAGTCTCAGTGGCTTTCTGAATAGCTGATTCGTTCTTAAAAGAACCTGTAACAGGATCAAAATGCAGAAGAGGTACTTTACTCTTAGTCTTTAAAGAACTAACCGCTTGAAGGATGCGGGCCAAATAACCTGGCACCACTTGCGTTTGAACAATCTCTAAACGTTTGGTAAAGCTACCAGGAGCTAAAGATTGTCCTAACCCTAAACCGGATGACAACTTGGTGTCATAACCCCCTGGTTTAAAAGCAGACTTTAATGTATCAAAGACAGCTTCCAAAGGACCTTCTAACTTGGTACCTTGTATTTTCTTCCAGAAATCAGACTTCTTCAGATCTTCCAAGCCATAGTTTGGGTTCACCGCATACCGACGGATATGGGCTAAGCCATCTTCAAACCCAGGGATCTTACTGAGCTTCTTCCCTAAAGGATTCGCTAGCTTATTACGAGCCCATCCAGTTACGGCACCTCCTGCCAGATTACCGATCGTCTTAGGTGTAGACTCAAAAGCATCTTCACCAAAGATCATATCAGCTGCATCCCCTAAGGACAACAACATTTCCATCTGGGAAGCAAAGTCACTGATCGAGTTCTTTGCATCTTTAGTCAGAGTACTTAACCCTTGGGTCAAGATAGACCCATTGGCAAACATGCGATCCTGAACACCACCAATAGCCCTAGACTTCATGGTGTCTTTGAACCGATCACTTATCGTGACCTTGGCTTCATCAGGAAGGCTGGTGTGTTTGATGATAGCCTTCAGTTGCTCTTGGAAGATATTGCCTTGAGTCAGCTGATGCTGATGCATCTGCCCTAACAGCATGTATTGGCGCATGCTGATCTCTAAGCTCTTCTTCTGCACGGCGATCCCAGTATTCATCTGGTACGTCGTTAAGCGGCTGATATTGTTATTGATATTAGAGAACAGCTTGATCTCAGAAGCATGTCGGCGGTTGTCGATAGACTCCCTGACTGCATCTTCTGCGACTTGGCGTTTCTGTTTTACCTTCTCTTGTTCTTCCTGAAGTTCACGTTCTGCTTGAAACGTTTCTCCCAAGACCTTTGCCACACCTGCTTGCATCGTCGATTCTAAGCTCTCTTTCCCGTTAAACCGGGGAGCATCGTAAAGACTATCTTTTAAAGATGTGGTAAATTTCTTGATACTTTCTAGGTTTTCTGGAACAAAACTATCGATCTTAAAAGCCAGTTGACCTAAAAGCGGTTTGATCTCTTTTTCAGCGTGATTGTATAGATCAGAAACAGACTGACTGGTTTCATCGTAGGCATCCCAACTCTGAGAAAATCCTTTAGGAAGGCTTTTCTCTAAGGACCGACGCCATTTCTGGACGCTGGCTAATTCACCCTTAGCGCCTTCATAAAAACCACTGGCTGCTTCTTTTACTATCTCACGTCTTGACATATCAGCCATTTTCTTAGGCTGAGTATTAAAGTCAAAATCAAGATCACCATCGAAGTTCATTCCGTCGTCTGTGTACGTTACTTTAGACACCGGTGCACTCCTTTCATTTTTTAATTAACCATTTAAACCACAGGATCTAAACATGACCCCTATGGAACCAGCAAATCTAAAGTTGCTTTTTGCAACTACTGAAGATGTTCAAGGCATGCGACCTATCAAAGTCTTGGACATCATGGAAGGCATGACCAAGAACTTCCATCCTGACGGATTATTCTCCACGGATATCTTTGGTAAGGTAGGAGGAGAGTTCCGTAACCGCATCTTCTCTTATATCGATCTTAAAGTCCCTGTGATCCATCCTACCTTGTACAAGGTGATCGTTCGGATGAAAGGACTCTACGAAGAGATCCTCATGGGTAAGTCCTTCGCTGTCTTTAACCCAGATACCAAAGACTTTGAAAAGTCCACTATCCTCTTAGGTGAAACAGGTTACGACTTCTTTTGTAAACATCTTCCTCAACTCAAGTTTGAAGAACGAGACGCTACGTCGCGTAAGCAAGGTCTTAAGCTCTTAGCCAAATACAAGTCTAATTACTTCATCACCAAGCTCTTAGTCTTGCCAGCAGGTCTGCGAGATTACTTTGTTGATGAAACAGGTAAACCTGGGGAAGATGAGATCAACGAGTTTTATCGTAAGATCATGAAGACTTCTTTTTCTCTAGAAACGATCGTCGTCGATGGTAACTTAGAGTACTTAGACGGTATCCGCTCTAATCTTCAGTCTCAGATCCAATTACTTTACGAACATTTGATCGGGATGCTAAAGGGTAAGAAAGGCGCCATCCAATCCCATTGGACCACCAGGCGTATCATCAACTCTACCCGAAACGTGATCACATCTCATATCCCAGCCGTCACAGAGCTAGGAGGAGTCAGGTCTGTCAACAGTAACCAGGTGATCGTAGGTCTTTACCAGTTTCTAAGAGCTGCTATCCCTTTGGCTATTAAAGAGGTGCGAGAGAGATTCAGTCAGCGTATCTTCATCGCCCAAAATGCACCAGCTGCTCTTATTAATAAGAAGACTCTTAAAAGAGAACAAGTCCAAGACGATAGTTACTACTACGATAACTGGTTGACCTATGATAGTCTCGAAAAGATCTTTGCTAACTTTGGTGACCAGTCTATTCGACATAGAGTCTTAGAGATAGAAGGCTACTACATGGGTTTGATCTACAGAGGCACAGATCAAACCTTTAAGTTGATCTTTGACATCGATGAGATCCCTGAGAATCGCAGAGAAGGAGCAGACGTTAGGCCTGTTACACTGATAGAGATGCTTTATATCTGTGTTTACGAGATGTCAAGGGGAATCATGGGTTTTACTACTCGTTATCCAATTACGCAATTCGGGTCCATCAATGTATGCTCTATTTACCTTCGTTCTACCGTAAATGTTAACGTTTTATATGAACTTGACGATAACTGGGAACTAAAAGAGATACCAGCATCTGAGTTTCCTGTAATCAATGATAAGACATTTGATTCGATGTCTTTACCTGCAAATCGTTTAGCGGCAATGGGTGCTTAAATTTAATAGGCCGGATATTTAGTAATAAATATTTGAATTTCACTTAACTGCGGGAAAGTCCTAAAGCTTCAGACACTACAGCATAGCCCGAAAGAGCCAGTGCGATAAGTTGAAAAAGTCAAGTCAGGTAACTGATTCTGAAGATATTACAATGGACAACCGTGGACGTAACCAATCGTCTCATGCGCAGCCAAGCCTCTAACTCCTTTTAGGACATGAGGAAGGTTCAACGAACATGGCTTTACCAGCCAGTAGACTCCCAAGCGGGAAAGAAAGAGTGAACACCTTACTGAGTAATGTCAAAGGTGAAAATATGTTCTGCACACTAAGGAAAGCTTAGTGCGGGTGTCTGTGCACACCGGGGTAAGAGGGTAGGGATTATATCCTGAGCGACTTACCTGGACAGTTGGGACTTCGATGGAGACAAATGCTCACTCATCTGTGTGTGGACCGAAGACGCGACTGAAGAGCTTACCAAGACTTTAAACTCTTGGGAGTTTTACATCAGTTCAGCAGGTAAGATGAGTTTTTCATTTAGTGACGATGTCATCGATATCGTTTTGGACAGTATGACTAAGAAATGATTTAACCATGAGCCGTAAAGATTTTGATAAAGCTGTAGAGCTACTAGGGGAGCATGTGACTTCTAATATAGAAGTCATTGAGCCTAAAGACTTGAAAGTACCTTTGTTGTTTCGCTTAGACGACTTTGTACCTAAGGTACTGATACCTCGATTACCTAAATCACACGCACCTAGTGAAAATACCACTGTGGCTCGTGTGGTGACTGCGACTACCGTCTTTGGATGTATGTCAGGTCACGCGGGGATGCTGTGGTTGTTATTGGATCGTCGTGTTGGTGAGCCTGGTAATAACCACTACAAGTTGACTTGTTATGAGTTTGACTATGCCTTACTTCCTAATAAGAAGTTAGTCTATGATGCCGAGGATACTAGGGAAGCTTGGTTGATTGCTTATGACAAGGAAACTACTTCCTATAAGCCTTTCCATTACGGAGAGATCTTCTTCCACAAGGTGTCCGTGATCGTACAGGGTAATGCAACTTTAAATAAAAGCATTGCTGAGATCTTAGTACATATCAGTGACCAGAGGGGTGTGGAGTGGTGTGATGGGATCTTCTTGGAGAAAGGTTATTACTACATCAAAGCAGATGTCAGCAAATACGCTTTGGGTGGTGGTAAAGGTATCCCTAAGCGGATGTCTTACAAGGACAAAGACAAGTTTAACGTGACTCCTATTACAGCTTCTGTTTACAAAAGCTTTCGGGATGTCTGTGTGAGTAAGAAAGGATAATCGTGGACTTACCTTTTAACAGGTTCTATTTGAACTTTGGTGTACGAACGATCTCTGGTTTAACCATGACCAAGGTGTGGCCTGTAAGGGCTTTGCCTATTGATTCAGCTGTACACTTTCTATCTGAAGGTCCTGAGAAGTTTCCAGACGTAGGAAATGTTTACTTGAAGTTTACCAATAAACGGGTGATCTTGAAGAACTTCTATGAGCTGTTGCCTGGGAACCGTTCTCAAGGCAGGGTCATGCAACAGACAAGCAACCTGATCCTTCAGTTTGTCCAGAAGAACAAAGACTTTGTTAACTTCCCTAAGCCTTTGAGTGAAGTCTCTGACCAGCGTCAGTTGGTATTCTGTAACTATAACCTGGTTAAAGGGTTATACCGTTATCAAGACACGCATAAACTGAGCTTTTACTGGAAATGGGAAGATCGTTCTAAGCTGATGTGGCACACGGTCAATGAGTCTTGTCAAACTTCTACACGTAATCACTTCTATGACTTTGAAGTGCCTATGGAACTTCCTTCTAAAGCAAGGTTGAATAACTTTGCTACGAATGTGAATGCGGAACTTCCTAAGTATTTCCCTAACAGCCAAGCTTTGTTCTTGTTAGATCTGTGGAAATGGTTAGATCCTGCCACACGGGCTACTTCAACGCTAGGGTTGGTAGAAACCGCTAATCTTCCTAAATGCAATATCTTGTTTCATATTCAAGATGGTCGGTCGGTTGCTTTGAACCTCGGGTATTTAAACTCTTGGATCGAAGGTCAGCCTAATACGACAGACCGTCCTAATATGAAGGGATTGCCTGTAGATCAAATCCGTTTGGTCTTCTTGAAGTTCTTGATGAACCTTCAGGCTTTAAATGTTGAACTCCTTCAGTCACAGCGGGAAGCTGAGACAGATACGGAGGATGAAAGATTTGATCCTGAAACAGGTCAACCAAGAAATAAGCCTGGATCACGGGACCAAGACAACCCTGATCTGGTTGCTGAAGAAGATGAGACAGAACAAAATGATAGCTCTGAGCTATTGGAAGATGCTGTGCCTAAAGTACCCACACTTAAATCAGGCGTGGCAACTGGTAAAAAGGTACAAGCTGCTAAAGACTCAGACGAGGCCCCTGGAGAGTTTCAAGAAATAGAAGAGACGGAAGTCAGCTTTGAAGACTCCTTGAAACAAATGGAAGAAGAGGCTAAAGCCTTGGAAGCCATGGAAGAGCGTCGTATCGCCATCCGGGGTCTTAACAAGAAAGAAGTAAAGCAAGACTATGATCCTGAAGAAGGGTCCTTGGGTCCTGAAGAAGTACAGAAGCTTGTTTATCAACCAAGAGACCCTCAACAAAGGCTTTTAGAGCGTTTGGATGATGCGGTGGGTAAAGGGTCTATCTCTGCTGCTGACTATCGTAAAGTACTGAAGACTCTAGAAAATCAAAACAACACCAAGGATCCTTACGGTTCTAATAAGACATTGAAAGAGATGTCTACTTTGATTAAGGAAGACATTCAGTTTGATGAGGTTCAAAACACCTTGGTGGTGGATGATCGTATCCTGGATAAATCCATGGGACGATCTACCGTAGAAGGATTAGACCGAGACTATGTTCGCAAGACCATGGCCAAGGATATCATCTCTTCTGTGATGGGTGTGCAGTCGGCTGGTGTGTTGGTGACGGATATCCAGACAGAAGTACAAAACTCTGTCTTGGGTGCCTTTGAGTCCCATGCTGTTACTTTGAAACCTATCGACGGTAAGACTTCGACGATCCGTATCAAGCTCCCTAAGGTGCAAGAAGACGGAACGTTCATGTCAAACGGCGTGCGTTACCACATGCGGAAACAACGAGTGGATCTTCCTATACGCAAGATTGACTCTGAACGTGTGGGGTTGAGTTCTTTCTTTGGAAAGCTATTTGTCTATCGATCACCTAAGAAAGCTGACTCTGGACTGACTTCGATCTTAAAACAGATCACAGCAGGTTCTATTGGCGATGTTGACTTTATCAAAGCAGTACGTCCTGCGAATGTCTTTGATAACCTGTTTGAAGCGCCTTATATCTACAGTGCTATAGCTTCTCACTATAAGTCCTTTGAGATTGAACACGAGATCTTTGGACAACTCTCTTTTGACTTTGATCACCGTACACGTTTTAACACCCTGCAAGGAGGGTCAAAGAACGGAATGGTAGTAGAAACCAATGGGCGTGTCTTAGTCGGTAAGAACGCGAAGGGTCATGCTATCGTTGTAGATAAAGACAATCAGTTTACTGCATTGCTTGCCAATGGTGAACAACCTTTAGGGGATATCTACGATCTGTTAAAGATCGATCGGTTGAAGACCCCTGTAGATCCAGCGATGGTTCGGGTCAGAGGTCAGTCTCTTCCTGTTGGTCTTGTCTTGGCTCGTGCAATGGGTTTGAAGAATCTCTTGAAGTTT
>JACCEA012001836.1_pt1 | contig 10234 bp, 9 predicted proteins | sample 7449851 | NCBI WGS metagenome assembly JACCEA01 (sample SAMN15323453, study PRJNA562643) | freshwater metagenome | isolation source: river surface water | place: USA:Blue River Watershed | collected 2017-08-18 | reverse complement strand
ATGGCAAAATTGCATCAAGTACCATGATACCAAATTGTTCACTTATAACAGTAGAGAATATTACAGGGATGCCAATGAATAAGAATGTAATCAAATACAATTGCTTGTTACTTGATTGTTTGCAAATGATCAAATCACTGTCCAAAAAATGACGCAGAATCTTTGCAGCGGGTAAATCTTTCATCACCGATCGGTTAGCAACACGACATGCTGGTGATAGATATTGTACAACACTGGTGTCTTCAAATGCTTGAGCTGCTCTTGCTGCAGCTAAAGAGAGGTTAGAACTCTGGTTAGTGACTTGTGGTGAAGTTGGAAATGAAGTTGACGAAGTAGATTTTGAAGGAGAAACGGGTGAGTTATTCGTTATCACCAGAGGAGATGCTCTCCCTCGTGTTACTCCTGGAGAAAATTGCTGAGGATTTACAATAACAGGAACCTCAGAAACTGGAGAGTTAGAACCAGGATCATGCATTCCTTGTTGTTGCAACAGCAGCAATTGTTGTTCTTGTTGAGCAAGCAACTCCTGTTGTTGTTGCATCATCAGTCGCATTTGTTGTTCTTCTTTCTCAACACGTTCCTTGGTATTGTTCACAATGTCAATCGCAATATTATGCAAACAATGATATATACTGATCAATTGTGGTTCAATAGAAAACATCGCAACAAAATAGATCACATAAATATGTGCAAGCTGAATAAAAATAATTTCTTGGATAACAACTAATAAAAAATTCCAACCCCAATTTGCAAAAGTTGTTGATCCCGAACTGACACCCCATGCCAAAATCCAGTACAAAAAGAAAACCATTGATCCAAGTATCACAACCCAACCAAATAACCATAACTTTAAGCTTATCGTTTCTTTTGAAAACGATTGGAACGGAAAATATTGAAATTTTATCACAAATTGTTTAAAAGGTGAAAACATTTCCAATAAGAAATACCGAATGAGACAAATGCTACGTTCAAATCCACTAAGATCAGGAATGGACCATAGTTTTGATTCAATCGAAAGAGCTTTCCTGCGAGCTGATTGAATTTTCAGTTCCAATCGCTTTCTCCTATCTCCATACCAAATGCGATCAAGCATCGTCATAGGACGTGGAGTGGTATCGACATACATACCCAACAATTCTTGCATTACTTTCAGCTTCTCTTCCGTTGAAGCAGATGTCTTCCAAACTGGAGGAGGAATCGATTGGGACGGAGTTCTAGAAACAGAGGGCGAATTTTTATCCACTGTTGATTGAGCAAAGCTCACCCTATTTGGGCTTGATGCTCTAGGAAATTCATTCTCAGCGCTGTCGTGAGACTGTCGTGGAGTTTGAGCACTTTTGGCGGTAGAATTCAACGAGGCAACATAACTCCATGGAACTTGGGCACGAAACACATGTCTAATTATATAATGCCGAACTTCACGCAACAATAAATCTGTTTCTGCTTCAGTTGTCATACAGTTTGCATAAATCATTCGAGTGATATAATCCTGTTCTTGTAAAGTATACCCCTGAGGACTATCAAAATAACTTCGAGTTACTTCTTCGACACGAGCAAAAAACTCTTCTTCCGTCAAATCAAAGAAATCCGCATTATCATACCCATGATTACCAAAGAACATCTTTTCAAATTCTGATATATCTACTCTATGCTCTTGCACGTCCGTCAATTCACTGCCAAAATATCTGGCGGTATGAAATCCATACAACGACAGATCCGGACGTTTAGAACATATTTCCATAAGAATATATTCATAGAAAACGGTCAAGGGTAAAGCAACAATAATTGTGCAAACTGCAAGAATAAAAATAAAGGACAGTGTGTTTGGTGGACTTGCAATAGAACAACTGACACTCGCTTGTGCCGTTTGTGTTGGAGCATAGTTGTAGGTGTTCAACGAACCCCATGAAACGGATTCTTCCCAAACACAAAGATAATCATTTGTTACTGAGCTAACTGAAGAGAGACAGTCTGCTTTAGTCTGTTGCGATTCACAAAATCCTTCATCTGGAAAGAAGATCCCAAAGAATAAAGTATCAACAAACAACATCAACAGAATCATCATAACCAAATGTACCCAACGGATCAGACGAGTATGAGATAGCGATGCTTCACCAAGCATTCTGGTCAGAAGGTGATGATTCCACACGGTTTTCCAATAGGTTTTCCAAAATGCTGACATTGACAACCAAAATGAAGTTGACTTTTGAGAATATGAAATATTGGAAGAAGCGAGTGAGACCGAACCAACAGAACTGCGATAATTGGCATTAAGATCGATACTTTTGACGCGGTTTTTCTTCGATTTTTCATCAAGTTTATTCATCCTAAGTGGAATAGCCAAATCTAGAAAATTTTTGATGACTTCCATCTCATTCCCATCCATCGGATTCGGAATTTTCGAAGCGAAACCATCGTTTGTATGCGGCGCCGGCTCATCGGAATTCGATTCATCATCGTCATCTTCGTCATTCCCATCAAATCGCTCCGCATTCAATAATGCATCTTGAAGAAGCTTCGTTTCACGAGACCTTTTAATAGATTTACTCTTTTTGTAACCAAAATTATTATTTGAATTTTTCTCGGCACTATGTTGGGATCCATCCATTTTAGACTTTCTGACAACTTCTTCATCATTATTATTTATGCCCGTTTCTTCAACTACATCATATTCTACTTCACCCTCATCATCTTCAAAACCATGCTTGGATACTGACTGTGCCACTGCTGGTTTACCGAAGAAATCTCCACTCCCGTGAGCATATACTAACTTGTGATGATCCCGCCAATCCCAATTGTTGAAAAATAGCATACCGAAAATAATCACCAAACATAATGCTCCAACAAAAGAAACAACAACCTTAGATTTTTCGTAATTGATTGAAAACGGATTTGTTGATATAACAGTTTCAATTTCAACCACTGCTGAACTTAGAATTGCCGCGATTTGTTGCGATTTAGGTTGAGAACCCGTGGAGCCAAATCCGTCATCATCACCAGTCAGTGATAAAAGATTGCGATATCTCTTATTCGCAGTGGAATCAGTAGCACTTACACCGCAAATCATACTGATATCGTAGCATTCAAATGTTACCGTTTCATTCGTATAACTTGATATATTACAATTATTACACATAAAGTATTCACTTCCACTAACTAAAGAGCTATTGTAAGTGAAACATTTAGGTTGGGTAATTGTATAATTGGAAGTTGAGATAATGTCAGCAATACTACCTGATATTGAATCATTGTTCATAATATTTTGGGTTGTAGTGAATGGTAAAATTATATAAAATACGGGTTTGTTGACATCCACTGTAGGGAAATTATTATTGGCAGGATCAACATATGCTTCTGATCGAAATAAAGGGGAATCAATGTTTGTTGTGTTTGGGAAAGGACTAGAAACCCATTTTACGACGGAAGTTTTCACATAACCATTACAGGCATCACAATACCGGAAGGAATCACCAACAAAAGAAATTGAAGGGGAAACCTTTTCAAATGCAATTTCTTGTGATGATTGAGGTGGCTTTAGTGAGACCGTTGTCTTCATAGGATCAATATAATCTCGATATAAGGACATCATCAAGTTATCGGTGACATACTCCTTATTGGACTCAACATTGACAATTGCAGTAAACATACCTTGAATCAAATTAGCTAATATATCTTCCAGAAGTGACGATAATGCTAAAAGTGATTGATCAATGTTTACAATTTCCGACAATGTTGAATATTGAACTTCTATTGCGCTGGCAAAATTGGATAAACTAGAAATCAGCTGCAACGACGTATCTTCCACGTGGGAAGTACCATTGAGGTAACCCTCTTTTACGATTTCACTTAAGCTTTCAAACAAAGCGATACAACTATCATCAATACTGGTGATAACAGGGGTATCAGCATCACCAGCTGTCGCTGAAGAAGATGAAGATAAAAAGATAGAACTAGTCATGCTTTCAAGAAATTGTGGGGAAGGATCGCTGTTGAGAAGTACTTGCTGCAATGTTGCACAAACCACTGAAATTATGGATGATCGAGCAAAAGCTTCTTCGGAAGTGAACTCACAGGCAAATCCGCCGTAGCCTTCATCACAAGAACATTTTGCAACACAATATGGATTGGATACTGCACAATCTTTCGACTCGACCGACGCACCATTTACAGCGTAGATACAGTGACCACGACCAGAACAATCAGCAGGACAGGTCTTTAAAGGAAGTGAACAAGTGTGGTTCAAACATTTTCCATACTGGCATTCATCATCGATTTTACAATAAGCTCCTGTGGATTTCGCAGTGGCATTATATTTGAAACAAGGAGTGTTTGCAGCACCTGCATCTCCATAGTAACCATCCAGACAATCACCACACATATTTGAGACGAGACTACAATTATAACGATTCATCAACGCACATTGAGAAGGAGGGGCCATTGAACAATCGACACCATTGAACATTGTAAGCACGTTATTAGCAATTACATATTGCTGATTCACATCGGCTTGATCATCAGATGAAGATGATTCTTGGGAGTTTAAGTACCCGAGATAGTCGAAACCGGCAGTAGAGGACACTATCGCGGTGCTCGTGACGTTCGATGATGCGAGAAGAGAGTCAAACGCACGAACAATCACAGTTAATCGATAACCATCTTCTGAGGTCCCACTGGGTAACAATGAAGATGCATGCTGTTGAGTACTTCTTTGCTGAATTGTCAGCCATGAGGAAGTTGAAACACGACGATAGCGATAATCAAATGTAAGCGGGAGGCTTTGATCAGCATCTCCATCAACCCATCCAGCTGTTTCAATGTTAAATTGAGTCTTGAAGGCACTGCCGCTGCCAGGAGAGATGAGGACAGTACCACCATATGGGGCACTGTTTACTTTCAAAGTAATCTCGCTATAAGCAAAAGGGCTACTTTCACTATCTTCATAAGTGCCAATACCATATAATGATAATCGGAAAGTAACTTTTGAATATGAACTCAACACAAATGGAGCAACGCTGATAGGAAAAGGGATCTTTGTGTAACCAGAATATGATGGTAAAGTAAAATTGCGGACCAACGCAGTAGCTGTGTATGTATTTGATAATGCGATGTTGTTGGAAGTTGGTGTGGATGCAGTCCAGACTGCCGTAAAATTATTGACCGCACCAACATACCCATATATTGCAAGATTGTCTTCTCCATTAAATTCTGTTGCAGTATTAGCAATTTCCAAAATATATTCTCCATACGATGAATCTCCTTTAACAACCGTAATTGAAGTTCCTCCAACTCTTCCATCACTTGCAGTAACAGTTACATACACTTGATATGATATCCCATTCAACAATTTCGATAACATCACTTTCGCTTTCGATAGGGTCGATCCTAGCATATTTTCAAATATTTCATCACACGAAGATCCGTATAGAGCTCCAGATAAGATCGAACAAGTCCATTTAAAGGAAAGCTCAGTAACATTATTTCGTTGATCATAACTACCTGATGCATCAAGTTCAGTATCGGCTACAATTGATCTAGTTGCACCCCCACTGATTGCAGCGATAACATCACCACCATAAACAGCCACTTCAACAGATGAAGTTGCATTTACTAAAGACCACTTGTCAGTGGTAGTAGCAGAAGCGATAATTTTGACAACATAATCACCTTCACCTGGAAAACCATAACCAGCCAGATGGAAGGTGCGCGGATTATTGCTTATTGAAGTTACAGTGGTGGGCTGAAGATGGGTGCTACCGGTAATAATGTCTACTTCTCGCTTGAAAATTTTCCACGATATGACCAATTGAGTCAAATTAGCGGAATTCACACCGCTGCAACTCGACACTGGGACTGAAACTTTACTGTATATCATCAAAGAATCACCAAACTTTATCTCACGACTTTTTGATCCAAGAATTTCAATCGTAGGTGAATATAGAGCGGCACCATAATAAAAAGAGATAGTTGCCTCTTGTTTTTCTCCAAAAATATTGGTAAGAGATAATGTGACATAATAAGTGCCATCTGTCAATCCAAAAGTACTCGGGACATTCAATGGGGCAAATCCCAGATTGTTCAGAGCATTTTGCAATGAAGACACTGTGATGCCTTCTCTCTTCACGGTCCAAATCACCGCAACAAAACTCTGTCCACCATTTCCGTATGACAATGATGGATCAATAGTAAAGTCAGTGCAGCGTTGAATCTTCGATGGCACGACAATTATTGGTGTAGGTTTCACAGGATTGCTTGGGGTTGACGCAGTTATCGGGATGGCTGTAGTGAGATACATAAATGCAGAACAGTTTACATAAAAGAACGATGTGGAAGGACACTCGGCAGCAATTTTTCCGGGAAGCACCGTTATTGAACCACCCACGGCCAATGTTGAAGTCCCTGCAAGTCTTCTGTTAGACGATGTTGAAGATGCTTCACGATTCAAAGAGGCTTCAACCACGGTACTGTTGATCCAAGTACATGTTGCTTGACTATCGCCAAGAAATGAAAACACTCTTGAACATGTCCATTGACTATCTGAAATACTTGCTCTGTTTGTTGCCGACTCAAAGGAAATGTAAACAAGGGCACCATTGTCTGAAAACACAACAGATGATAAAGATGGTGGAGGGAGTAGGATACTAGCCGTTGAAGAAACATCAACAACTTTTACTGTCAGTGATGGTGTGGAGTACTGTCGTATGGCACCTGGCGTTGTTAAATCCATCAATAGACGGTATGATCCACTTGCAACAGAACTAAAAACAACAAGAGAAAATGAACAATCTGAGGTTGCATTGTTCGAATATATCATCATAATCGATGGTGATGAAGACCAAAACGCACTCGCGACCCTGCTACCATTGAAATATACAAGGTAAGGTTTAATCGTAATCAAATTATCTGGTGGTGAACCCAACGAATATTTAAATACATTTGTTGCCGATACCTTGTTAGACCAGTACAAAGTTGGATTATTCAACAAATAAGATGGAGAAGATGAAATCGATATGGAACGACAGCATTGAGTCATGAATTTCTGCCCCAATTGTAAGACTTGCGGAAGTGATGAAATCGAACCGTCAATGTTACGAGCAACGCAGTAAACAGTATAATTCTTGGCTGCAACTAGCCCCTTAATAACAACTGCTACGGATTTCGTTTCCGATGTGTAACTTGCAAAATAGCCAGAACCAGTGACGGTAGATGTTGATTGAATGACAGTTGTAGTTGCAACACAAAAAATATTCCCAGAAGGAGTTCCCGTGGAAGAAAAATGTACAGAGACTGTCGCATTACTTATTCCCGGTGAAGCAGTAATTGATGCAATTACAGGCAAGATGGAAGCTAAATATTAATTATTAATAAAATCTAGTGAAATTAACTTAAATTATAGCAACTTACCGTATCTGGAGGGAGCAGTTGTGGGCGACACAGTGGGAATAACGCTTGGCGCAGGAGAGGGCTTTGGGGAAGGCCGAGAAGTTGGAACCAAGCTTGGAAGAGAAGTTGGTCGAGAAGTTGGTCTACTTGTTGGGATAGACGTTGGTGGAACCGATGGCGAAGAAGATGGAACACGAGATGGATGTGTAGTCGGAGAACCAGATGGCCTGCATGATGGTGAAGTAGACGGGTAGGCAGTTGGCATAGCGGTTGGTAAACCCGATGGAATAGCCGTAGGCACCATGGATGGGATGGATGAGGGAACTCCAGTGGGCAAAGATGTTGGAAACCCTGAAGGCTCGCTGGTAGGCTGAGATGTAGGCAAAGAATTCGGTTGGCATGTTGGTTGTCCACTAGGCTGGAACGATGGCTGACCACTTGGCTGCCCAGTTGGCTGGTTGCTCGGCTGGAAAGTCGGTTGTGAGCTGGGTTGTCGGGTAGGCTGCCCAGTTGGCTGTCTTGTAGGCTGACCAGTAGGTTGCCGAGAAGGCTGTCTACTGGGTTGAGAAGTTGGCTGTCTTGTGGGTTGGCGCGTTGGTTGTCCCGTTGGCTGTCTGCTTGGCTGCCCAGAGGGTTGACTAATAGGTTGCTTTGTTGGTTGTACTGTGGGTAATGGTGTTGTTGGAGCGACAGTGGGGTTGACGGAAGGAAGTAACGATGGAACGGAAGTTGTTGGTATCAACGTTGGTGAAAGCGTATTGGTTGGTACACGTGTTGGATTAATCGTTGGCGCAACAGTAACTTGAACAGATGGTGAAAAAGACGGCACCATCGTTGGGTTAGTGCTTGGATTTGCCGACGGAATTAGTGTCGAAACAATAGTAGGGCTCACCGATGGTGATAATGTAGAGCCTAAAGTTGGTGAAGCGGTGGGTGAAAGAGAAGGTGCCATAGACGGAGTTAGGGTAGGATAGGTCGTAATTTCCTCAGTTGGAGATGATGTCACTTTTACTTCAACTGTTGGTGCATGGGTCGGAACTTCTGTTGGATACGGAGTCGGATGCTTTGATGGCAGGAGTGTTGGGACCATAGTGGGCGACACAGTTGGAGACTCAGACGGCAGCACGGTGGGATTAACGGAAGGAGCACCAGATGGTGAAATACTTGGTTCATCCGTGGGAAACTCGGTGGGGGCAATGGATTTGATGACGACAACTGGAAACAACGTAGGGGCATCCGAGGGCACGACAGAGGGTTCATTCGTCATCACAATTGACGGAGCAACCGTAGGATTTTCTGTTGAAATGGAAGTTGGGGCTATAGTTGGACTCAACGTTGGAAGGGAAGTTGGAGCTAAAGTTGGAACGTCAGTGGGCACAAAAGAACTAGATGGAGCAACGGTTGGTCCAATCGTTGGATTTGCTGATGGGACTGCAGATGGCTCCGATGTTGGTGCAACCGTTGGGTTAGTGGTCAATGGAGCGGTTGGTGCGGATGATGGGGTAGTTGATGGTGCAATTGAAGGAAATGCTGAGGGGTTTATCGATGGGACTTCAGAAGGATGTTCTGTAGGAAATATCGAGGGACTCATTGTTGGAGTTTCTGACGGTTCGACAGAGGGATTAATAGATGGGTGAATCGATGGTACACCAGAAGGATTCCAAGTCGGATCCGAAGATGGCGATTGAGAGAGTGACACTGTCGGGAATTCAGTTGGCGAATAAGTTGGAGATGTTGTAGGAGCACCACTTGGTGACTCTGTTGGTGGATTTGATGGAGTTGCTGTTGGTGACACAGAAGGGGGGAAAGTGGGCATAATGGTGGGCACTTCCGAAGGCGATGTTGAAGGAATTGTACTGGGAGAATCAGTAGACGGACTGAATGTAGGAGCAACTGAAGGATCAAGTGACGGATGAGTGGTCGGTTGTATTGAAGGTACTGGTGTAGGAACAGCGCTTGGTTCATCAGTGGGCGCAACAGACGGACCAACAGTTGTCATCGGTAAAACAGTGGGGGGATTTGAGGGGTCCGGTGAGGGAAACTCGGTTGGTTCAGAGGATGGTTGCATCGAAGGAAATAAAGTGGGATCCGGGGTAGGTACAGTCGATGGAAGTACCGTTGGTAGTTCAGAGGGAAAATAAGTTGGACAAGTAGTGGGCGAGATGGTTAGTGAGGATGTAGGCTTTTCTGTTGGCGCTATGGTTGGCGATTCAGTCGGTGATATGGTCGGCATTTGAGTAGGCCGAGCTGTTGGGAAAGTCGATGGATTGAGAGTTGGTTGCACTGTTGGTCTTTCACTCGGTTCAACTGTTGGAAGAGCATGAGCCTCAATATTAGTGGGATGTGTTGAAGGAATCGTTGTTGGAGATGCTGAGGGAGAGCATGTTGGGGCTGTTGTGGGAGAAGTGGTTGGATTCATTGTGGGTGCAGTAGTCGGAGAACTAGTCGGTGATGTTGTTGGAGCAGCTGAAGGGGAAACTGTTGGGACATCTGATCGAAACACAGTTGGGATCTCAGAGGATGAAACCGTTGGAAGCTCTGATGGCCCAATTGTTGGATAATATGACGGATAGGTAGTTGGTACTGCAGTTGGTGCTGTGGATGGTTGAATGCTAGGAGCTACTGAAGGAGCAGAGCTTGGACTCGCAGTAGGCGCAAAACTTGGAGAAACCGTTGGTAAAAACGTTGGCTGCTCAGAAGGGATATCACTAGGTGTTGCAGTTGGTTCGCTTGATGGGGTTTCTGAAGGATGTTGAGTTGGTGTCATTGTAATGACGAAAGTGGGATTTTCAGATGGCACCACACTTGGTAAAACTGAGGGAAGCTCTGAAGGGAGCATGGATGGTGCTACCGT
>JACCEA010884548.1_pt1 | contig 10234 bp, 10 predicted proteins | sample 7449851 | NCBI WGS metagenome assembly JACCEA01 (sample SAMN15323453, study PRJNA562643) | freshwater metagenome | isolation source: river surface water | place: USA:Blue River Watershed | collected 2017-08-18 | reverse complement strand
GTCGGCGGCCATGGCGGGGCTCATTCAATCGGGGCGCGGACTCTAGCGCGCCCCACCCTTCACAGCCAGGGGCGCAGGGCTTGTGCCCACTCGGCGCACTTGTCCGCCCGGGTGCGGCTGGCGTGCGCGGGGCTGGTGGACGGCAACTTGAGCAGCGGACGACCGGGCAGCGCCGCACGGGCTTGGCGGTGCGCCTCGGCCCCGTTGCACGCGATGGCGCGCAGTTCGGGCAGGCGGGCCAGAAGCTCCAGCAGGTCGCTGGGCTCGGCGGCACGGATGTCGGCATCCAAGCTGCCGGGGCGTTCGCAGGCGGTCACCGCGTCCCACAGGGCGATGCGCCCATCCACCAGCGTTTGCAGGCGATCGGCATAGGGGCGCTGGGGCAAGTCCGGCAGGTCCAGAACCGCACCCACCGCCGGCCAAAAGGCGTTGCGCGGGTGGGCGTAGTACTGCTGGGCCTGCAGGCTGGCGGCGCCTGGGAAGCTGCCCAGGATCAAGACCCGCGCGTCGGCCCGCCACACGGGCGCCAGGCCGCTCAGTCGCACGGGGGCATTGCCGCGAGCTTGGGCAGCACGCGGCGGGCGTTGGCGCCGGTGATGGCGGCGGTCTCGGCCAGCGACCAGCCGCGCAGCGCGGCCAAGGTCTGGGCGATGCGCGGCAACTCGGCCGGCTCGTTGCGCCCACTGCCCTGCCCTGCGGCGCGCGCAGCGGCCGTTTGGTAGAGCCACTGCGGCGGGATGTCGGGCGCATCGGTTTCCAGCACGAGGTGCTCGGCCGGCAGCGTGGTGGCCAAGCGGCGCAGGTTCAGGGCGCGCTCAAAGGTCAACGCACCGCCGAACCCAAGCGCGAAGCCCAAGTCCACGAAGGCCTGCGCCTGCTGCGCGCTGCCGTTGAAGGCGTGGGCGATGCCGCCGGTGCGCAGGCCCACCCGGCGCAGACCGCCCAGCAGCTGATCGGCGCTTCGGCGCACGTGCAGGATGACGGGCAGGTCGTGGCGCTTCGCAAGTTGGAGTTGGGCGGCGTAGAAATGCTGCTGGCGCGCAGCGTCCAGGCCGGGCACGAAGAAGTCCAGCCCAATCTCGCCCACGGCCACCAACAGCGGGTCGCCTTGGGCGTCGGTCAGCGCTGCATCCAAGGCGGCCAGGTTGTCGTCGGTCGCCTTGGGCGTGAACAGCGGGTGGATGCCCAAGGCGTAGGGCTGGCCGGCGGCGCGGCACAGGGCTTGGGTGCTCGCCCAGTCCCGGGCTTGGACGGTGGGCACCACCACGACATCCACGCCGGCCGACCGGGCGCGGGCCAACACGGCGTCGCGGTCGGTGGCGAACTCGGGGGCGTCCCAGTGGCAGTGGGTGTCGATCCACATGGGAATCGCCCCGAGGTCCGGCCTCAGCGGAAGACGACCGTCCGCTTGCCGTTCAACAGCACCCGGTGCTCGGCGTGCCACTGGATGGCGCGGGCCAGGGCCAGACATTCGGTGTCGCGGCCCACGGCGGCGAGTTGTTCGGGGCCGTAGGCGTGGTCGATGCGGCTGACCTCTTGCTCAATGATCGGGCCCTCGTCGAGGTCGCCGGTCACGTAGTGCGCCGTGGCGCCGATGAGCTTGACGCCGCGCTCGAAGGCCTGGTGGTAGGGCCGCGCGCCCTTGAAGCTGGGCAAGAAGCTGTGGTGGATGTTGATGGCGCGACCGGCCAGCTTTTCGCACAGCGCGGGCGACAGGATTTGCATGTAGCGGGCCAGCACCACCAGGTCGACCTGCTGCTCGTCGATCAGTTCGATGAGCTTGCGCTCTTGGTGGGCCTTCTGTTCTTCCGTCGCGTTCAGCAGCGGGAAGTGGTGGAAGGCGATGTTGTGGCTGGCCGCGAGTTGGTAGAAGTCGCGGTGGTTGCTGGCAATGGCCACCACTTCGATGGGCAGGTGCTGCGTGGCCACGCGGAACAGGATGTCGTTCAAGCAGTGGCCGAACTTGCTGACCAAGAGGAGCACACGCGCCTTGCGCGTGGCGTCCACCAGCTCCCAGTCCATGCCGCGCTGCGCCGCCAGGGGCGTGAAGGCCTCGCGCAGCGCATCCAGGCCCGAGGGGCTTTCGAACGCGATGCGCATGAAGAAGCGCTGCGTGTCGGCGTCGCCGTGCTGGGCGCTGCTCAGGATGTTGCCCTGGTGGGCCAGCAGCACGCCGGTGACGGCATGGACGATGCCCGGGCCGTCGGGGCAGCTGAGCTTGAGGATGAAGGAGTGGCTCATTGCAGGTGTCCGCCTTTCAGCAGCCAGCGCTGCTCGCAGCGGGCGGCCAGGTCTTGGTCGTGGGTGACGAGCACGAAGGCGGTGCCTTGCTCGCGGGCGGCTTCCAGCATGAGCGCAAACACGCCGTCGGCCGTTTCGCGATCGAGGTTACCCGTGGGCTCATCGGCCAGCACGCAGGCCGGCTTCGTGACCAGCGCACGCGCGATGGCCACGCGCTGGCGCTCGCCGCCGCTCAGCTCAGACGGGCGGTGCAGCACGCGGTCGGTCAGGCCCACGCGGGCCAGCATCTGCCGGGCCTGCGCCTGGGCCTCGGGCACGGTCATGCGGCGGATGCGCAGGGGCATGGCCACGTTGTCCAAGGCCGAGAACTCGGGCAGCAGGTGGTGGAACTGGTAGACGAAGCCAAGGTGCTCGTTGCGCCAAGCGCCGAGGTCCGTTTGGTTCATCTGCGCCAGGTCTTTGCCCTTGAGCAGCACGCGCCCGGCGCTGGGCTTCTCCAGGCCACCCAGCAGGTGCAACAAGGTGCTCTTGCCGGACCCGCTGGCGCCGACGATGGCCACGGTTTGGCTGCGCCGCACGCTGAAGTCCAGGTCCTTCAGCACCTGCACGTCCAGCGGACCTTCCACGAAGCGCTGCCCCAGGCCCAGGGCTTGCAAAACGACGTCACTCATAGCGCAGGGCCTGGGCGGGTTGCACGCGAGCGGCGCGCCAGCTGGGGTACAGCGTGGCCAGCAGGGCCAGCAGCAGGGAGATGACCGCGATGGGCACGATGTCGCCGCGCTGCGGGTCGCTCGGCATTTGGTTGATCAGGTAGATGTTGGCCGGCAAGAACTTGGCGCCCAGCGCCGCTTCGATGGCGGGCACGATGACGTCGACGTTGAAGGCCACCAGCAGGCCCAGGGCCACGCCGGCCACGGTGCCGATGACGCCAGCAAACGCACCTTGCAGCATGAAGATGGTTTGGATGCTGCGCGGGGTGGCGCCCAGGGTGCGAAGGATGGCGATGTCGCTTTGCTTGTCGGTCACCACCATCACCAAGGTGCTGACGAGGTTGAAGGCGGCCACCGCCACGATGAGGGTGAGGATGATGCCCATCATGCGTTTTTCCACCTGCACGGCGGCAAACCACGTGGGGTTGGCGCGGGTCCAGTCGCGAAGGCGCCAGTCGGGGCCGACTTGCTGCTGCAAGGCATCGGTCGCGGCACGCGCCTCGTGCAAGTCGGTCAGGCGCAACTGCACGCCACTGGGCCCCCCGGTGCGGAAGAGCAGGGCCGCGTCGTCGATGTGCATCATCACAAGGCCGGCGTCGTACTCGTAATGCCCCGCCTGAAAGATGCCGGCCACCGTGAAGGTGCGCGAGCGCGGCATCAGGCCCGCAGGGGTGACGTTGCCCCCCGGGGCCAGCAGGGTGACCGAATCGCCCACCTGCAACGCCAACTGCCGCGCCAGTTCTTGGCCCACCAGGATGCGCCAGCCCTTGGGGGCCAAATCGTTCAGACCCGGTGCGTTTTGCGCCATGGGGGTGACGGTGGGCTCCAGCGCCGGGTCCACGCCGCGCACCATCACGCCGCGCATGTCCTCGCCACGGGCCAGCAGGGCTTGGCTGCCCACGAAGGGCGCCACGCCGGCCACGCGCACGTCTTGACGGGCCACGGCGGCCAAGGCTTGCCAGTCTTGCGCCGGGCCGCCGTCGTAGCGGGTGACCTCCACGTGGGCGATGGCACTCAGCATGGCGTCGCGCACCTCGCGCTGGAAGCCGTTCATCACCGACAGCACCACGATCAACGCGGCCACGCCGAGGGCAATGCCCACCATGGACACGCCCGAGATGAAGGAGATGAAGGCGTTGCGGCGCCCGCCGCGGCCGGCACGCAGGTAGCGCCAGCCGATTTGCAGTTCAAAGGGCATGTGAGGCAGGTTCATGTGGGGCGGGATTCTGCCCGCCCCACCCCCTGCCACCCGGGCCTCAATGCCCGTGTTTCATGGGGGCAGCCCCCAAAGCGCGCACGGGGGCTTGCAGGCTGAGCGTCTCCCGCTTGCCGTCGGCGCCCTCGATCACCAGGCTGACCGGCACGACCGTGCCGGCCGTCAAGGGCTGCTTCAGGTCCATCAGCATGACGTGGTAGCCGCCCGGCTTCAGCGCCACGGCCTTGCCAGCGGGCAAGGGCAGCGCGTCGATCTGGCGCATCTTCATGACGTCGCCCACCATCGTCATTTCGTGGATTTCCACGCGCTCGGCCACCGCGGAGCTGCCCGCCACCAGCTTGCCGCCTTGGGCGGAGGTGAGTTGCACGAACAGGCCAGTGGCCTTTTGCTGGGCCACGGTGCCGCGCACCCAGGGGTCGGTGGCGGTGGTTTGCGCCTGGGCGACGCTGGCGATCAGGGCCAAGGAACAGAGCAGTTTTTTCATGGGACAGGTTCCAGGTTCAGAAGAAGAGAGGGTCACAGGTCGAAACGCAGTTCGGCCACCCAAGTGCGCGCCGGGTAGGGGTGGAAGTTCCAATAAACCTCATTGTTGAGGTTGTCCACGCCCAGTGCCGCGCTCCAGGTCTTGTTGACCTTGTAGCGAAGGCGGGCGTCCAGCACCCAGAAGTCGCTGGCGCCTTGGTAGCGCGCGCCGTTGGGGTCGGTGTTGTCCAGGCTGTTGAACTGTTTGCCGCCATAGCGCAGGCCCAGGGTGGTGCTCAGCGCGTCGTCCCAGCGGTAGCTGGCCACGGCGTTGGCGCGCCAGCGCGGCACGCGGGGCTGCCATTGGCCGACCGAGGCCGGGAACTTGGCGTTGGCGGTGATGACCGAGTCGGCAAAGGTGACGCTGGCGCTCAGGTCCAAGCCCTGGATCACCGCGTCGTTCAAGGCGGCGGCCAGCTCCACGCCCCAGGTGCGGATGCGGTCGACGTTCTGAACGTTGGTGACGTTGGGCGTGACGGTGGTGTTGGTCTGGCTGTAAAGCGCATCGCGCGTGGCCTCGTGGAACACGGTGGCGCGGAGCGTGCCCAATGCCAGCTTCCAGTCGGCGCTCAAGTCGGTGGTTTGCGAGGTCTCGGGCTTGAGATTGGGGTCGCCATTGATCAAGGCGCCCGTGCTGGCGTTGACACCGCCTTGGAACAGCTCGCTCACGGTGGGGAAGCGCACGGCGCGGCCTGTGGACAGGCGCAGCGTGCCCTCGTTGCTGAAAGCCCAGCCGATGGCGAACTTGGGCGACCAGGCGCTGACCTTGCGCGTCGGGTGCTGGAACGCGGCCGGTCCGTTGGCGGTCAAGCCGCGACTGGCCGACCACCGTTCGCCCCGAAGGCCGAACACGGCCTGCCAGTGCTCCCCCAAGCTCACCGCGTCTTGCGCCCACAGGCTGGTCAGTGTGGTGTTGCCTTCGAAACGCGAGGTGGGCGCCGCTGCGGGCACCCCTGCCGTCCACTCGCCGAGGGTGCTGACGGCGTTGCGCAGTTGCGCGGCCTCACGCTGCGCGCCGAACTCGATGACGTGGTCGGTCAGTCCGCGCCAGGTGCCGCGGGCAGCCAGCGTGTTCCAGCCCGTGCCGTTTTGGTCCGTCAGGCGTCCGGCGTTTGGATTGAAGGCAGTGCCGGTGGTCGGCGCCCAGGCCCGCATCTGGTCTTGGCGGTAGTCGTAGCGGCTGGCGGCCAGCTGCCAGTCAAAGGTGCCACCAGTGGCTTGGCGCAGCGCAAGGCCATGCATCACGTGCTGCAGCTTTTCGCGGGTCTGGCCGAAGTCGGCCGCCGTGAGGCTGTAGCCCTTGCCGTCCAGGCTCACGGCACGGCTGCCGCTGGCGGGCAGGTTCGCAGGGTTGAGCTCGATACGGGTGCCCGAGGCGTCGGTCAGCCAGCCTTCGCTACAGCGAGCCACGGTGTTGTCCCACAGGCCGAAGGTGTAGCTGGCCTTCAGCCCCGGCGCCACCTGCCAGGCGAGCTTGAGCTTGGCGTGGTCTTGTTGGGTGTCCGCATGGTTGGTGGTGCCGATCAACAGCCAGGGCTGGTTGAAACGGTTCAGCTCGGCCACCGCGCCAGTCACCACGGTGGCGCCAGTGGCGGGATTGGCGGTGGACGGTGTGCGGATGACGTACACCAGCGGATGGCTTTCGCTGTCTTGGCGGCTGAAGTTGAACCACCAGCTCCAGTCGCCCCACTTGTCGCCCAGAGAAACGCTGCCTTGCTTCGTCTTGGGCGTGACGTCGGTGCGGTACAGCGTGTAGTGCTGCTGCGCGACCGTCAGTTTGCCGTGCGCTTCGAATTGCTCGGGCATGCGGGTGATGTAGTCGACCACCGCGCCCACGCTGTTGCCCGGGTAGGCGGCGCTGAAGGGGCCGTACAGCACGTCCACGCGGGCGATCTCTTCGGGCGTGACCAGGCCCCAACGCGGGGTGAAGCTGGCGCCGTTGCCCAGCAGGTTGCTGAGCAAGATGCCGTCGGCATAGACCAGCGAACGGGCACTGTTGCCCGTGCCGCTGGCACGGGTGGACAGCACGGCGTGGTCGTAGTCGCCGATGTAGCGCTTGCGAACCAGCAAGCTGGGGAAGTACTTCAAGGCGTCGGCGCTGTCGGTGGCGTTGATGACGCGGTCGATGCGCTCGGCCTTGATGCCCTCGATGGTGGTGGGCAGGGTGGTGGGCAGCGTGGTGACGCGACCGCCGGTGACCGTGACCTTGCCGAGTTTCTCAACGCGGGTGTCGTCGGTTGGCTGTTCGCCTTGCGGACCGGCTTCCTGGGCCAGGGCCGCGGCGGCGGAGGCGCAGAGGGTCAGGGCAAGGGCAGCGCGAAGGGGGTGACGAAGATTCATGGCAATTCCAATCAAGAAGCCGTATGGGGGAAGACTCAGGCCCGTGACCGGGGGAGCACTTCCAGCAGCAGGACAGCCGCCACGAAGGCAGTCAAAAGGGGCACCAAGGCACACAGCGCCAAAGCGGCGGCCAACGCGGGCCAGCGCCAGCGCACCTCGGCCCAGAGCGAGGGGCGCAGGAGTACTGGGCCGCCAGAAGCGCGGCGGCGCCACCACATGACCCAACCGGTGGCGATCGACACCAGCACCCCCAGCCCGAACACGGCCAGCAGCGCTTGGTTCCACAGACCGAACTCGCCCCGGTGAAAGGGAATGCCGATGGCCGTGGCCTTGCTGAAGGCGGTTTGGTCGGCCCAGGTGCTGCGCCAAAGCACACGCCCGTCTTGGGCGTGGAGGGCCAAGTCCACGCGCGCCCAGGGCCGGTCGCGGTCGGGCGTGCCGATGCGCCAGACACCCGTGGCGCCACGCGGCGGCGCGATCTGCAGACGCTGTGCTGGCGCCTCGCGTCGGGCCTGTGCCCAAACGGCGTCCCAGGCGAGAACCGGGGCGTCGGCCCGAAGCGGCTCGCTGCGCAGGTCCTTGGGCATGCGCGGCGGTGCCTGACCGGTGGCGTCGCGCAGCGCGCGAATCTGCCCGCCCGCGGTCTGGCTCCAGGTCAAACCGGTGAGCACGATGACCAGGCTCAGGCCCGCCAGCGCGACGCCCAAGCCCAGGTGCCACCGGCGCCAAGCGGCGCGGCCCGAAGCCGGCCTGACGATGCTGCCAAGAGCCCGCCAAGCCAGCGCCACGCCCGTCAGCAACATCACCAGCAAGCAGGTGGCGGCCCATTCGATGGCCCAGCGCCACGCATCGCCTTGCAGCAGGCGTGAGTGCAGGTTCTTGGCCCAGTGGTTGAAGCGCTCGGACTCGGCCTGAACGCCCAGCACGGCGCCCGTGCCGGGGTCGACGAAGACGTCCACCGGGCCGTCTCCGCCGTGCGCATGCTCGCCGCCGGCCGGTCGGTGGTGCGGGGCAAACCGCACGCGCAGGCTGTCGCCGGGGAGCGCTGGCGGGGTCACGTGCTGCAGCACGGTGCCGCGGGGGGCCGCACGCTCGGCTGCGGCCACCAGGCCCTCCAGGGGGCGCCACGGTGCCGGTGCAACCACCTCCAAATGCCGGTGCTGCCAGGCCTCAACCTGGGGCGTGGCCACGTAAACGAGGCCGGTCAGCGCCGCCAACAACAAAAACGGTGAGGCCAATAGCGCGGCCAAACCATGCAGGCGCCACAGCGCCGCGCGCGACGCGGCACGGCCGGTCGCAAACATCTTCATCGACAAGGAAAGCTCCCAGAGCGGCCCGCTTGCCGTGCGTGGGCAAGCGACCGCGATGGCGGGAGAACACGGGCGCCAGTTGCGCCCGGTGTTCGCTCAGGTCAGGTCAGAGCGAACGCAGGTGGACCGCGCGAACTGGCGCTGCGCCAGACGGGCAGCAGCCGCGGCGCCTGCCAAAACAGGGGCGGCGCTTCGGCCAACAGGGGGGGCAAGGCCCAATTCAGGGGCGCTGCCGGCAGCACCGGGGTGTGCGCTTGCAGTTGGCAGAAGTCGCAAGCGTCGGGCATGGCCAGTTGCTGAACCGGCTCGCCCTCGCTGAGTTGCACCCAGCGGGTGCCTTCGGCGGTGCACAACTCCACCCAATCGCCGCCTTGTGAGGCCTGCGCGCTGACCCAAGCCCGCGCCAGGGACGGCATGAGCGCCATCGCCAGCACCGCCACGAGGGCGAGCCAAACGACGGGTTGACGGGAAACGCGGAGTACCTGCATGAGGGCCGTGAGTGTATTCAGACAGGGCGCCCCCCTAACCCTGGGGGGCCTGCGTGACTTCCTTCCGCGCTCCGCCTTCGACATCCTTGGGGGCATTCGAGCCGAGGCCATCGGCGTGTTGCAATTGTTACAACGCGATGCGAAGGGCGCTTTGACCCGGATTCGCCAAGACAAAAAAGTTCAAGGAAGGACGGGCACCGTGGGGATTTGGCTGGACGAGTTGGAGCGCGAAAGCCTGGAAAGCCGGGCGCTGACCCAGCAGCAGCTGCGCGACCGCCGCGCCCTGCGCAGCACCCTGGAACAGCACCACGAATCGATGCTGATGGAGCCCGGCTTCGATTGCGTGCTCTTGCTGCTGGACGCCCAGCACAAGCCGGGCTCTGGCCACGAGGATTTGCCCGTCACCGAGGGCCAAGACCTGATGCACGCCGAGCTGGTGCACATGGGCCTGCCGGTGTACGCCTTGCGCAACGGCCAAGCCTGCTTGGCCCTGCCCCGCGCCAGCAACGACGAGGTCAAGCGCCTGCTGACGCGCCTGGGTCGCCGCGTGGCCACCAATTCACAAAACCGCTACACGATCGTGTTTGGCGCCGCCCGTGCGCACGAGGCACGCCGCAGCTGCGCCGACTGGCTGGCCTTGGCCGATTTGCGCTTTCAGCAGCGCCAGGCACGCATGGGCGTGGGCGACGGCGTGGCCGGCGCCTTGCTGGCCCGCCGTGCAGAGCGGCGCCAAACCGGCCGGCGCTGACCCCCGGCGCGGGCCCCTGGCAGCGCCGCGCTCAGGCACCCTGAATCCAGCCGCTCACTTGCAGCTGGCGGGGCTGGGCCACGGGGTGGAACGGCTGAAGCTGAACGTGCCGACCGGGGCCACATGGCCATCGGCTGCAAGGCCCCAGTCCTTGTGCGCTCAATGCGCACTCTCCCAGTCCTTGCCGAAGCCCACTTCGGCCAAGAGCGGCACCTTCAGCGCCGCCACGCCGGCCATCAGGCGCGGCACCTCGTCCTTGACCCACGCCGCTTCGTCGTCGGGCACTTCGAACACCAGTTCGTCGTGCACCTGCATGACGATGCGCGTGGCCAAGCCTTGGGCATCGAGCTCGCGCTGCACGGCCAGCATGGCCAGCTTGATGAGGTCGGCCGCCGTGCCCTGCATGGGCGCGTTGATGGCCTGACGCTCGGCGCCGGCACGGCGCGGGCCGTTGCCGCTGTTGATTTCGGGCAGCCACAGGCGGCGGCCGAACACGGTCTCGACGTAGCCCTTGGCCTTGGCGCTGGCGCGGGTGTCGTCCATGTAGCGGCGCACGCCCTGGAAGCGGGCGAAGTACTTGTCGATGTAGTCCTTCGCCGCCTTGGGGTCGATGCCCAGCTGGCTGGCCAGGCCGTAGGCGCCCATGCCGTAGATCAATC
>JACCEA011772033.1_pt1 | contig 10237 bp, 8 predicted proteins | sample 7449851 | NCBI WGS metagenome assembly JACCEA01 (sample SAMN15323453, study PRJNA562643) | freshwater metagenome | isolation source: river surface water | place: USA:Blue River Watershed | collected 2017-08-18 | reverse complement strand
TGATGGTTTCCTTGATGGGCACAGACCTGTGCCGTTCATGTGAGTCGGGTTCAATGGCGCGTGGCATGTCAATTTCTCTGCTGTATTCATAAAGTTTGTTTTCTGAACAGCTGGCCAGTCAACCTGAAAGCGGCAGGGCGGGGTTGATCTGTGGCTTTTAGACGATCAATCGCTTAAAGAATCGCCCTGCAAATTCGGCAATCATTTGCAGGACGTTATTCACACGGTTTCAGCCTCATCTTCAGGTTCGGCAGAAGATGCTTTCTTGAAAGGTGAGGCGACCTTCCATCGGTTTGACTCGTACCAATCAAGAATGGCTTTTTCGATGATGGCCAGTTGCGCATCACCGTAGCCTTCAAGTAAGTTGTTCAAGGATGTCACATCAGGCTGCAATAGAGTTATGTCTGTGAACCCCTTTTCAACAGCAGTTTCTCTTTGATCTTCAAGGGTTCGGGACATGTATTGAACCGACTGAATCATTGAATGGATTTCGTAAAAATGATCGATGAGATTGGCCAGTTGATCAAAATTCTGCTCGGTCAGATTGAAGCCTTCAATGACTTCAGCGTCGTACTGAAGCTTCATAAACAGATTGGAATGAACTTCGGCCACGGTGATCAAAAAATCTGAGCTGCGAAAGTCCGATTGCTTCTTTCCCGTCTTTTCTATTCGAGCAACAATTCCCAGCAGGTCTGTTAGCCGATGAATGCTGTTGGAGAAATTGCCTCTGCTCTTGTAGTACCTGCCGTCTGGAATCGACAAGATCCTTTTCAGATCTTTCAACTTGGGAAGCTCGGTGTCAAAGTGGGCCTTCATCAAGATCACAGTGGCTTTGCCACGGGGTCCTAAAAATTCGCTCATTGGGTTCTCCTAATGGGTTTGACGGATCCCCAGATCCTCATCGGCTGGGGATCAGGCTTGCAGTTAAAACATGGCTTCTTTAACCGTGACGCCAGCGACGTTGGCATTCATAGGCGCATTGATCATGGCTTCTGGCTGCACAGTTGAGTTGAGGGCAGGTAGTCCTGCAGGCTGGTAACCCTTGTCGCCCGGCTGCATGCCCCATCCAGATGTGATGCCCCATTTCTCTCGCAGCACATCCAACTTGTCTTCCATGCTTTTCAAGTCGTCAGAAAGGCTGGCTTCAGCCACCATGGCAAGGATCTGGGTTTCCATGGCTTCATTGAGCCGGATGAAGCGAACCACACGGCGCTCGTGTCCCATGGGGTTCACGCACACGGCGAATTCAAAGGTGCCTTCCTTTTTGCCTTCGCCCACGGTGTTGAGCACGAACTTGTCCTCCACCTGAACCACGGTGTCTGCAACCTTGGCATTGGCCAGTAAGATTTTGCGCAGCAGTTTGGTCTTGGCCTCCTTGTGTTCCTTCACAGCCTTGGCTGTGCCTGCGTCCTCCTTGGTGGCTGTGATCTTGGCAATGCCACCCCGGTCCTTGATGTAACCAGGCAATTCAGTGGCGTCCAAGTTTTCCTCGTACGCCACCTGCAGAACCTTCGAGTAGTTGTAGGCTGTTTGGCGATCGGTGGGCAGGATAAAGCGCAACACCGTGGTGATCCAAGGTGTGTTGATTTGGGTCTTGATGTCGTGTTCGCTCTCAAGGCGATCGCGCATGCGCTGCAGGATGTGATCTTTCAAAACGGATTCATTGATTTGCAGCGCATAGCTGTAGATGGCACCCAGCAGTGCGTACAACTCTTTTGTGCCGCGCACTACGTAGGTCTCAACGTACTGGTTGTTCATCTTGGCCAGGTTCTGGGCCTGACCCAGGATCATGTCCACCTGCACTTCGTTGGCGCTTTTGTCACTGGGCCGGCGCTTGTCTGAGCCGCCTAAGGCGCGGTTCATCAACAGACCAAAGGAAAACTCATCCACTTGTGAGGTGGTTGCCGGGGTATCGACGGGTGCCCCATTTGCTGCGGGCGGGGTGATGTTCGTGTTTTCTAAGTTCATTTCAAACTCCTGTTAAATTTCATAACCATGGGTTCCGTCGACCAGGATTGGTGCGACACGCTGAGGTTAGGTTTCTGGTGGCGGAGTTTTTTCACTTTTTCGAGGGGGTACGAAAAAATGAAAGTTCAAAGGCTTGATCGGTGTAAAGACGCTCAAAAATTGATTCCATTTATCTCTGCGGGCCGATTGAGGGCAGAGAGCACTGAGTCGTTTGTCCACGGTTCACACCTTGACATCTGGTGGCGATGTCTCAGATGCTCAAAGGTGTTCACCCAGAGTTGCCGCACTGGCATTTTCACCACCCACGGTGCCTTTAAAACTTACCGCCTGTTTGGAGACGTTGAGAGCTTGACCTTGAAAGAGTGGTGGTGCACCAAGGGTCATGAGACTTTTGGCGAGAGCATCACGACCTTGCAAGTAAAGCTGTATGTCAAGCGTAAAAACAGTGATGCACTGGAGATCACCGTTGACGCAATGCAGCAGGTGTCAAGCCAGCTGGCGGGAAAAGAATTTGGGTTTTGGCTTGATCAGATATGCTTATTGAATTCACGGCAGGGCTTACTGTCAGATGCGCCCTTGTCATGGCCAATTTATCGAAGCCGTATCGCACTGGAGGCGATGTCACAGTTGCTGAGCATCATGGAAATTCATGAGCACATCATCCGAAATGCCCCGCAGACATGTCTTTGGCAGATAGGTGAACAGCTCAAACTGAACCATAAAGCCATGACAAAAGGCGATGACTATCCCAGCGTAATAGCCGACAAGCACAAGGCCATGGGACAAACCGTGAGCAGCTATTTGAAAAAGGGCCGATGTTTGGTTGACAACGCGGCGAATGGTATTTTTCCTAAATATTGAACTGTTTCGAAGAAAAAATCACTTTTTTAGTGCATCTTTATCCTGAAAAAAAACCGATAGACCTTTTTTTCGGAAAAGTTCAAAATATGGAGACGATGTCTCAGTTTTTGCCTACCTTCGCGTCTCAACCGACGCCCAAGACACTGCCAACCAGAAGCACGGGAGCGTGCGCTATTGCGTTGACAAGAAGCTGCTTGAACCGGTTTTCGTCGAGGACACCATCAGCAGTGGGACCGACTGGCGAGACCAGCAGCTCGGTAAGATGATCCGGGGGGCAGGGGAGGGCGACGTGATCGTAGTGTCGGAAGTCTCACGCCTGGCGCGTAGGACGCTGCAGGTGCTGGAGATCGGCCGGGAGTACATCGAGAAGGGCGTCCATTTGCATGTCGCAAAGAACGGCATCGTCTTCGTCAACACCATACAATCGAAAATCGTTGCCGTGGTGCTGGGCCTGGTGGCCGAGATCGAGCAGGACTTCATCAGCTCGCGCACCAAAGAGGCCCTGGCCAAGCGCAAATCCGAAGGCATTAAGCTGGGCCGCCCGGTGGGTGCTGCCAAGATTCTCAAGTTGGGCAGGCATGCCGACAAGATCGACGGCTACGTGGCCAAAGGCATCAACAAAGTGGCCATCGCCAAGATGCTGGACATTTCGCCAAACACGCTTTATGAGTGGTTGAAGGTTCGCAGAGCATCGCCTGTTCCAGATACGCAATCCATAGAGACGAGACATGGCTGAAGATTTAGACACATATGACCGTGCATTGGGTGCCGTCCTGGGTGCATTGGTTGGCGATGCGCTGGGAGGTGTTTTGGAGTTTCTGGATCACAAGCCAAGCGCAAGTGAAGTTGAGTGGGCATTAGGTATGCCCGGTGGGGGCGTCTTTGATCTTGCACCTGGTCAATTTACTGATGATGGTGAAATGACAATTGCGCTCCTAAACTCCCTTCTAGTCAAGCGAAAATACAATGAAGAGCTGGCCGCAAAGTCATACACAGAATGGGCAAACTCTGAACCATTCGACATCGGCACTGCCACGCAGAACGCATTGCTGTACGGCGAACCGGCTGATTGCATAAGTGGCTCAGTCTCAAAGGCAGCATCAGAATTTAATTCGTTTTCACAAGCCAATGGCAGCCTAATGCGTCTTTCACCATTGGCAGTCACAGGTTCAACATACGGATTTATTTCGCCGCATGTTTGGAGACCATTTGAACGTGATGCACGCCTAACTCATCCGAACAAAAATTGTGTGGATGCTTCTGTTGTTTACGGTACGACCCTTGCCAAGCTAATTTCACAAGAGGGTTTTTTTTCGTTCGATGGACGTTCAAACCCTATTGAATTCTCACATGTCATCCCCTTCAGTAATAAGGATTGGGAAGTTAACGAATGGCTAGCAGACGTTGCTCGCGGTGAACTGCCTTATGCGCGCAAAAATATTGGCTGGGTCAAGATTGCATTCTCACTGGCGTTCTATCACCTTATGAATGATTCAACGTTCACTGCTGCCATGCGGCAAACACTCTTACTAGGCGGAGACACCGACACCAATGCTTGCATCGTCGGTGCCATGATGGGTGCACGCTATGGGGCTTCTGGCATTCCTCAAGCTTGGCGTGATGCTGTCCTGAACTGCGACACCAGTAAGGGCCAGCAGCCGCGGCCTTCTATCTATTCAGCACTGGATCTTGAAAGCAAAGTCAAACACTTGCTGTACATGGTCTGAGCCAGTCCGCTTCACAGTGCTTATGTTCTTGATACGAGGTGAAATTGGTAACTAGCTCGGGTAATCCAGTGCTTTCAAGTTCGCCGTAAGGCGTTATCATGGCGATGCTGCAGACCCCCCTTGACTGCACTCCCTGTAATCAAGTTGCAGCATTTCACGCACCCAGCCGAGTACGTTTTTTGGTTAGCCCGCCACCGCTAACCCCCTCCAATCCGTTGTAAACCCCGACGACAGCCTCTCCTGCTTGATCCCCCAAACCTGCAGTGCCCCAATGCCCACCGCGCTGCCCAGCACCACGAGGGGCTTTTTGCTTTGGGCTCCTGACTGCGGCTTTAGGCAGTTGCCCGGCAAAGGCGACTCAAACCCCGTTTGTCTCAAAAGCTCATGACTGAGGGTGTCCTAAATTTTGTGTAAAAGGTCAAATGGCAGGAAACTGCCGAACATCCAGAAAGATGAACCATGACCGTAAGCAACGAATTGATCGACCGGCTGCTCGCTGGCTACAAAAAGCCTGAAGACCTTATCGGCGAGAACGGCCTGCTCAAGCCGCTGACCAAGCGCCTGGTCGAGCGTGCCTTGGAAGCCGAGATGACCGAGCACCTTGGCCACTCTAAAAACGCCAGCGTGGCCAACACCGCTGGCAACGCCCGCAACGGCAAATGCAAAAAGACTCTCAGAGGTGAATTTGGTGAGCTGCCCATTTACGTACCCTGTGACCGCCGGGCCTACTTTGATCCTCAGGTCGTGCCCAAGCACCAGACCCGCTGGACGGGCTTTGACGACTAGATCCCCTCCTTGTATTCACGAGGCATGTCCGTGCGCGGGTTAAGGGCACCTTTAGGAAATGTATGGTTCCATGGTGTCTCCTAGGCTGATTTCATCAGGTCCGGATGCCTTGATGGACGATGCCGCTGAGGGATTGGAAAGCGGCATCGTCCCGGTTTACCATTGAGTTCGAAGGGTGGATGTCTAAGCATTGAACTCAGTCACTTTTACACAAAACTCCGTGCACCGTCTAAAAATTCAGTTATTCAGCCCGTTTGAAAGCCGACATCTGAACCGCTCAACCTGGTAAGCTATTGAGCAGTCCGAAAAAAAATCCTAATGATCTCTATCAAAACTCAGGGCATCCCGGTTATCGATCTATTTGCTGGACCAGGTGGTCTTTGCGAAGGCTTTGCATCTCTTGTTCGTGGCGGAACACGTGAGTTCGACATACGTGTTTCGATTGAAAAAGATCCCGTGGCTCACAAGACTCTTTCGCTGAGAGCACTGTTTCGCTCATTTCCGGTTGGCAAAGTACCAGAGGCATACTATCAATACATAAGGGGAGAGATCTCTCGCAATCAGCTTGAAAACGATCCAGCGGTTGTACCATTTGTTTCCAAGGCATACAGCGAGGCGCGCTGTGCAGAGCTGGGCAAAGATGACCACAGTGAAATTGATGGATGGATACGAGAGGGGCTTGCTGGAGCAAAGGACTGGGTCCTGATTGGTGGTCCTCCTTGTCAGGCCTATTCTCTAGCCGGTCGCGCACGGATGCGCGGAAACAACCCCAAGGAATTTGAAGCTGATAAGCGACATTTCCTTTATCGCGAGTACCTTCGGATCATCAAGCAGTTTTCTCCTGCTATTTTCGTAATGGAGAACGTGAAGGGGATGCTGACTTCCCAGCATTCGGGGGCGCCAATTTTTGACCGCATTCTTGGTGATCTTCGATCCCCGGGAAACGGCTACGAATATCTCATCCGCTCATTTGTTGTTCCAGGTGAAATTCAGAACCCTGGTGATTTCGTTATCAAGTCAGAAGAGTTCGGAATTCCGCAAAGTCGACATCGTGTGATTCTTTTTGGTATCAGGGCAGACGTTGCCGAGTCCATCCCAGACCTGATTCAACATCCGGAAAAATTCTCCCTCGCAACGGCGCCACGTGTGACTGCAATGGAAGCACTGGATGGATTGCCTGCGCTTCGCAGCAAACTGTCAAATCGATTTGATGGAATGCCTGACTCCATTGCCAATTGGCAAAAGGCTCTCGTAAATGGTCTGAAGATCATTGAAAAGAAAAGAAGCGGTGTGCCTATTCGGGTCCTCGAGCGAGCTCAATGGGCGGTGACAAAGTCATGGATTCACAAGTCGACTGGTGGCTTGTTTATCAAGTCGGATGTTTCAATTGGAGGTGTGTTGGCATCTTGGTATCACGACTCCAGAATTGGTGGAGTAACTCTGCATGAGACCAGAAGCCATATGGAGTCCGATCTTTATCGGTACCTGTTTGCCTCGTCGTTCGCTCGTGAGGAAAAGCGATCTCCAAGGCTTAGTGATTTTCCACAAACGCTTTTACCTAGCCATGAGAATGTTGGAAGTGATTCGACACCATTTTTGGACAGATTCAGGGTTCAATTGCGAAATCAACCGTCCACGACAATCGTCTCGCACATTGCCAAGGATGGGCATTACTACATTCATCCCGAGCCCTCGCAGTGCCGGAGCCTGACGGTTCGAGAGGCTGCGCGCTTGCAGACGTTCCCCGATAACTATTTTTTCGAGGGTAATCGAACGCAGCAGTACCACCAAGTAGGTAATGCTGTACCGCCGCTGCTAGCCCGGAAAATCGCTGAAATTGTCCTCAGACTGTTGCAGTCGGCCCGACGTTGAAATCTCCCGAGACCTCACTCCCTGAAATCCAGCGAGACAGGTCAGCCTGCAATACCTCAGGGGAGGTGGACTTCAGGTAGCGCTCCCAGAGTGTCAGAACGCGCCATCCGAGTGCAAGAAGTCTCTAGTGGTCAGTCTGATCCCTAATGGCATTTGCATGAAGTTTGGCTGACCTGAACTTTGGTCTGGTCGAAGGATTGCGCGCAAATTTGCAGCCCTTATGCATGTGCCAGAAGCGTCCATGGACCAGGTAAAACCGCCCTTAGTCTTGGCAAGCCGTTATTTGGCTTGCCCGGCAAGTCCTTGCGGAGAATTCTGAACCTGTACCCTTGCGTGTGCAGTGCCTTGCGAATCAGGATTCCCGGTTTTGTGTCTTTTCCTTAATGCCCGACATCATCCTGCTGCGTACTGCACTTGAAACGATGTCGGCCATTTTTATCAGCCGTTGTAGCGAACTTCAGGAATGCCTGAGATAACAGGAGAATATGACGCATTGAAAACTGCATCCCTGCACTCTGGCTTTTTGGACCATTCTGAAATCATCTTACCCCTAGCACTTTCGTGTAGCACATCACTGACCTGGCGTGCCCATGTCTCAATCTGTTTCAGGAGTTCATTAGAGACAGCCTGGTTGCTCCAGATTTTGTCCAGATCAATGCGTTCACCGAGCATCATGGCCGTAACTGAAACGGTATATGCCGTGATGTTTGCCTGGAAAGCTTGGAACATGGGGCGTATCAGTTTTTGAGCATCCCGGTAGAGCTTTGCTTTTGCGATCATGGCTTTGAAGTCGGCGGTTGAGGGCAGCTTGACTTCCTGTCCCTCTGGAGCAACCAGCGCAGCCATGAAACGGTCAAAGTTTTTCTGGGAGCCGAGGCTGACAATCTCTGGTTTCTGATCCCAGGCATTCAGATACTTTGCAAGATCCGTTTTTGTCAGTCGACGACTCGTCGGGATTGCGTCTTTGATCTTCTTAAGCTTGGCAGGGGTTGTTCCTTCCCTAGCCAATAGGGTGTTGTAGCTTCCTGCAGCGCGTTCGTAGAACCACTGACTAACTCCATCTGGGCAGTAAACAGTACGGGAAATCTTTTCGATCTCCACATGGAATGGTTTGTTGGCAGAGAGGTCTGACTGCCTGACAGCGTTCTGGCTATTCGCGAAGCGGGAAATGTCTGATACCAGGGCTTCTTCCTTGGCGGGGTCCTGAACGCTCATGACAATGATTTTTGCTGCCACTCTGACGCTGGACAGATCGACTTCAGGATACTTCTTCTTTGTGAAGTACAGCGATGCAGTTGTTTGCCCCCCATTGACAATTTGAAGGCCTTTGATCCATGCAATTCCGGTCATCCCGTCATGGGAGTGTCCCAGTCTGATTTCATCAGCAACCATAACAATGCCGTTGTTGTAGGCCATGAAACGTTCGGGTGAATTTCTGAGCGTGCTTTGTATGCCAGCATTCACGCCTTTACCCTTGACGCTCAGAAACGAACGAACGTTTGCTTCAAGAAGTCGAGCCCCAAATTTTTCGTAAAGCAGGCGAAGAGCGTCACCAGGAATAGCGGTTAATGCATAGTTATAGTCATCGTTCTGTCCATTGACGAAGACACAGGGGAGGGGTTGGCCTGACAGCTCATTGAAATCGATGACCAGCTCGTCACGCGGCTTTCCTTCGGATAAGTGGCGGTGTAGCCGCTCTATGTCCATGACCTCCAGCCTGACAGCCTTTCCGTTAATTTCTTTTGTCTTGAAGCTCTTGGAATTAGCGATACGGTCAGTAATGACGAAGATGCGAATCTGTTCCAGATCGTTGTAGATGGCTTGAAGCGTCTCGGCCAATGACCGGACGTCGTTGGTCGGATCCAGCTTTGGAGCGAGCGTTCCTTGTGCGCATAGAGACAGGAAACGGAAACATTGTTCAACAGCCGTTTTCGTTTCAGCATCAGGGATCCGAGTTGGCTCATCTACCCCCTGGTAGAGGCTGACGAACAGATCTAGCTGATCATTGTCGTCAGACAGGGCGTAACCACTCAGCCGCAATATGGCATTGCCAACCTTGCCTTCGAAATGGCACTGGACAGGTTCGAATGTCATACCAATTTCTGCCATGTGATCCATGACGATGTTGGCATAAACAAGTTCTTCGTAGAGGGCTCCGTCCTGCATCTGCGCGCGCACAGTAGCCTGTGTTTCCCTCAAAAATTCAGCAAGTTCCATAGTCAGATCATTTCCAGTTTCTTGAGAGCGGTTGCCAAGCCAATATCCTGACTGAGCAAGGGCTCGATATTAATTTCGTATCGTGCACTGATGACTCCGGGCGTCACGTTGCCGTGCATCAGTCGGGGAAAATTCTCGCCAACTTCAAGCATTGCGAATTCCCGGAGTGAAAACCTGCGATGGTATTGAGAAGCATGCGCTGTCATGTATCCAGCGGCAAGAACTCGATCATTAAACTCGGACAGCGTGATTGGATGGGATTCAAGTCGTGTCCTGATTGCAGAAATCTTGTCAGGAAGTGTTTGACCACTCTCGATCAATGCATATTTGACTGTACCCAGAAAAATGGGCTTGCAGTTCGTGTCATCCAGTTGTTCCAGTGAACCAATTTTTGCCACCATTCCAGCGGAGGCAATAGTGGTCTTGACCTCGATGGCACCAAAGCCAAGTTCGAAATCCCTGAGCCCATCAAGGGGCCCACTCCAAGCTCCGATAGCTGTTTCAGGAGCCAAGCCGACCTCCAGCATTTTCTCCAGCACGGTTAGTTCGCCTACGAGACCGACTTCGTTTTCTGCAGACAAAGGAACGGCGCCCTTGCGCATGAACTCCTGCCACGCTCGAATCCTGCCAAGGAAAGCACGTAATTCACGACTGTGGTCTCCGGTGTCAGTGGCCAGAATCGCCTGAAGAACATCCGAAACCATGGCGGAGAACAACTCAAGGTTGCCATTCGGACTCCTGGTCAATGCAAGCCAGACCAATCCATCCTGTTCAGAATTCACACGAGTGACGTGGAATCCCAATCC
>JACCEA010714986.1_pt1 | contig 10238 bp, 6 predicted proteins | sample 7449851 | NCBI WGS metagenome assembly JACCEA01 (sample SAMN15323453, study PRJNA562643) | freshwater metagenome | isolation source: river surface water | place: USA:Blue River Watershed | collected 2017-08-18 | reverse complement strand
TACTGAAGCAAATGAAGAAGCAATGCGTTATGTTTACACTAACGACAACTTTGCAACTGACATGATTACAAAAGTGCAAGGTATCACAAGAACTGATGTTAATAATAACTCAGTTTTTGCAAAGCTTACTCGTTTGGCTGGAACAGCTGTTATACCATTTACACGTATCCCTAGTAATTATGCTATTGAATTAATGGAGTTTTTCGTACCTGAGTATGCTCTCTCCAAAATCGCAGTTAATGGAATTAGAGGTTATAATCGTTCTAGAAAGCTTGCTAAAGGTGAAGAAATAGATCCAGCTGAAACACTTGCTCAACGTCGTAGAGATGCTAGAGCAGCTGACCGTGTATTGGCTAGAGCATTAGTGGGAACAGGTATTCAATTCTTAGCTCTTCAAATGGTAGAGGCTGGTGCAGTTTCTGGAGGGCCTGATGATGAAAATGAAGAAGATAAACAAAAGTCCATGAGTTACAGTTATACTTTGGAACGTCCTTACTCAATTAACTTGACATTAGTTAAAGATGCATTTATGCAGATGATGAATCCTGATTACAAGAGTAACCGTAAAAGTAAATTGTGGGATAAGGAAAATGATTTAATTATTGATTATCGTGCGTTGGGTGTATTTGGTGCAGCGTTATACATACAGTTTAAAGAAAATAAATTGGCATTGGAGCAGTCTAACAAGTACATTAACCGTGGTGAGTTTGCGAAAATTACCGAGGATTTTTCACTAAACATGTTTGGTAACTTAAAGGCAGCAGGTGGATACATTATTGACCAAACCTTTGTTAGAGGTATCATGAGTGTGGCCAAAGCAATTTCAGACGAAGATGAAAATAAAATGGCAGCATTCTTTTCAGACATGGTGTTGACTTTAAGTGCTGGTATTATTCCAAACAGTTTGTCTTTCATTGATAAAATGAATCGTGAGTTTGTAGTTGACTATGATGCTAAGGAAGCACCTGCGTTTAAAGCTTTTGGGATGAAGATCGAAGATCCACAGGCAACTTTATTCTGGACCAAATTAGCAACTAAAATGGCTGAACGTTGGCCATTTGGAGACCCTCAAAGTTATGTTGACTTACCTTTCGTTGAGGCTCCAATGGATTTGTTGCCAATAAAAGTCGATGCATTTGGTAAACCCATTAAACAAACACCGGATGGTGCTTCTATGGGAGCTTTCTTGTATAATACGTTTGACGTATTCAAGGCAGCTAGAGCTTCTGCTGGCTATGACACGCCAGACTGGGAAGCTTTAGTTTATCTTGCAGTTAAAAAAGGCGAAGTATGGAATGCATTGCCAGCAGCTTTACCTAGAAGTGTAAACACTCCTTCAGGTATGTATAAGTATGCTCCTAATGAGTATAATAATATGCTTCAGTATAATGCTTTGATTAAAAGAAGACTAGTAAACGATGCACTTATTAGAAATGGAGAATATAAAAATTTAATTGATCCTAATTCAAGTATAAACAAAGACCCAAGGACAGGTAAGCCAATTACAGGTATTAAGAATATCAATGTTTTGATGGGTTATGAACAATTGGGAACTGTTTTATCTGAGTTATATGCAGCAGCTAATAAAATCACTGAATTGTATACTTACTCCTTTATTGATAAGCAACGTAAAAAACTTTTAGAGGAAGACCCAGAAAGATTTTATGCACTTGTGAGAAAAGAAATGCTTTCTCCCATGGGTTCAATGCAACAAACTTTGTACGGAGGTCAAGGAACTGAGTCTACTAATATGGCTACAACTAATGAGGATCTCAATGCATTTGACATAACCCGAGATTTTATTATGAATCCCAAGGTATTTAAAGAGTATTCAACTGGGGCAATGAAACTTTTTAAAGATTTTAATGCAGATCCCAAAACCATCATTATAAGTGCTCAAAATCAAAATAGTGATGTAAAAGATGCGACAACTGGTATTATTAATGGAATGGAAGAAGTTTCTTTTGACGAAAAAACACCTCCTGCACCAAAGAAAAGTCCAGTTACCGAAGCAGTAAAACAACAACGTATACAAGCTCAAAAAGCATCACCTCAAACTGTAAATGGACTTGAAGAAATACCTTTTGAGTAATTATTAAAAATAAATGTTAATTTTGAACTATGCCACTTAATGTTAAACTTGATGTTGTAAATGGTCAGTACACGATGCTGTTGAGCGACGTGACTGGTGATTACAACGCTACGACCAACCCTGAGGGTTGGGGCACTCCGAATCAGACGAGGGCAACAGTAACAGCTTTAGCATGCACAGTGCTTAGACCCGGTCAAACTGTAGCAGATGTAATAACTGGTCTGTTTACTTCTACATTCTGGACTGCAGCTTATCGTCAAGTAGATATTTTTACTCAGTTACCAACAGTTCCTGATGGACTATATACAGTAACAATGACGTTTACTGTAAGTAGTGGATCAATTCCTGTTGAGACAATGTATTTCTTGCGGTACGAAGCAGCTAAGGCTACGTTGGCCCAACTTGCTTTACAGGATAACTCAAACTTCGAAGAGTTAAAGTTCATCTATGACAAGATGGTTTTAGCTGAAGAGTATGGTAATTATACCTTAGCTCAAACACTGTTAGGAGAATTTAACAGTGCGGTTGCTGGCTGTGGAAACACAGGTTTGTCGGGCGGTTGCGGTTGCTAATGTCACTTACTACATTACAAATACAGGGCTTAACTAAAGCAAAAATATTTCTCACTCGTTTTATATCAACGAGTGAGACTGATTTGCAAGCATCTGCTGCATATGATGTACCATGCAGTGGCAAAATCCATAATCAAAAAGATGCCATCAAGTATCTATTTGCAATTGATCATGCAGGTTATTTGACATCTGATCAAGTTAATCAACTTTTAAGTTTATCTGCAGGGGTTTGCGGTGTTAATCCATATGTTTCAGATTCAGACTATATTAATTTTGTAAATAGTGTAGCTGGTCAAGAGTTTTTGGTAGACGGTGACGGTGATGGAACTCCTGATATCGGAACCGGAGGAGGAGAAATTATTCCAGATCCTGAAGAAGGTGGCGGTGGCGGTGGCGTAGAACCTCCAATCATCGATACTGATGGCGATACAATTCCAGATTCTGTTGAAGGTGTTGGTGATGCAGATGGAGACACTATTCCAAACTATTTGGATTGGGACTCAGATGCTGACGGAATACCTGACAACGCTGAAGCTGGGCCAGATCCAGAAAATCCAATTGATACTGACATGGATGGAACACCAGACTATTTAGATCCATTAGGAGGAGGAACATAATATGAGTTTTACTAGAGAACAAATTGAAAAAGCTGTAAAAGCTAAAGGTTACAAGTACTTCGAGAACGGAGACTTCAACGTAAATATTATTGGCGTTAGAAATAACGCACCGGGTAAAAAAGTAACCAATATGTTTGACGATTGGTTGACTATTTCCTACAAGGAAAACGGCCAGTGGAAATTCTTTTGTTGGTTAGCAACAACCGACCCCGGAAAAGCTCCAATGCTTCTTGGAAACAAGGGCATGGGTACTGCACGTGTGGTTCCCGGTCAATACCCCGGTTCCCATATGATTCGTTTGCACCAAGGTAAATACCCTGCTCTTGGTCAAAAAGGACATATTCGTTTATACCGAGATGCTGACAAGGATCTAGAGTACGATGAAGATAGAATTGTAGATTCCTATAATGATGGAATTAATATTCACAAAGCTGGACAAGACTCTACTTGGACTGACCACTGGAGTCATGGCTGTCAAGTGTTTAAACGTGTAAAAGACTTTGATGAGTTCATGAAGATTTGCAGAAAAGCAGAAAAGCTTCATGGAAATTCATTTACCTATACTTTGATCGAGTCTAAGGACATCGTCTAATTCATGGCTACAGAAGCCGAAATCATAGCATCCAATATACTTGCCTCAGCAATTGAGTACAAGCGTCTTTACGATACTACTAAAAAGAATGAGTATAAAGTAAAAGAACAACGCTTACGTCAAATTGCTGAGAATATAAAGTTACTTGTAGCACCGGGTAGTACTAGTGCAGTAAGCTCTTTCAATGGGCGTACTGGTGCCGTTATTTTGCTAGCCACAGATGTAAATGCTGCACTGGGTTATACTGCTGGAGACATGTTGAAAGCAGTTTACGACTATGATGATGATGGCGTTGTGGATTCTGCCGAGCGTACAGAAATCATTGTTCGAAACTCTACTGGTTCTACACTTACTAAAGGTACAGTAGTTTACTTAAGTGGAGCTACTGGTTTCAGACCAAACGCACTCCGAGCACAAGCTAACTCAGAAGCTACATCTTCCAAGACTTTTGGCTTTGTGGTTTCAGATATTGCAAATAACACAGATGGTTATGTTGCATGTGCAGGTACACTTCATGACTTAGATACTTCAGCTTTTGCAGATGGTGCTGCTCTTTGGTTGTCACCAACTGTAGCAGGTGGATGGACTACGACAGTTCCGTCTGAACCAGATCATTCTGTGTTCTTAGGGTATGTTGCTCGTTCTCACCCAACTCAGGGTAGAATTGTAATATTAATCAAAAATGGCTATGAGATAAATGAGTTGCATGATGTTGTAATCACCAGTCCAGCAAACGCACAACTTTTGCGTTACAATTCAACTCAGCAATATTGGGAAAACTGGACTCCAACTTACATATCTGGAAACCAAACCATCACCTTGAGTGGAGACGCTACAGGTAGTGGTACAACAGCAATCACTGTTACACTTGCCAATACCGGGGTTACTGCCGGGTCATATACTAATGCAAATATCACAGTAGATTCAAAAGGTAGAATCACAGCTGCATCAAATGGTACTGGTGGAGGCGGTGGCGGTGGTACAGTAACTTCAGTTGCTTTGGCTGCTCCTACTGGTTTTACTGTTAGTGGATCTCCAGTTACGACAACAGGAACACTGACTCTTGCATTTGCATCTGGTTATTCATTGCCGACTACAACATCTCAAACAAACTGGGATACTGCTTACACCAATAGGATCACAAGTTTAACTACCACAGGTTCCAGTGGTGCAGCTACGTTAACTTCAAATACTCTTAACATCCCTAATTACACATTAGCAGGATTAGGGGGTCAACCTCTTGCTACGAATTTAACTTCACTAGCAGCATTAACTTTTGCTTCTACATCTTTTGTTAAGATGACAGCAGCAGGAACTTTTGCGTTGGATACAAATACGTATCTGACTGCAAACCAAACCATCACACTTTCTGGAGACGCAACAGGTTCTGGAACCACTGCTATTACAGTTACTCTTGCCAACAGTGGGGTAACAGCAGGAACCTATCGATCTGTAACTGTTGATGCTAAAGGTAGAGTTACTGCAGGCACTAACCCAACTACTATTTCAGGCTACGGAATCACAGATTTCTACGCACAGGTAATTAGTGGTTTTGTTGTCGGTTCAAATACTTCAGTTGCGAATACAGATTCACTTGAAGTTGCCATAGAAAAATTACAAGGTCAAGTAAACGCAAGGATTTCTGGAAACCAAACCATTACTTTAAGTGGTGATGCAACTGGGTCTGGAACTACTGCTATCACAGTTACCCTCGCTAACAGTGGTGTGACTGCTGGTTCTTATACCAACGCTAACATCACCGTAGATGCTAAAGGTCGAGTTACTGCTGCCTCCAACGGTACTGCTGGCGGTAGCGGTACTGTCACTTCTGTTGGGTTGGCTGCTCCTACTGGTTTTTCAGTAAGTGGTTCGCCAGTCACAACAAATGGTACGTTGACTCTTGCTTTTGCTGCTGGATATTCATTACCAACCACAACATCTCAAACAAACTGGGATACTGCCTATACAAATAGAATTACTAGTTTAACTACTACAGGTTCTAGTGGTGCAGCCACTTTAAGTTCAAATACTCTTAATATCCCTAATTATACTCTGGCAGGTTTAGGAGGCCAACCTCTTGCAACAAACTTAACTTCGCTTGCAGGATTGACTTTTGCTTCTACATCTTTCGTTAAGATGACTGCAGCAGGGACATTTTCTTTAGATACAAATACCTATTTGACTGGTAACCAAACCATCACTTTGAGTGGTGATGCAACTGGTTCGGGTACTACAGCAATCACAGTTACTTTGGCAAATACTGCTGTTGTAGCAGGTTCTTATACCAATGCAAACATAACCGTTGACTCCAAGGGTAGAATCACCGCTGCCTCAAATGGAACTGGTGGTGGTGGAACTCCAACTTTAGACCAAGTTACAACTGCTGGTAATACTACAGCAAATTCAATTACTGTAGGAGGATTAACAGTTGATACAGATACCTTGTATGTTGATACTGCAAACAATCGAGTTGGTATTGGTACAATAAGTCCCGGTGATAAAGTTAGTATTGTTGATGGTGCAGCTGCCAATATTTTCGCAAGAATCAGTGCAACAAACGCTAACGCAACTGCTGCTTGGGTAGCACAGAATGATTTAGTTGACAACGTAGTGTATCGTGTTTTTGGATCAGGTGCAACAGGTACTCAGTTTGGAAGAGCTTTATCTAGAACTGCTACCATGATAGCAAACTTAGGTGCAGGCGGTAGTTTCTTAGTGGGTACTTTTTCTAATAGTGTTCTTGTCATTGGTACTAATAACACCGCAAGAATGCACGTGTTTGGTACTGGAAATTTTAGCATTAACGCTGCAACGGACCTTGGTTTTCAATTGTATGTAAACGGAACAACACGTATAAACAACGTACTCAGCACAAGCGGTACTATAACGGCTGCCGGAGCAGTTGCAAGAGGAGTTCATTTTAACCAAACTTTGACAGCAGCAGCTAACAACGATCAATTGGTTGCACTCGACATTAGCCCAACATATACTCTCGGTGCATTTACTGGTGTTAACTCGGTAGCGTTGAGATTATCTGGAGGAGTATTGCGTGTTGCATCTTTAGCTGCTGACCCTGCTGTAGCAAACTCTGCTAACGGAGATATTTATTACAACACAACGACAAACAAATTTAGAGGTCGTGAAAATGGCGTTTGGGTTAATTTCGTTTAATTTATTTAACTTTGTCATATGACTAAGATTCAAGATGTTATTGTTCCAACTAAAGGGGTTGGAAAGTATTTTTTCATCAAGGCTATAAATATAGAACTTCCCGGCAGCGATGCTACATTTTACTGGGAAGTTTTAACAGAACAAACCGAGCCATATGAATCAGATGAACAACCTGTCAAGTATCCCGGAACTGTTATTTTAAATGGGAATTTATTTATGTCTACTTCTGAGTACATGCAATGGGGTACTGACGATCAGTATGTAATTAACTGGGCTTTACAACAATTAGGATTTAATAAATTATGAAAATAAATATGAACACGGCCATCCTAGGATTGGATGGAAAAGAATTAGAAGAGTCAAACATCGGAAAGTTGGTTGCTCAAATGTTAGTTAACACTCCAAAAGGAGATGCTTTAAAGTATTGGCACTGGGCTCAGAACCTACACGCAGGAAAGGCGTTGGACTTAGATCCTTCTGACGTAGAAACACTTAAAAACTTTATCAAGGAACACGATCAATTGACCATCCTTGTTAAGGCTCAAGCACTTGCTTGTTTCCCAAATAAATAAACTATAATTTTGAAATATCATGCACCATTTAGATCACGAATTAAATAGACCATACGTAGAAGGAAATGCTTCCGGTGGTAAGCGGTTAAAAGTGAGCGTGGGCGGTAACGAAGTACTTACTGACCCTGTAGATCGCTTTCGTGTTTCGCAGCCTCAATCAATGATTGATACTGACTTTGAATACGGAACCCAGCCAACTAAATGGGAAACTGTTAACTTGACCAATCGTAGACCATACGCAACATACAACGTACAGTCTCCATTGGCAGTTTCAGCTATTTCTTCTACAGCTGGTTCTCGTGATGTAAGTGTAACCTTAGCTGTAAGTGTTACCGCAGGTACTCCCATCTTTGTACAGGATGCTACTTGGGAAGGTGCAAACGGTTTGTTTACTGCAAACACAACCGGAACTACTTTTACCTATACTGCTCAATATGCTGCACCTAGTACAGGTTCTATTTTGAACAGTGGTGTGACAGCTTTATATCAAGGTCAAATTTTCACTGGTGCTCAGATTGGAGGAACTCCATCGTTCGCATGGACATCCGGTTTACCTGTTACAGTTACAACTACTGTTCCCCATGGCTTGGCTATTGGAAATGAAATAGTTGTAGTAGGTTCTTCTCAAGCTAACGCAAACGGAGCATTTACTGTTTACAGAATTATAAGCGAAACTCAGTTTGTATACTACACTCGTGTAGCACCAGCTGGGGTTCCTACTGGAGGTCAGTTGTTTACTAGACCGCAGGGGTCAGCTTTGCACAGAGCATTTGACGGAGGTGTTAAGTTTTCGTCTAACGCTCAGTCTGCAAACGAGCAACTGATTCGTCAGACTCGTAAGTACTTCCGTTACCAATCAGGTAAGGGTTTGCAGATGTCTACTGGCTCAATCATGAAGCCGTCGTTTTCACCCGATTTAATTACATCGAGTGGAACTAACGTAACAGTAAACACCAAAGAGGCTCACAATTTACAGTACGGTGCAACAATCGTTGTATCTGGTTGTAACGAAGTAGCTTACAATGGTACATTTACTGTTACAGGTGTTATAAGTCCTACTCAATTCACCTACACTGCTTTGAGCACTCCTTCAGCAGCTTCTGCTTCTGGACAGTATTTTGTGTATGTGGATGGTTGGGTTGGTTCTCAAACTAGAATTGGAATTTACGATGATCAGAATGGTATTTTCTTTGAGTTTGACGGTCAGACTTTATACAGCGTAGTTCGTTCTTCGACTTACCAAATTTCAGGTTCTATTACAGTTAACAACGGAGCAAACGTTGTAACCGGAGTTGGTTCTGAATTTTCAACTCAGTTGTCACCCGGTGACATGGTTGTAATTAAAGGTCAGTCTTATAGAGTGACTCGTGTAATTAGTGATACTCAGTTCACAATCAATCCGTCTTACAGAGGACCTTCTGTTTCAGCTCCTTCTTTTGCTTACGTTACTAAAACAATAGATGTAAAAACTCCGCAGACTTTATTCAATTTAGACAAATTAGATGGCCGTGGTCCATCTGGTTTTAGACTTGATTTGAGTAGAATGCAGATGTTCTACATCGACTATTCTTGGTATGGAGCTGGTTCTATTCGATGGGGCTTCAGAGGCCCAAATGGAAGTATTATTTACTGCCATAAAACGCCAATGAACAACGTAAACTTTGAAGCGTATATGAGAACAGGTAACTTACCTGCTCGTTACGAAACAAGTACGATGCCTGCCATTACTCGTTTGACTGCTACCTTGGGTAACAGTGCGACAACGGTTTCAGTTGCAGACACAACGTTTTTCCCTAGCACAGGTTTCTTCTTGATCAACGATGGAACAAACTACGAGTATATTAATTATACTGGAAAAACTCCTACTTCTTTCACTGGACTTACTCGTGCAAGAGCAGGTGAAACTGCAGGGATAAACGTTACGATAAACACTGGCTCAGTTGTAGGAACTGTTGCGTCTACTTCTAACTTGCAAGTGGGTATGAGAGTTGCTTCGTCAGGATTTCCTGATGGTACTTTTGTGGCTGCTATACTTAGCGGTACTTCTTTGGTTTTCTCAAATGCAGCCATAGCCAATAACCCAACAGGTGTAATTATTTCACCTATGGGGGCAACTACTGGTCAAACGTTTAACTTTAACGCAAATATTCCAGTTGGAATCGAGTTTGCAGGTCCTACTGCTGCTCCTATTATTTCTCACTGGGGATCTTCCGTAATCATGGATGGTCGTTTTGATGAAGATAAAGCGTTTATCTTTACAGCTGGTTCTACGACTTCATTGTCAGTTCCAACTGCAGGTAACCGTTTTGCTCTTTTGTCAATTCGTCTTGCCCCATCTGTATCCAATGGTCTTGTAGGTTCATTTGGTGTTCGTGAGATTATCAACCGAATGCAGTTGTCTCTTCAGGAAATTGGTATCTACGCACAAGGTAACTACCTTGTAACTCTAGTTCTAAATGGAACTGTGAGTGCAGCTGATACTTGGGTAAACGCAGGGGGTTCTTCTCTTGCTCAAGTTTGTTTCCATGGTGCTGGTCGTACTGTTGCAGGTGGTGAGACCGTGGGTGGTTTCTATGTAAACTCTGGAGGTACTACCTTTGGTACAACAACCTATAACTTGTC
>JACCEA011289776.1_pt1 | contig 10239 bp, 23 predicted proteins | sample 7449851 | NCBI WGS metagenome assembly JACCEA01 (sample SAMN15323453, study PRJNA562643) | freshwater metagenome | isolation source: river surface water | place: USA:Blue River Watershed | collected 2017-08-18 | reverse complement strand
CAGCCAGGTGCAACTGGCCGATCGTGAAGAACTCCCGTCCTTACTTTGGGGACCTGGCCCGTTCCAAAAATTCAGGCTTAAAGTCATTCGAAATTTCGACCGATACCGTGGTCAAGGCACGCATCGAAATGACGAAACGAATGAATGACGGTTCATTCGACTCTTACTTTGACAACCTCGCCGGATCTGTCGATTCATGACACCCCTAGTTCGAAGTTTTGATGCCGCTTGACACCGACTCTCAGTGTCGCTACACTAGACTCCTATGTTCAATGCACACATCCCTTGAGGCACCGCGATCATGTTCAAGACATCGAACCCGATCTTTCAACAGGACTCGATCCTCAAACCTGCTGACCGCGCTATCGACCGAGCGCAAGTCGACACGGTTATGCGACTGGTGACAATGAATCTCACGCCCGACGACAAGCGCTCCATCCCCCGCGGCCCGCGGCTGTCGAGCTTCAACGCTCGCGTGCTCGATCTGGCTCCCGGCGAGAGCACCAGCAAGATGCGTCAGGTGGATCCGACCACCACCGTCGAACGCCTGGCCCCTGAACTGCCCATGCTGCGTGAGCAGGTTCGCAACAGCACCACGCCGGCCGTGACGAACGCTCGCAAGCATCACGCGAACGCGAAGTATTCGATCGAGGTGGGCGACCTGTTGATGCCCAGTGGCAGGCTGTTTGTCGTTGCCGTGGTGACGCGCGAAGCCTGATCATTAGGGGTTGCAACACCTTTAATGACGATCTATCATTCCACGTCTGGTTTGCTTCGCCACGGAATTTCCCATGCCTTTGGCCCCTGCGAAAAAGTCGTACCACCCTGCTCGCAAGCAGCGACTCGATCATCAAGGCAGACCGGTGTCGAAGAACTGGCCATTTCCGGCCAACCTGCCGCCAGGGCGTCATGCCCCGGTTCCTCGTGTTCGCAAGCCGCGAGAGCCGGATCTCGAACCTGCGTTGTTCTGAAATCAGCATGCCTTCGGCCAGTGGCCGTTGGTCGTACCACCCCGAAACGAAAGCTGTGTCATGGAAACGAACGTGAAACCCGGTCAGCGTGTTGTTTGCGTCAAGGTTGTCGTGCCTTCGCCGGCATTCGAGTTCCTGCGACGCAACACGGGCGCGATCGGCACCGTCCACTCGCTGAATGAAGGTCTGAGCATCTTCAGCCCTGTGTGGCGGATCATTGCCGAGTCGACCTGGCTTGCTGTCTACCACACGACCAACTTCTCGGTTGAAGTGAAGCCAGGTGAGGTGATCTCCGTTCCAGACTCCTACCTGCGACCGCTGCTCTGGGATGACGACAAGGACGAAACGCTGGAATGGGCAGGACACCCGCCCAACCTGTCGATCGAGGATCTGCGCCCCATCGGCACCGGACGATCGATGGGTCCTCGCGCCCTGGACAAGATGTTCATCGACATCAAGAGCCCCGATGGGAAATCCCCGTGGTTCTGGACCAGGAAATAAGTCCGTACCACCCCAACGATGCAGTGCGCCCATTGCAACGCCATCACCAACGGCAAGATCTACGAATCGCGCAGGATTGATGGCTGCGTTTACCGACGAAGGATGTGCAACAAATGTCTGAAGCTCTTCGTGACCGTCGAAATAACGGTCCCAGGAATGAAGATCAACAACCGGTATCGGCCCGACAAGCGCCGTGCTGCTCCAACCACTGGTTCGATCAAATCGGACGGGCTGGAACTGTGGCAGGCGTGGCTGAAAAGCCGCAATGCAAACCCAAAGCGCGATCCTCCGTGAGCACGCAAATCGCTCCGAAGGACAGCGATGTTCGTCGGGATCTCTACAGGTGGATGTGTGAGCGTTTCCGCATTCGCCTGGCACCGGTTCACGCGCTGCATGCCGATGTCGAGTACGACAAGGATGGCTTTGCGAAGACGGTGCAAGTCGTTCGCATCATCGAGCCCATCAAGTCGCAGTCCAAGCAGCGAGTGGGCATGCTCCAATCGTTCCTGTATTCCATAACCGGTTGATAGCACCACCATGAGCACCAATCCCTACAAGTCGTTCATTCCGTACCTCGTAAACATCAACTACACCCCGTTGGTGGAGAGGCATCTTCCTGTCGAGTTCGAGAAGTTCATCAGCAAAGATCCCTCGGGCGGCGCGTGGGGAACGATGGGCCTGATCAAGACGTTCGACGGCATCTACGTGACCGAACTGTCGAGCAACCGCAGCATGCTCGTCGTCCAGTTCAACGAGCGGATCCTGCCTGGCAAGGTTCGCAACGAGAAGTTGCAGCAGCGTGTCGAGCAACTCGAACGCATGGAAGGCCGCAAGCTGTCGAAGAAGGAATACGCGCAACTGCGTGATGAAACCGAGTTCGATCTGCTGCCGAAGGCGTTCATTCGTCGCTCACAAGTCCCGGTGTTCTTCAACCCGAACGGTCAAATGCTGGTGTGCACGAGCAGCCAGAAGAAGGCCGACAGCGTGATCTTCTTCCTGAGCGAACTGCTGGATCACCTCAACCACTGGAAAATCTCCACGGATCGACCTGTCGAACAGGTCCTTAGCACCCTAACCGTGGACGGCCAGCGGGAGCGCGGCGGGCTCATCTTCGAACCGACCGATGCTGCCGTACTCAAGGGTCCGAGCCGGCGCACGATCCGCATCAAGGATCGCGACCTGGCAAGCGCCGAAGTGCAAGCGCTCATCGACCCGGACAACAGCGACTACCAAGTCCACGAACTGGCCGTGAAGTGCTTCGATCCCGATGACGACGGTGATCTGCTCTGCTTCAGCGTCAACGACAACCTGATCTTCAAGCGCTGCGTGCTGCCCGACGTGAAGGCCACGGCGGTCAAGGAAGATCAGCACGGCCTGGCGCTGTTGTGCGCGCAGACCTACGAAAAGGTCCTCGAACAGGTGTTCGCAATGATGGGCGGAATGGCCGAACGTCCCGTTGAAGCCAAAACGCAGCAAGAGGAAGAAGAGGAACTGTGACCGACGACGGCTTCGGCGGTTCTGTCTGGAACCAGGGCGCCCAAGCCGCTAGGTTGGGCCTGCCCAGCAGCGCCAACCCACACAAGGCAGACGACTACAAGTTCGTCGTGTGGCTCAACGGATGGTCATTCGCGAAACATCGCATTGCCAAGGAAGAAGCAGAGGAAGAACTGTGAAGTACACCCGAGAGCAACTGAAGCGGATGGCGCAGCAAACGCTCAATGCTGAACGCAGCACCTTTCAATTTCATTCGGCGCTTGATCTTTACATGCGCTTGGCTGAGCGCTTTCGCACAACCGTCGATCACGTGCGTGAAATGATTCGCACCATTGCCGAAAGCAAAGCATGAGCAGTTTCAGCGACATCCTTGCGTTGCGCGGTCGAGTGATCGTATTCACACCGAGTGCCCCGGTCGGCCTGCGATTCGAGCAGTTCGCTGAGCGACACCACGCAACCGTTGTCTGCACCCGCGGGTGGGCCGACATCTATGGTCCACTGCTGCAGTGGACACGGATCCACCATGCTCGCGAGTACGGTGTTCTGTCGTGCGACCAAACCACCTACTTCAACGGCGTCCAGTTGCCGGCCACGGACTACGTGTGGGTGGGTAACTGCTTCGACACACCCACGCAAGTCATGCGCCACCAGAAGGCTGCCCAGATGGCGCTGGACCACGAAGCGCGCCTGTGGACAATCGCGGAGACTGCGCTGTGAACCCATGCACGGATCTGCCGCGCGACATCGCACTGTCGATGCAGCCCGGTTGGCCTGTCTACACGGGTCATTGCGTGGTGATCGGCATGGCTGACGGCACACAGGTCGCACTGGTGGCCGCAACCCCCCATCTCGCAAAGCTCGCCGCCGAAGCGTTGTCCGGCAAACCTTCGCAAGACCTCGACCCCAAGCACATCTACAACGTCGGGATCGTTGCGCGATCGACCCTCAAGACGAAAGGCGACGAGGAAGAGCTATGAATGACACCAAGAAGGCAATTGGAGGTGTTGAGTGAAGTACGCGCAACGGTGCATCCGCGTTGTCGTGCAGATTTCCTCAGTGCTGCAGGCCGACAGTCATTACCACTACCAGCGCATGTTGCTCGAAGCTCTCAGGCAGGCCGGCATCCCTATCGCCGGCAATTCCCTGAACTTCGAGCCTGCAAACGGTACTCTGCGCATCAGCGTCAATGATCGCAAGATGTGCATCTACGAGTGGACAGAAGACGAGGAAGAGTTGTGAAGACCGTCGCAATCAAACGCTTTGGCGGTGAGCCGTGCGACCAGGCGGAAGTGCTCCAGCGCCTGCGCGATGCAGGAGTGCCTGTGCTCGGTAAGACCTGGCTGCTGGGTGTCAGCAAAGGCACTCTCACCGTGACAACCACGGCGAATGCTGCCATTTACCAGTGGACAGACAAGCAACTGGCCACCGTTCAACCTGAAGACGAAGAGGATGAATTGTGAAGACCATGGACGATTTCAGCATCGATCTCGAAACACTGGGCACGCGCTACAACGCGCCGATCCTGTCGATCGGTGTTGCCCAGTTCTCGCGTGAAACCGGTGAGATCGGTGCCACCTTCTACAAGGAGGTGGACATCGAAAGTGCCCTGCGCGTTGGCAAGCCGAGTGCCGACACGATCGCCTGGTGGATCACGCAGAACAAACAAGCGCAGGCCGTTTTCCACGGCAAGGACAAGATGGCGCTGTCTACTGTGCTGATGGAACTCACAACCTGGATGCGCAGCAAGTCGTTTGCTCCGTGTGTCTGGGGCAACGGCGCCACCTTCGACATCTCGATCCTCGAATACGCATACGACCATGGGACCGTGGGTCTGAAAGAGCCGTGGCACTTCATGAAGATCCGCGACATGCGAACGATCGTCGAAGCTGCGGAGATGCTTTTCGGTTTCGATCGCACTTTCATCCCCAAGGTCGGCGTCGCACATAACGCCCTGGATGATGCGACGTATCAAGCCAAGATCATTTCTGCAGCCTGGACCTCGATGCGCAAGAACACACCGAGCGCGGCAAAGACTGCAAAGAAGACCGAGCAAGTCGAAGTGGAGGAAGAACTGTGAACGTTCCAGCCAAGGGCTACGTGGCAGAAGGCACCACGTTTCTCTATCCAAAGGCAGGCGATCCCCATCCCCCTGCGGGAGCAAAGGTGCTGCTGCTCACGAAGGATGGCATTTGCGTCACCGGCCCGTGGACAAACGACGGGCGGTTCTTCGGATGGCTGCCGATGCCCAAGCGCGACAAGGCGAAGGAGGCATTGCTATGAAGGCCCGCGGCGAGACTCGCAACGCAGTCATCGAAGCGCTGCGGTATCTCGGGCCAATGACTCGCGTCGACATTGCTGACGCAATCGATGTCAGCCGCGACAGCCTGGGAAACATCATGACGCGATTGAGCAGGCCCTCGAAGCTCCCGCCTGGTCCGAAGGTTGTATACATCAAGGAGTGGACCCAAACGCAAGACGATCGGCGTTGCTACCCCCGCCCTGTGTACGCACTTGGCGACAAGCCCAACGCCAAGAAGCCACGCTCGAACGCAAAGGCGTTGAAACTGGCCAATGATGCTCGTCGGCTGCGTCGCAACCGGGCAAACAGCATCTTCAACCTCGCCCAGACCCGCTTCAGGTTGTGAGTTACAACTCTGTTGCAAAAATGATTTGCATCATTCGAGGATTGATCGTAAAGTCCACATCACGTTGATTCTTCCACTGCCTCTCCACCCCATGAAGAAAACCCCGAGCCTTCTCATTCGCACCCTGGCCAGTGCTGCAGGCGTCAATCCGGACGATCCGTCGATTGGCTCCGTCGAAAAATCCATCACCTCGGCCATATCACCCGAGGAAAAACTGGCAGCAGCTTTCGGGATTCAGGCGACCGGCATCGAGGGTGAGGTGTGCAAGGACATCGCTGATCGTCAGCGACGCGGCATCGCGAAGTACGGCATCACCGTGCTCGAAAATCCGCTGCATTTTCGCGCCTGGCTGCAGCACCTGTACGAAGAACTGCTCGATGCCGCGATCTACATCAAGCGCGCGATCAGCGAGATCGATAGCAAGGCGGACGACCTGAAGTAGGCGTCCACGTTTATTCACCACAACCAGAGGACACCATGCCGAAAGAAATCCTGACCAGCCAGATCTGCGACCGCATGGGCATCACCATCAGTGCTGCCATGCTCGAAGAAGCCGGCTTCGAGGTCGTGCGCAAGGACAAGCGCGCGATGTACTGGGATGCCGCCGACTACCCCAAGATGGTCGACGCGATCTGCTCCCGTCTCCAGGAGACGAAGAACAACGACATCCCGCCGCCGCGCGTCCGCGAAAAGAAGACGTCGACTGCCGCTGCGTCGAGCACCAAGACCACCGTCAACAACTCCGACGAGGAAGAACTGTGAAGAACCAAATCTCCTGGCCCGGCGTGCTGCACGTCGACGTGAAAGGCAACGTCGAACACAAGCCGCTGGTGATCACCTTCGATCCGGTCAACTACAAGTTCCACCCCACGTGGCCGAAGCACCTGGTCGGCTTCCACGGCGACGAGGGTTTTCACGACATCTCCACCGCCGTGGATTCATTCGAAGCTGCGATGGATCTGTACCAAAGCCGTTTGAGCATCGAGAACGGCGAGCGCAAGCTGCTCTTGGTGTTCGATCTGTCGCGCGGTGAATCGGGCTCATTTCTCTCCGTCGCTTTTCATCACGTTGCCGTGCTTGGCGACATGGCATACAAGCTGCGCCCTGACGGCTCGTTCACCAATGTCAAGTTCTTGCTCGATCAAGACAACGAAGACAAGAAGAACCTGCTGTTTGCAGTGCGAGACACGGAAGCCAACCGCGCCAAGATGGAAAACATCATCGCCTCGCTGCACACCGCGGGCGAGATGCTCAAGTCCGTCGCCGCAGCGCCGAAGGAAGAGCGTGACGCGCTGTTCGAAGCGATGCAGATCACCAACGCCGACAAGCCGCCTGTCCAGGCCGAACCCGTGCAACCCGTCCAGCAGACCCTGCCGCTGGCCGACGAAGAAGAACTCTGATGCCAGCGAAGAAGATCATCTGCGCAACCTGCAGACGTGATGCGCGCAAGGTCAACAGCGAGTGGTCCGAATGTTCCCACATGGAATGTCCGTATCGTCGCAACAAGCCCGTGTTCGATCATCACGTTTCGCAGCAATACGCGGGTGGCTTCGTCGAAGCTCCGAGTGAACAAGCAACCGGCTGCATCAAAGCCGATCCCACAACCAAAGACTGACCTTTCTTTCCACAACCGATAGAGGACTCAACATCATGGCCACCAAGACCATCGCATCCAAGAAGACCGTCGCTGCCGCGCATCGCGTCGACTACAAGGCCGGCGCCCGCGTGAAGGTGACGCGCCGCAACCAGGAGGAGCCGAGCAAGGGTTTCGTGACGCGCGTCTTCACGAAGAAGACCGGCCCGTTCATCGAGGTGAACATCGGCACGAAGGCCGAACCCAACCTGATCCAGGCCCGCCCGGCCAAGGTCAAGGGCTTCTGACATGAAGAACTGCATCACGCCCCGCACGATGGCCGATGCTCAGTTTCACGTGGGCTACCCGGTGATCGAACGCACGCAGGCACGACTGCCAGTGCGAAGGATCGCCGCGGGCCTGGCGCTGCTGTTCATCGCAACCGTCTGCGGCGGCCTGATGTTCTTTTCACGCTGACGCAGAGAGGGAAACTGAATGAAGACGATCCTGTGCGCCGCTGCGGTGGCGATCCTGGCGGCCGGCTGCAGTGATGCGGACGTGGCTTCAAGCAACCTGTCGAAGGCCGCGGACAACTTCGAGGTCACGCGGCGCATCGTGTTCTACAACGGCATCACCGGCGACTACATGCTGACCATCGAGGGTCTGTGCTCGCTCGGCAATAACGACAAGGACCGCAAGCTGTCGGTGACGTGCAAGACCGGGCCGGCAGCCTACAAGAAGCACTTCCTCGGACTGAGCGACAACGTGACCTTCTTCGTGGAGCAGACCGAGCCCATGCCGATTGGCACGTACCACTACCGTGTGTTCTTCAAGCCGCAAGCCATCCTGCCGAACATCGACTTCAAGGGCAGCACGACTGGCAACTAGAGGCCCAGGCGATTAACGACCTGGCTCCGTGAGCGTAAAGCACAACCAAGGTTCGAGCGAACCGGAAAGGCAAGAGATGGAACTCGACAGCAGGCTCGATGCGCAGAACGCATTCAACCGCAGGGTCAAACTTGCGTTCGCCCTCTTCATCGCGATCTGCGCGTTCTTCTCCGGGGGCGACAGCCACGCGCGGCAGGCCGACAAGCGTCCGGTCGACGGTGCGTGCGAATGGAGCAATCCCGGTTCGCAGAAGTACATGCTGCCGCTGGACCAGGCCGTCGACAGGCTGACCACGATCCCCGTCGACGTTCGCTCGAAGCTCAAGGCCCGCCTGGCCGATCCCAAGAAGCACCTGAGCGCCGACGACCACGTGCTGATCGGCAACCAGTCGATCGATGGTCAGAAGGGCCAGTGGACCATGTGGGACATGAACGGCGGGATGGGCCAGATCTGCTGGGGCGAGGTCACGCGCAAGTCCTGGAAACAGGAGCGCACCGAACGAGCCATGGTGTTCTGTGAATCGGGATACTGCCTGGCCTACTACTCGGTGTGCCGCAACGTCTCCCGCGCGATCCTGGTGAATCCTGCAAAGCCCTTGGAGCCGTTCAAACCGGTCACGAAGGAGTCGCTGCACACGATCGTCGTCGATCCGGGCACGATCGACTCAAACCTGAGCTTTGATTTTCCGCCCGTGTCGCTGCGCATGCGGACGCTGGAATCGTCCAGTTCGACGGAAGAGGAAGGCGACGGCGGCAGCGGCAGCGGTGGATCCGATGGCGCTTGGCCGTGGGACTCCCTGCGTTCGCTCGTGATCTTCCCCAGCGGCATGGCCGTCGACCAGGGTGGCAGTGTTCCTCCGATCACGATCGACGATGGACGCAAGTTCATCTTCCCGAGTGTTGGCGACGGCACGGGCTCCGTGGTCACGCCGATCCCCGAACCGTCCACGTGGCTGCTGATGGGCCTGGGGCTGCTCTTCTTGCTGGCCATGAGGCACGCGAAGTCGATCGCGATGGCCGTCTTCACGATTGCCTTGCTGATCAGCGCACAGGCCCGCGCCGAGTTCTACACCGGCAACCAACTGTACGAACGCATGCAACACGGTACGCCGCTCTCCGAAGGCATCGCGATTGGCTACGTCATGGGCGTTTTCGATCGAGGTCATTCGGTCGAGCATTGCGCACCTGAAACCGTCACGGCAGGCCAAGTCTTCGATCTGGTCAAGAGCGTCATGCAGCAGTTGCCGTCGATCAGGAACAACAGCGCCGACACGATCGTCATGTCGGTGATCAAGAGCCAGTGGCCCTGCGCCAGCAAGTCGAGCAGCAACAGGAGCCTGTGATGAACGCCGACTATTTCGACCTGATCGACTGGATCTACTTCATCGTGCTTCACGTCGGCTGGGTGGCCTTGGCTTTCCAGCGCCCGAAGATCGAACAACGGTGCTTCGTCAAGCCACACGGCGAATCGGCCAGTACCGGCGACGAGATCTACGTCACCGGGCGAGTGATCAACCGCGCAGAGCACAACGGCAAGGGCGTTGCCGTGTGGGAAATCCAGGGTGTCTTCACGGACCCGGAATCTGCCGTCGCTGCGTGCATCGACCACACGTGGTTTGTCGGTCCGTTGAACCTCAATGAGCCACTGCCCCTGGAAACGATCGATTGGAAGGGGCTCGTGTTCCCGATCGCGGAGAAGCTGTGATGCCAAAAGAAACCTGGACCCCGCGTGACGAAATCGCCCTGGCCAAAATGATCGATCGACGAAATCGCTTTTATGACACCAATCGCGCGCCGCTGCTGAGGATGGTTGAAGACGACATGCCGACAGTGCACTTTTCGCAAAGCGACGATATCGTCAGTTGGATGATCAAGAACGCTGGTGAACTGCGTGATCGTCTTGAGCCGTTCGACAGCGGTGAACGGCTTGCCACTGTTGGAAGGCCCGAAGCGACCAACGGCTGATCACAAAGGTAGGCGCGACCTGTGGCAACACTGGGTTGGGAGTCACCCGGCCGGCTCGCAAGGGCTTAACAGCGCACAGCAGTAAGCACGCACAAATCATGACCTGGGTTCGCCGCACACACGAATGGGAATCCGTCATCAAGAAGGACGGCAAGCCAGGGCGCCGGCTTGTCCTAATGTCCTACGACTTCTGCCCAATGTTT
>JACCEA011144448.1_pt1 | contig 10240 bp, 9 predicted proteins | sample 7449851 | NCBI WGS metagenome assembly JACCEA01 (sample SAMN15323453, study PRJNA562643) | freshwater metagenome | isolation source: river surface water | place: USA:Blue River Watershed | collected 2017-08-18 | reverse complement strand
TTCCACAATAGGCGCCCCGTGGGCCGCCGAGGTTTCGCGCCAACGCCGTTCGAGCTCCGTGGGGTCGTTCAGCCCCTTTGCGACCACGGTCCCGTCGGCACGGCGCAAAATCAGGTGGGCAGCGGGAAACCCTACCCGTTCCGCCCAGCGGCGCACGGCGGCCAAGTCGGGTTCCTGGCAGGAACTGAAGCTTGTGTCGTGGCTATGGTGGGCCACAAAAAGTTCCTTGCCGAGCTTCGGCCAAGCCCAAAGCAGCACCTCTTCGTGAAGTGGAATCCACCCCAGTACCGGGTCAGGTCCAAACGAGCCCTCGGTGGCCACAACTACCTCGGCGTCGGGGTAGTTGGCCAAGGCCAAGGAAACTTTCTTCCTCAAGGTGGTGGGTACGTCGCCGGGGCGCGGAATTTCTCCGCTGAACGTTCCCAACTGGTCGGTGTCCACGTCTGCGGCGCACACCGTAACGTCCCAATGAGCCGAAAGCACCTGGCCCAAATAGACTTCCTTTCGGTGCTTGGTGGCCATGATAACCGCTTGATTTGCCGAAGGAACCCAATTCACGCTGCAAAACTCCGCCCTTTCGAACTTTTAGTTTTATTTAGCGTTAGCTTTGATAGCATTAAATATTTTTATGAAATACACGCTGCACCAGCTCGAGATTTTCGTACGCCTTTCGCGCACGCTGAGCGTAACCCAAACCGCCGAGGAGCTGAATCTTTCGCAGCCTGCGGTGTCCATTCAGCTTAAGAACTTTCAGGGGAATTTTTCGATTCCCCTCACCGAGATCGTGCACAAACGCCTGTATTTAACCGACTTTGGCAAGTCCGTGGCCAAAAAGGCTGAGGAGGTCCTGCGCAGCACCGAAGGCATCAACCAGTGCCTAGCGGTGTATCAGGGTGAGATTACGGGCGGACTTCGCATCAGCACGGTGTCGACCGGCAAGTACATCGCGCCCTACTTGCTGGCGCCCTACGTGCAGGCCCATCCGTCGGTTGAGGTAAGCCTAAACGTATCCAATAAGGCCCAGGTGCTGCTGGAGCTCACCAACAACGAGGTAGACTTAGCGCTGATTTCCCTCAAACCAGACATTCGCCTCGAGGAATACGTGCTCATGGAAAACGAGTTCGTGCTCGTCGGATCGAAACCCCCAACCACTGCCGAGGTGTGGTCTCCGGACCGCCTAGGTAGTGTTCCGTTGCTGTTCCGCGAGCCGGGTTCCGCGACGCGCCAGATGATGGAACGCTACCTTCAGCAGCACAACATTACCGTGAAGCGCAGTCTGGAGCTCACCTCCAACGAGGCCATTAAGCAGTCCGTTAAGGCGGGCCTGGGGTATTCCATTATGCCACGGGTTAGCATTTTGTCGGACCTCGAGCTGGGTAAGATGTACATACAGCCGATGCGCGGACTTCCCATTCGCAGCCAGTGGTCGTTCATCTGGCCAGAGGGCAAAAAACTTAGCCCTCAAGCGCAGGCTTTTCTCGACAACGTCCACGAGCACGCCCACGAGCACCTGCAGCGGTTCCAGTCGAAGCGGATAGTCGCTAAAAACCAAGTTTAGTCCTATAAGTTCTCTTACATAAATCTCAAACTTATGGTATCTCTTGTTCAAGCGCTTAGCATTCTCAGTTTACATTTCAGCGAACCCCAAGTACTCCCTTTGCAAACCACTTGGGCCGTCGCAGATTCTCAAGTAACGGTAAAAGTGGTGCTGTACAATCCGCGTTTGACGGCAATACCCTTGGTCATTCCAGGTATAATGAATCCCAACCTGCTACCCTTGTCGCGCAGCTACATTGAGTTAGCTGTAGGTCAAGAAATTTTCGTGGTTCGCAATGGTCGACGGGTTCTTCTTTATACTGTCCCTGCAAACCTTACCCAGGGAACGGAGCTCAACTGCGGCGAGCTCCTCGATCAGCTGAAGCGCAAGTAGGACGTTCGCGCCAACAAAAAAGACCCACCGTTTCCGGTGGGTCTTTTTAATTTCCGTGGAGATAGTCGGAGTCGAACCGACGACCTCTTGCATGCCATGCAAGCGCTCTAGCCAGCTGAGCTATACCCCCAAGTGGACGGCAAATGTACTAAACGACTGCTTACGTTTGGTACCGACTGTGCGATTTTCAGTATCCGACCTTGGGGTCCATGACTGAAGAACACCACTACCTCCTCGCCCTGCGCCTGCTCGAAGCCGAGCACAAGCAGCCTTTGACCTGGCTCCGCCAGATTGCGCCAACTTTTGCCGCGTTTCAGCAGGAGTCCGTTCAGCTTCCGAACCGCTGGAACAAGACCATTTTGCATCAGCTCCACGAGGTGCAGCGCATGGTGCAGCAGCACGCCGACCACGGGATTCGCTGCATTCCGGTGGAGTCGCCCGAGTATCCGCAGCGCCTCGCGCATTCCAGCGACCCGCCGCCGCTCCTTTTTGTGCGCGGAACCCTTGCCGACAGCGATCGCGTCCTCGCGGTGGTGGGAACCCGTTCCCCCACGCCCGACGGCCTTCTTCACACGGAGTTTTGGGTGCATGCGCTCGGGGCGGCCCAGCCCACGATCGTCAGCGGGCTGGCCATTGGCATCGACGCGGCCGCCCACGGCGAGGCCTTGCGGTCGGGGCTTCCGACCTGGGCGGTGCTGGCCCACGGCCTCGACGCCGCGCAGCCGCGCGCGAACGCGCGGCTCGCCGAGCGCATCCTGCAGTCCGGGGGAGCATGGATCTCGGAGTGGCCTTACGGGGTACCGGCTCGGGCAGGGCATTTTCCGCGCCGAAACCGAATCATTGCCGGCCTTAGCGACGCGGTGCTCGTGGTCGAAGCGTCCGTACAGAGCGGTGCATCCATCACGGCCAAGCTCGCCCACGGCTACGACCGAAGCGTGTTTGCCCTTCCCGGGCGCGTCCACGACGTCCACAGCCAAGGTTGCCTGAGCCTCATTGCCGACCAGATCGCCCAGATGGCCTTGCATCCGGACCAAGTTTTGGGAATCCTGAATTGGTCCGCCCGAAGTCCGGGTGACCGCGGCGAGCCCCTCAAGGGCCACCTTGCCGCGGTGCTCGATGCCATGAAGGGCCCCTGCCGCGTCGACGAACTTCAGCGCGCTACGGGGCTGAGCACCGAACACGTGCTCTCGGCTTTGGCCGAACTCATTTGGACCGGCCGGGCTTTTGCGCGCGCCGGCGCCTACCACAAACGCTGAACTAGCCAACCAGCCAACTAGCTAACAAGCCAACCAGCTAACTAGCCAACTAGCTAACTAGCCAACCAGCTAACTAGCCAGCCAAAAAAAATCCAGCCCCGCGTCAACGAAGCTGGATCTCCAAAATGTGGGTTGGGTTAGTCGTCGAGGTCTTCGGCCACGTCGGCTTCGGGGGCTGCATCCTCTTCGGTCGCGGGCTCCGAGTCGTCGTCTTCGTCCATGAAGGCCTCCATGCGGCGCTCCATTTCGATCGAAACTTTGAAGAGGTACTTCGTGTCTTCGGTCTCCAAAGGGACCGCGCGAACGGTCTCTCCCTTGGAGTTTTTGAACGAAATCATGTCTTCGGGCGCGAAACCTTCGGGGTACCGATCAGTGATCAGCGACAGCTGTTCCGAAGTAATGTTCTTATAGTCAACGATAATGCGTCGCTTTTCCATGAGGGTAGATTACCATTTAAGTATCCACGCAAACATAAGCGGAGCAACGATTGTAGCATCCGACTCGACAATAAATTTTGGCGTGTCGATGTCAAGTTTTCCCCAGGTGATTTTTTCGTTGGGTACGGCACCGCTGTAGGAACCATACGAAGTGGTCGAATCCGAGATCTGGCAGAAGTAGCCCCAGAAGGGAATGTCTTCCATTTCCATGTCTTGGTAGAGCATCGGAACGACGCAAATCGGGAAGTCGCCGGCGATGCCGCCGCCGATTTGGTAAAAGCCCACCGAAGGTGCACTCGGGTTTTTGGGGTTGCGGCAGTTGGCCACGTACCAGTCGGCCAGCCAGGCCATGTACTCGATGCCCGACTTCATGGTGCTCGCCTTCAGCTCGTTTTTAATCACGTAGCTGGCGAAGATGTTGCCCATGGTGCTGTCTTCCCAGCCCGGAACGATAATGGGCAGGTTGCGCTCGGCGGCGGCCAGCATCCACGAGTTGGCGGGGTCCACGGCAGCGTCGTACTCGGCAGCAAACTCCGGCAGGCGAATCATTTGGTACATGTACTCGTGGGGGAAGTAGCGCTCGCCCTTGGCTTCGGCGGCGGACCACACCTTGTGGATGTGGTGCTGCAGCTTGCGGAAGGCTTCTTCTTCGGGAATGCAGGTATCGGTAACGCGGTTGAGTCCGCGGTCGAGAAGGTCGCGTTCTTCGGCCGGCGTAAGGTCGCGGTAGTGGGGCACGCGCTCGTAGTGGCTGTGGGCCACGAGGTTCATGAGGTCCTCTTCGAGGTTGGCGCCAGTGCAGCTGATGATGTCGACCTTGCCTTGGCGAATCATTTCGGCAAACGAGCGGCCGAGTTCCGCGGTTGACATCGCCCCCGCGAGGGTGACCATCATTTTGCCGCCGGCAGTCAAGTGGGCTTCGTAGCCTTTGGCTGCGTCGACGAGGGCCGCCGCGTTAAAGTGCTTGTAGTGGTTTTCGATGAACTGAGAAATGGGTCCGCGATTCATGGCAGAAGGATTGAAGGATTGCTGAACAAACGTACGGAGCCCCGAGGGCTCCCCAACGACTTAGTAGCCGAGAATTTTGAGCATGGATTTGTAGCTCTGCTCCTTGGCAAAGAGGCGGGTATTCCAGTCTCCGTTGGCGTCGCGGCTAATGACGACGTGCTTGGGGGCCGGAATCAAGCAGTGCTGAATGCCGCCGTAGCCCGCGATGGATTCCTGGTAGGCTCCGGTATTGAAAAATCCGATGTACTGGGGCTGCTCGCCCTTGAGCTTGGGCAAGAAGATCGCGTTGGAGTGCTGCTCTGAGTTGTAGTAGTCGTCGCTGTCGCAGGTGAGTCCGCCCAAGAGTACGCGTTCGTAGTCGAGGTCCCAGTTGTTGATCGCCAGCATGATAAAGCGCTTGTTGATGGCCCAGGCGTCTGGAAGCGTAGTCATGAAGCTCGAGTCAATCATGTACCACTTCTCGCGGTCGTTCTGCTTCTTTTCGCCCATGATGCTGTAGAAGGTTGCGCCCGATTCGCCGACGGTGTAGCTGCCAAACTCGGTGAAAATGTGGGGCTCCTCAATGCCTTCGGCGTTGCAGGTCTGCTTGATTTGGGCGATGATTTCCTCGGCCATGTACTCGTAGTCGTAGTTAAACGACAAGCTGTTCTTGATGGGGAATCCGCCGCCAATGTTAATGGAGTCCAGCGAAGGGCAAATCTTCTTGAGCTGGATGTACACGCGCACCGCCTTGTTGAGCTCGTTCCAGTAGTAGGCCGTGTCGTTGATGCCCGTGTTAATGAAGAAATGGAGCATTTTCAACTCCACATTAGGCTGATTTTGGATGTAGTTCTTGTACATCGGCACCACTTCCTTGTAGCCAATGCCCAAGCGCGACGTGTAGAACTCGAACTTGGGTTCCTCTTCGGCTGCGATGCGAATGCCCACCTTGACCGGATGCGCGTTGTCTGGATTGACCTGCTCCATGAGCAACTCGAGCTCTTCGCGGTTGTCGAGCACGGGGATCACGCTCGTCCAACCGTTGTTGATGAGGCGTGCAATGTTCTCGGTGTACTGGGCGCGCTTGTAGCCGTTGCACACGACAAATTGATCTTTGGTGATGCGTCCCTCTTCTTCCAGCGTCTCGATGAGGTTGATGTCAAAGGCCGACGAGGTCTCGAGGTGAATGTCGTTTTTAAGTGCTTCGTCGAGCACAAATTGAAAGTGCGAGGACTTCGTACAGTAGCAAAAATGGTAGTCCGCCTGGTAATCCACCTTGGCCATCGCCACGTTGAACATGCGCTTGGCGCGCTGAATGTGCTCCGAAATTTTGGGCAGGTAGGTCACCTTCAAGGGCGTTCCATACTGCTTGATAATCTCCATGACGGGAATGTCGTGCCAGTAGAGTTCGGAGTCGTGGGTCGAAAACTCTTGCTGTGGCCACTCGAAGGTTTGCTCGATAAGGTCTTGGTACTTAGTGCGCATGGAGTAGTGTTAATAAGGAGGGCAAAGGTAATCCAACTTAGTCGGATGGAATTTTTATTGCCCAAGTAATCAACTTGGATTGCCCTAAAAAGTTCCCGTCGGAGTTAATGAGTCGGAATACAATTCGCCTATATTCGCCATTAACACATTTTATATGAAGCTTAATTCGTTTGTACCCAGCGCTGATTTGCCCGCCGCGCTGGTCGTTTTTCTCGTCGCGCTGCCCCTCTGCTTGGGCATCGCATTGGGCTCTGGTGCCCCGCTGCTCAGCGGCATCGTCGCTGGCGTTGTTGGGGGCGTTGTGGTCGGACTGCTTAGTCATTCGCCCCTTAGCGTTTCGGGGCCGGCTGCGGGGTTAACGACTGTCGTACTCGCCGCAGTGACCGAGCTCGGCGCGTTTGACCTCTTCTTGGTGGCCGTCGTGCTGTCGGGAGCGATGCAGGTGGTGCTCGGACTGCTCCGCCTTGGCGTGGTGGGCCACTACGTGCCCAATACGGTGATCAAGGGCATGATGGCCGCCATCGGACTCATCTTGATGCTCAAGCAGGTGCCCCACTTGGTCGGGTACGACGCGGACTACTTCGGCGACGAGGGCTTCGCCCAACCCGACCACAAAAACACCTTCAGTGCGGTCGTCCACGCCCTCGGATCGCTCAGCCCGGGCGCCGCCCTCGTGGGATTCCTAACGCTCGCCCTGCTGCAGCTCGCCGAATACTTCGGCTACGCCAAAACGGCGGTCGGCAAAGCGCTCCCTGCAGCCCTGCTCGCGGTCGCCGGCGGAACCCTACTGGCCCAGCTCCTTCCCTCGCTGCTGGGTCCTGAATGGACGGTCGCGGCGATTCACCGCGTGCAGCTCCCCGAACTCGGAAGCTCCTGGTCCGCCCCCCAGTGGAACGGCCTCACGAACCCGCTCGTATGGAGTACCGCCTTGGCCTTAGCCCTCATTGCGAGCCTAGAAAGCTTGCTGAGCATCGAAGCCGCTGACCGCATCGACCCGCTCAAGCGCGTCACCCCCACCAACCGCGAACTCATGGCCCAAGGGGCAGGCAACATCGCCTCAGGCCTATTGGGTGGACTGCCGATCACGTCGGTCGTCGTGCGCACCAGCGTCAATGCCCAGGCGGGCGCCCAATCCCGCTGGAGCGCCGTGTTCCACGGCATCATTCTCGCGCTCAGCGTAGTGCTGCTAACCCAGGTGCTCAACCTGATTCCGCTCGCGAGCCTGGCCGCCATCCTCATTGCCACGGGATTCAAGCTGACCCACCCGACCAAGGTGATTCGACCCATCGCCACCCAGGGCTACATGCAGTGGATCCCGTTTGCCGTGACCGTGTTGGCCATTTTGTTGACCGACCTGCTCAAGGGCATCGCCGTGGGGCTGCTCATCTCGACCGTATTCATTGCGTTCAATGACTTTAAGAGCAACGTTTCGCTGACCCACATCGGCAGCAACTACATCCTTCAGCTGCGGCGGAACGTCAGCTTCCTCAACAAAGGCAAACTAAAGCAGTCGCTAGAAAAGCTTCCTGACGGCACGGAACTCCTCGTCGATTTTACCCAGGCGGACTTTGTGGATCCCGACATTCTCGACGTCGTCCACGACTTTGCGAGCCATTCTGAGCTAAAAAGGATTCGCGTGACCCTTCGCCGGAGTCCGCACCAAAACTACCTGCCCGACCTAAATTGACCTGAAATGCGCGACATCGATCAACTTTTACTGGCCAACAAGGCCTGGTCCGAAGGCCGTCACCACGACGATCCCGAGTACTTTAACCGGCTTTCGAGCATCCAAACGCCTAAGTACTTGTGGATTGGGTGCAGCGACAGCCGGGTTCCGGCCGACACGATTACCGGAACCGCTCCGGGCGAAATTTTTGTGCACCGCAACATTGCCAATATGGTGGTGCACACCGACCTCAACCTGCTTTCGGTGCTGGAGTACGCGGTAAACTACCTGCACGTGGAGCACGTCATCGTGTGCGGACACTACGGCTGCGGCGGCGTGGCAGCCTCGCTCACGAACAATTCGCTCGGAATTATCAACAAATGGCTGCGCAACATCAAGGACGTTCACCGAATTTATTCGGATGAAATCGACAGTGCGGCGGACGCCGGAGACCGCGTCAATCGCCTGGTGGAATTCAACGTGCGCGAACAGGTGCAGAACCTGGCCAAGACGAGTATTATTCAAAAAGCCTGGAAGCACCGCAAGGCGCCTACGCTGCACGGGTGGGTTTATGGATTGAACGACGGACTGATCAATCCGCTCTGTGAAGTGCAGCACGACCACGAGCTGGATCCGCTGTACCGATTTGATAATCTGGATTAAAAACGGCCACGTCTAGGGAAAGGCGTACCTTTGCACCGCTTTTTCCCTACCCTATGACTCCGATTCGAAATATTGCGATCATCGCCCACGTTGACCATGGCAAGACCACACTGGTTGACAAAATCCTGCACCACTGCCAGCTGTTTCGCACGAATCAGGAGACCGGGGAGCTCATTCTCGACAACAACGACCTCGAGCGCGAGCGCGGAATCACCATTTTGGCCAAGAACGTCAGCGTCAACTACAAGGGCGTTAAAATCAACATTATTGATACTCCGGGCCACGCCGATTTTGGCGGAGAAGTAGAGCGCGTACTCAACATGGCCGACGGCGTACTGCTGCTGGTCGACGCCTTTGAGGGCCCGATGCCCCAGACCCGTTTTGTACTTCAGAAGGCCCTTCAAATGGGACTTCGTCCGATTGTGGTGGTCAACAAGGTCGATAAGCCCAACTGCGACCCCGAGCAGGCCCACGAGATGGTCTTCGACCTCATGTTCTCGCTCGACGCAACCGAGGAGCAGCTCGATTTTCCGTGTGTCTACGGTTCCGCCAAAAACAACTGGATGGGCCCCGACTGGAAGACCCAAACCGAAAACATCGAGCACCTGCTCGACGTGGTGCTCGAGCACGTGCCCGCCGCCGAGGTGCGCATCGGTACGCCCCAAATGCTGATCACCAGCCTCGACTACAGCAGCTACCAAGGCCGTATGGCGATTGGGCGCCTGCACCGCGGAACCCTCAAAGAGGGCGCCAACGTGTCGGTGGTGAAGCGCGACGGAAGCGTTACCAAGGCCAAAATCAAGGAGTTATTCACGTTTGAAGGCCTGGGCAAAGCCAAGGTGAGCGAAGTCCACGCGGGCGAGCTTTGTGCAGTTGCCGGCATCGAAGGTTTTGAAATTGGTGACAGCATCGCTGACGCCGAGAAGCCCGAAGGCCTGCCGACGATTGCGATCGACGAGCCGACCTTGAGCATGCTGTTTATGATCAACGACTCGCCGTTCTTTGGACGCGAGGGCAAGTTTGTCACCAGCCGCCACCTCAAGGACCGCCTCGAGAAGGAGCTTGAGAAAAACCTCGCGCTCCGCGTGGTTCCGGGCGCTACGGCCGATTCGTTTTATGTGTACGGCCGCGGGGTTCTTCACCTTTCGATTTTGATTGAAACGATGCGCCGCGAGGGCTACGAGCTTCAGATCGGCCAACCGACGGTCATCACCAAAGAAATCGACGGGGTAAAGTGCGAGCCGGTCGAAGAACTCATCATTGACCTGCCCGAAGAGAACAGCGGAACGGCCGTCGAAATGGCGTCGCTTCGCAAGGGCGAGATGACCAACATGACGCCGAAGGGCGACCGAATGGTGGTGACGTTCAAGATTCCGTCGCGCGGCATCATCGGGATGCGTTCGGCGCTGCTCACGGCTACCGCCGGCGAGGCCATCATGAACCACCGCTTCGTCGGGTTTGAGCCGATGCGGGGCGACATTCCGCGCCGCATGAACGGTTCGCTGATTTCGATGGAGCAGGGCACCGCCTTGGCGTATTCGATTGACCGCCTTCAGGACCGCGGTATTTTCTTTATCGAACCCGGCGAAGAGATTTACAAGTCGCAGATTGTCGGCGAGCATACCCGCGGTAACGACCTCGAGGTCAACCTGACCAAGGGCAAGAAGCTGACCAACATGCGTGCTTCGGGTTCCGACGAAAAGATGCGGATCGCGCCGGCCAAGGTGCTGCGCCTTGAGGAAGCGCTTGAGTACGTGCAAACCGGCGAGTTCGTCGAGGTCACGCCCAAGAGCATCCGCCTGCGCAAGCGCTAGGA
>JACCEA012008592.1_pt1 | contig 10243 bp, 10 predicted proteins | sample 7449851 | NCBI WGS metagenome assembly JACCEA01 (sample SAMN15323453, study PRJNA562643) | freshwater metagenome | isolation source: river surface water | place: USA:Blue River Watershed | collected 2017-08-18 | reverse complement strand
GTCATCTCCATTTCTCAACACTTTATTTCTAGAGAATGGATCTTCGATCGAAGTTCACGGAAAATCATTTTCCGGAAACCACTACCGAGGACCAAAACTCTTAGCGATAAAGTTTTTTGCTGATTGTTATTTAACGGCGAAGATCGAGCTTTTCGATAATCGCTCTATAGCGCTCAATATCTGTCTTGGCGAGGTACTGCAAAATCCGGCGACGCTTACCGACCATCAATAACAAACCACGACGGTTGTGATGATCTTTTTTATTTGTCTGCAAATGTTGTGTTATCTCATCAATACGTTTTGAAAGAAGTGCTACCTGAGCTTCTGGGCTACCTGTGTCAGTTGCAGATGAGCCGTACTTACTTACTATTTCTTTTTTAACCTCTGGCGTTAATGCCATTTGTATTGCTCCTTCTGTCTGTCACGAGGGCCTCGGTGTTATTCACGAAGGCGCACTTTCCCGCTTTAGTAAAGGCAAGATTACCAGCGTGGTAGCAGATACTTAAAATCGAGGCGAAAATGAGCGTTATTTACTGGTTAACTCTCGAGCTTGATCACAATCTTTTTTCATTTGCTTAAGCAATGCATCCAGGCCTTCAAACTTTAGAGTATCACGCAGTCTAAAACCAAACTCTATCTTCGCTTCGTGGTCATACAAATCTAAATCCTTTTGATCAATTGCATATGCCTCTACTTGTCTGCCTCTTACACCAGGAAATGTTGGGTTTGTTCCAATTGATATTGCAGCCGGCCAACGGTTTGTTCCAACACTTAACCAGCCCGCATACACACCATCTGCTGGAATTGTGGCAAGTGGGTTTAAGCCAAGATTTGCGGTTGGATAACCAATCTCTCGGCCTCGCTTCTCACCATGCACAACTTGGCCCTTTAAATAAAATAAACGTGTAAGCAACTCATTAGCACGTTCAATTTGACCATCAATAATCAAACTTCGAATCCGAGTGGATGAAATTGTTGAACCACGATCTTCTTGCAACTTTACTATTGATACACCAAATCCATACTTTGGCCCTACTTCAGCTAGGTACTTTGGTGTGCCTTGGGCTTTATGACCAAAATTAAAGTTTTCACCAATTACAACATGTTCTGCGCCAAATCTGCCCACTAAAATATCTTCAATAAACTGATCTGGCGATAACATCGAGAAGTCTTTTGTGAAATTTATAACCTCAACAGAGGTTGCGCCTGCAATTTTTAGAAGTTGAATTCGATCTTTAACTGTCATTAGCTGTGAGGGTGTGCGTTCTGGGGCAACAACTGAAGTTGGGTGTGGATCAAATGTCATTACTGTAACTTCACCCTGAATTTTTGCGGTATTGATAATCTGTTGATGGCCAGCATGAACACCATCAAAGATCCCGACTGCTAAAACCTTCTTCATCTGATTATTGTTTCACAAAACATATTTACTCACTTGCCTTAACTAAAATTGGCGCTGCCACGATCTGCGTTCCTTGCAATTTATTTTCCAATAACCCAATAAAAGCTCCATGTGAATCCAATGCCGCCACTACACCAGGCTGAGGATTTTGAAGTATAGCTCTTCCAAAAAGTATCTCTCTACTCTCTGAAAGATCTAAACTCCTAAGAGAAAAGAGTTTCGCAATTACCTCAACAATTGGAATTAACCTTGCATCCTGGATGCTCTGACAATTTTCAATTGAAAAAGGTGATACTAAAGTTCTTCGAAGAGATGTTAGATGACCGCCTACCTTTAACCGTTCACCAAGATCGCGCGCTATGGCTCTTATGTAAGTGCCGGCCGAACAAGTTATCGAAACATCTATCTCGATTCCTATTTCTTTATTTCTAATCTGCCGAATCAAAATCTCATCGATTGTTACATCACGTTCTGGGATCTCAAACTGCTCTCCTGCCCTAACTCTGGCATGTGCAGATTTACCATCAATTTTTATTGCAGATACAGTGCTAGGTCTTTGCTTAATTCTCCCAACAAAATTTTTCAGCTCAGCGCTAATTGCTTCATTTGTTATCTTTGCTAAATCCTCTTTTTCTGCTGTAGCGATTAAATCGCCATCTTTATCATCGGTATGAGTTGACGCGCCTAACAAAATAGTCGCCTCATAAGACTTTTTGCCATCTGTAATGTAGGTAAGAAGTCTGGTGGCAAGACCGACACCAAGGACTAATACCCCGGTTGCCATGGGATCTAAGGTGCCAGCATGTCCAACTTTTTTAGTATTTAATCTCTTTCTCGCGATTGCCACTACATCATGGCTTGTCATGCCACTGGCTTTATCTACAAGTAAAAAGCCATCCATTAAATCACCGATCAATTATGTTTTTTATATGGATCTTCAGCCACAGGTTTAGCGCCTGCTCTTAACTTTTCGAGCTCAGCATCAGCTTTGTGCATCTGCTCAATCAAATCATTCATAGCCGAAGCCGAATCAGCCATTCCATCTAAAAAGAATTCCAGTGAAGGAGTTACTCGAACTCCTAAAGCTCTACCAACCTCAGAGCGCAGCATTCCTTTAGCGCTACTCAACGCCGCAGCACTTGATTCATGAGCTGCTGCATCACCTAAAACTGTGTAAAAAATTGATGCCTGTTGCAAAACACCAGTAACTCGAACATCAGTGATAGTTACAAACCCAAGTCTTGGATCCTTTACTCGCGACTCAAGAGCGTTTGCAATTATCTCCTTAATTCGATCGGCAACCTGCAGTGGACGTTTACTTGGCATGAGTTAGGCTCGTTTTTTCTCACGGATTTCATAAGCTTGAATTACATCTCCAACCTGTAAATCCTTAAATGATCCAAGACCAATTCCACACTCAAAGCCCTCTCGAACCTCGGTGGCATCATCTTTAAACCTTCGAAGTGATTCAATACTTAAATTTTCGCCGATAACAACACCTGCTCGCATTGTGCGAACCTTGGCGTTGCGGCGAATATTTCCATCAGAGACCATACATCCTGCGATATTTCCAAATTTGCTGGATTTAAATATGTCTCTAACTTCAGCATTACCCAGAACTGCCTCTTCAAACTCTGGCTTAAGAAGTCCCTTAAGTGATGCTTCGATCTCCTCGATCGCCTTATAAATAACGGTGTAGAACTTAACATCAACACCTTCATGCTCGGCAAAGACAGCTGTTTGTGGCTCTGGTTTAACATTGAAGCCAATAATTACTGCAGTAGATGCTGATGCCAAAGTAACATCATTCTTAGTGATTGCACCAACGCCTCGATGAATAACTCTTAGATCAACCTCAGTACCAACATCTAATTGAACCAATGCATCTTCTAGTGCTTCTACCGATCCAGATACATCTCCCTTTAGGATCAAATTCAATGTTGAAACCTTTGACTGCTCCAAGAAATCTTCAAGTGAAACCTTCTTGCGCGCCTTAGCTAAGGATGCATTTCGCTGCGCTAGCTGACGCTTTTCTGCAATCTGGCGAGCAGTGCGGTCATCTTCGGCAACAATAAATGAATCACCTGCTCCTGGCACAGAGGTAAAGCCCAATACTTGAACCGGGCGCGATGGACCTGCCTCTTCCAATGTTTGTCCATGTTCATCCAACATCGCACGAACTCGACCATAAGCACCACCGGCAACAATTGCATCTCCAACATGCAATGTTCCTCGTTGTACCAAAACAGTTGCAACCGGTCCGCGACCCTTATCAAGATTTGCCTCAATAGCAACGCCTCTTGCAATGTCATCTGCAATTGCTCTCAAATCAATTGCAGCATCTGCTGTTAGCAAAATTGCAGCAATCAAATCATCAATGCCTTTTCCAGAAAGGGCAGAGACATTGACAAACATGGTTTGTCCGCCGTACTCCTCAGCAATCAAGTTGTACTCAGTTAATTGTTGACGAATTTTGTCCGGGTTAGCACCCTCTTTATCAATCTTGTTTACTGCAACAACGATTGGCACATCTGCAGCTTGGGCATGATTTAGCGCTTCAATGGTTTGTGGCATAACACCATCATCAGCTGCTACAACCAGCACCGCAATATCAGTTACCTTTGCACCTCGAGCACGCATAGCGGTAAAGGCTTCGTGTCCTGGAGTATCAATGAAAGTAATTGCTCGCTGTGCACCCTCATGTTCATGATGAATCTGGTAGGCACCAATATGCTGAGTTATTCCACCAGCCTCAGATTTAACAACTTCAGTAGATCGAATTGCATCTAACAATCTAGTTTTACCGTGATCGACATGTCCCATTACAGTAACAATTGGCGAGCGCACTACCAGATCCTCTGGATCAATTTCAGCTAATTCTTGCTCCAAATTAATATCAAACTCTTCTAGTAACTCTCGATCCTCATCTTCAGGGCTTACGATCTGGATAACAAAGCCAAGCTCTGCGCCAAGCAATGTGAATGTATCTTCATCAACTGATTGAGTTGCGGTAACCATCTCACCTAGATGAAATAGTGCTGAAACTAGAGCGGCAGGATCTGCCTTAATTTTTTCGGCAAAATCCATCAAGGTAGCACCGCGACGCATGCGCACCACAGTCTTACCATCACCCTTTGGAACTACCGCGCCACCTAATTGTGGTGCTGGTAGATTTTCAAAATCTTCACGTCTTTCTTTTTTACTCTTTTGTCCGCGATTTTTACTTTTACCTTTTCCACCTTTACCAAATGCACCAGCTGCGCCACCTCTTTGTGGTGGACGTCCGCCACCTTTGCCACCAAATGGTGAACCAGTAGGTGTTGATGGTGTGCGGTATGGAGATGATGAAGAGCCCGGACGAGATGATGTTGGTGCGCCAGAGTTTGGACGTGGATTACTAGATGCCGGACGTGCTGCAAAACCTGGACGAACAGCGCCAGGACGAGCACCAGACATTGGTGGTCTTTGTCCTGGTTGTAATTTTCCAGGAGTTCTTCCCGCCTCACCAGGTCTTATTGGTCTAGCAGGTGGACGTGGTGCGCCACCGCCACTACTAAATGGATTATTTCCTGCTCTTGGTGGCCGCGGCATCGCACTTGGTGAGGTAGGTGCTCCACCTGGTGATGAGAATGGATTGTTAACACCTCTTGGCGCAGTTGGTGTGGCAGGACGTGCAACTGGTGTTGCATCTTCAACCATCTTTTGTAACTCAGGTGGTAGATCTTCCACCTTCACAGTTTGTTTTGGCGCAGCCTTTTTTGCGGGAGCTTTTTTCGCTTTTGGCGCAGCCTCTGCTGGAACTAAATCTGGAAACTTATCCATCAACTTGCGCACAACCGGTGCTTCAACAGTTGATGATGCTGAGCGAACAAACTCGCCAACCTCTTGTAGCTTGGCTAGCAGCTCTTTACTTTCAAGCCCTAACTCTTTAGCTAACTCATAAACGCGGACCTTGGCCACACTGCTCCTTCTTCTGGCCCCGCGTTATTTACGCTCGAGCCTAAATAGACCTACTCATAATCTGGTGGTGCTCATTAGAGTGTCATTCTCGCTCGCTTCATACATTTTCTTAATTACTTAATCTCTTTAAGTAATCTGCTACATCTTCAAACTTAATCTCACCTTCATACTTAAAGGCGTGATTAAAAGATTTCCGCTCAGCTACCACCGAAAAGCAGTTTGGGTGAAGCCATGCTCCCCGTCCGCCCATCCGATGATTTAGATCGACTTTAACCTCATTGCCGACCAAAACTGTTCGAATTAAATCCTCTCGAGTAGCCAACTTTCGACATGCGATGCAGCTGCGTTGTCTAAGTTTTTTACCCAACATCGCGCACTCTACCCTACGCCCCTTGGATGGGTGAAATAGTTGCCGCTTCCTCTGCCTTTTCCGCCTTAATCTGCGTTACTGGATTATCTGGATGGATATCAATTCGCCACTGGGTAAGCCGAGCGGCAAGTCTGGCATTTTGCCCATCTTTGCCAATTGCAAGTGATAATTGATAATCCGGCACGATCACCTTGGCAGATTTAGCGGCCAAATCAACAATCTCAACTGAACTCACCTTTGCTGGTGCTAAAGCGTTCGCTACATATGTCGCAGGATCATCTGAGTAATCAATAATGTCAATTTTTTCACCATTTAACTCATTCATAACATTTTGTGCTCTGCTACCTTGCGGACCAATTAAGGCGCCCTTAGCGCTTACGCCGGCACGATGAGTTCTAACCGATAACTTTGTTCTAGCACCTGGCTCACGTGCAATACCAACAATATCTACTACACGATCTTTTATCTCTGGTACCTCTAATGCAAACAACATCTTCACAAATGCTGGATGAGTTCGAGAAAGTGTTACCTCCGGCCCCTTCTCTCCTTGCTTAACATCTACTACAAAACACTTAATTCGATCCCCATGTTTATAAACTTCACCCTTTACCTGCTCAGCTGGTGGAACCTTTCCTTCAACTCTTCCTAGACTCACATAGATAACATCAGCATCTCTACCTTGTTGCACAATCCCGCCAATTACATCCCCCACACTTCCCGAGAACTCAGTAACCACCTCAAGATCTTTTGCCTCACGCATCTTTTCTTTAATTACTTTACGCGCAGTTTTATCAGCTAACTTTGCAAAGCCATCTGGATTATCAGTAATGGTGTCAATCCGGTCACCATCTGGACCAAGCACTGGCACATAAATAACTAATTCACCTGTTTGTCGATTTAGTACCGCACGTCCATGTGGTTTAGCAACTGGTAACTCGGCATATGCCTTTGCCACCTCATTTTCAATTGCATTAATTAATCGCTCAAGCGGCAGTTTCTTTTCTTGGGCTAAAACCTTTAGCGCCTGGACATCGACGCTCACTTGCCAACCTGCTTAAACTCAATCTCAAGTATTGCGCGCTTAACCTCAGAGTAGTTAACTGTCTGCTCATCAACTGATGCAGCTATCTCAGTTGCTCCTTTGATTCGGCCTTTGATTTCACTGCCATCTAATAAAACAATCTTGACCAATCTATCTATGTTTTTTCGCCAATGTCTAGGTTTTGTCAGTGGTCGATCTAAACCTGGGGAGGTAACCTCCAAGGTGAATGGGGTCTGTCCTAAGCTTTGAATGTTTTCAACTAATTCACTGATTGCTTTGGTGGCAACGGTAACTTGATCAAGTGATAAGTGTGTATCACCATCAACAATGACGGTAATCATGCTGCGTCTACCCGCAGAGGTAATTGTTAAATCCTCTAGGTAAAAACCGAGGTTAGAAAGTGCGGGAGTAATCACCGCTGAAATCTCTTCTTTTTTTCCCATATTTCCTTCTTCGATATTAAGTTGTATAGATAAGTTTAACTTATAAATGTGTCCCAGGCAACGCGGGCGATAAGTAAAAACACAACTGCTAGAAATACTTTACGCACCAATGGTGAGCCTCCTTTTATTGCAAGGCGTGAGCCGATGATTGCACCGCTTACATTGGCAAAAGCTAGAAGTAAACCTAATTGCCACCAGATATGGCCAGTTAGTTGAAAGCTCAAAATTGCACCCGCATTAGTTGAGATATTAACTAATTTTGCAGTCGCTGATGCTTTCAAAAAGGCAAAGCCAATAGTTGACACTAAAAAGAAGACTAGAAATGTGCCTGTACCTGGACCAAATATGCCATCGTAGAAGCCGATCATTAATCCAATTAGAGCAACAATTACTAACCGCTTTTTGTGGGTGTACTTTAAATTCTCATCCATTCCCAGCTCAGGTTTGCGCCAGGTATAGATTGCAACCAGGATTAGCAAAAAAACAAGAAATGGCTTAAAGAAATCCTTAGGAATAGCGGCTGCAAATGCTGCCCCAGCAATTGAGCCAGCAAATGCTGGTCCCATCATGGTTAAGGTCAAAGGAATATCTGGTTTAATCTTTTTAAAGTAGTTTCGGGCAGCTGCCATCGTGCCAAATATTGAAGGAACTTTATTTGTACCAAGAATTAATGGCACCTCTTTATTGGGCAATCCAACTAATAATGCTGGTAATTGGATTAATCCGCCGCCACCTGCCATGGCATCAACAAATCCGGCAAAGCCTGATGCGATCGCCAAAAAAATTGCGATCTCAATGCTCATAAATTACTTAACTAAAGTTTTAACAACATCGGCAAGTGCAACCTCTTGCTTATCGCCAGATTTGCGATCTCGAAGTTCAACCTTGCCCTCTGCTAATGCCTTACCAACAATGATTATCTTTTGAATTCCAATCAACTCAGCATCTTTAAACTTAACTCCAGCAGAAGCCTCTCGGCGATCATCTAGGAGAACTTCAAGCCCCTTAGCTTCTAAATCTTTTGCTATTTGCTCTGCCACATCAAATGGTTGATCCTCTTTACCAGTTGCCACAATATGTACATCAGCTGGTGCAACCTCAGCTGGCCAATTTAAACCAATCTCATCATGGGTTTGTTCGGCAATTGCTGCAACTGCTCGAGAAACTCCAATTCCATATGAGCCCATCGTCACCACCACAGGCTTTCCCTCTTTATCTAAAACTGTTAGGCCAAGTGATTGGGCGTACTTTCTTCCTAATTGAAATATATGGCCAATTTCAATTGCGCGATCGATTACCACAGGTTTTTCACACTTTGGGCAGCTATCTCCAGCTTTAACCTCAGCTGCTTCAATGTACTGATCAACTTTAAAATCACGACCGCATGTCACATACCTAGCATGTTTATCTTTCTGATTTGCACCTGTAATCCAATGCGATCCCTCATTAACTCTTGGATCGGCGTAAAGGGTAATTCCAAATGCTTTTGCATCTTGTGGCCCGACATAACCTTTAACAAGTTTTGGATGTTTAGCAAAGTCAGCATCTTCAAATAAACGTAAATCCTTAACGCCAGGCAAATTTGCCTCCAGCCGCTTTAAATCAACCTCGCGATCTCCTGGAACCAAAACTGCTATTGGCTTGCCATCAGCCATAAGTAAAACATTTTTTAAGGTGTCAACGGCGCTGATATTTGCACCATACTTTTTATTGAAAACTTCAACCAAAGAATCAATAGTTGGTGTATTTGGTGTATCTAAGACTTCAATAGCCCCCACTTTGTCACCCTTATAAGGTGCAACCTTGGTGATCATCGCCTCAACATTTGCAGCGTAACCACATCCATTACACAAAACATAGGTATCTTCACCGGTCGGACAGGGCGCTAGAAACTCCTCCGATTTAGAACCGCCCATCGCACCACTCATGGCTGAAACAATGTTGTACTTAAGTCCTAAGCGATCAAAGGTATTTATATAAGCCTGGCGATGTTTGTTATATGAAATCTCAAGACCAGCATCATCAACATCAAAACTATATGAATCCTTCATGACAAACTCTCGACCCCTAATAATTCCACTTCTTGGCCGTGGCTCATCACGGTACTTAGTTTGAATTTGGTAAATAGAAAGCGGTAGATCTTTATATGAAGAAAACTCACCCTTAACCATTAAGGTAAACATCTCTTCGTGAGTCGGTCCTAGAAGGTAATCATTTCCTTTTCGATCTTGTAGGCGAAATAAATCAGCACCGTACTCAGCCCAACGATTGGTTTGCTCATAAGGATCTTTTGGCAAAAGTGCTGGAAAGTGAACCTCTTGAAAACCAGCTTTATCCATCTCTTCTCTTACAACATTTTCAATCTTGCGATATGTGCGATAACCAAGAGGTAACCATGAGTAAATACCAGCTGCTACCCGTCTAACAAATCCTGCTCTAACTAATAATCGGTGAGATGCCACCTCAGCATCTGCTGGATCATCACGCAATGTGCGCAACAATAAGGTAGACATCTTTAACATAGGTAAAGCCTATCTATTTGACAGCAACTGAAGGTTCTCCTGATGCAACACCAGCAGCCTCCATCTCTTCAGCAAGACGCATCGCCTCTTCAATTAGTGTCTCAACTATCTGTGCCTCTGGCACAGTTTTAATTACCTCACCTTTTACAAATATTTGACCCTTGCCATTTCCGGAGGCGACACCAAGATCTGCCTCTCGTGCCTCTCCTGGTCCATTAACCACGCAACCCATAACCGCAACTCGAAGTGGCACAGTCATTCCTTGTAATCCTGCTTGAACTTTTTCTGCCAAGGTATAAACATCGACCTGGGCTCTGCCACATGATGGACAAGAGACAATCTCTAACTTTCGTTGGCGAAGATTAAGGGATTCTAAAATTGCAATACCAACCTTTACCTCCTCCACTGGCGGAGCAGATAGTGAAACACGAATAGTGTCGCCAATTCCTTCAGCGAGTAATATGCCAAAAGCTGTAGCAGATTTAATTGTGCCTTGGAAAAGTG
>JACCEA012212216.1_pt1 | contig 10244 bp, 8 predicted proteins | sample 7449851 | NCBI WGS metagenome assembly JACCEA01 (sample SAMN15323453, study PRJNA562643) | freshwater metagenome | isolation source: river surface water | place: USA:Blue River Watershed | collected 2017-08-18 | reverse complement strand
TTGCAACCCAATAAACAATTGGCGTCGTGGCCGAGCGGCTAGGCTGGGCTCTGCAAAAGCTCCTACTCCGGTTCGAATCCGGACGATGCCTCTGAATTAACCTCTCTTTTTGAGAGGTTTTTTTATGATTAATTTTTAGAAAAAATTAAGTAAAGTTATAGTTCGAATCCGGACGATGCCTCAAAAGAGACACATTGCTGTATCTCTTTTTTTTGTTTTATTGCGAGGTACGAAGCAATCTGAAAATTAATTAAATTATATGCTCCTACTCCGGTTATCCTGAAGTATTAATAGAAATTTTAAGGAAAATTTTGAATTAATAATTTATCTATCTTCTATCTTCTCCCAAGCATTTTTAACCATTTCTTTTTCTTTTGGAAACCAACCTTGAGCCATTAAAGCAACTCCAAATACGATTAAAACAATACTAATTCCTTTTTTAATTTTTAGAATATTAGTGGGTGTTAATTTTGATTTTAGTTGTTTAGCTAAAACCATTTTTATGCAATCAATCAGTAAATAAGAAACAATAACGGAAGTGAAAAAAGTCATCATTCTGGAAGTTTGCATGTCTAATTTTGGCCCTACCGAAATAATAATAGCCAACCAAAAACCCAACACTCCAATATTAATAATATTCAAGAAAAACCCTTTAATAAAAAGGCTTCCGTAATTTTTTTTAATGATTTCATCATCAATAGTTTCGTATTGAATTTTAGCTTGTTTTTTTAATTTTACAAATGAAATTATACCATAAGCTACCATTAGAATTCCTCCAAAAATAAACAAAGCAGGTTTGTCTTTTAAACTTGCAATCAAACGATAACTTCCTAAATAAGCTATTCCAATAAAGAAAATATCACCCAAAACAACTCCTAAATCAAAAGCTAAAGCCGCTCTAAATCCTTTAGTAATACTGGTTTCAATTAAAATAAAAAATACTGGACCTATCATAAAACTGAGGAAAATTCCCCATGGTAATCCAGTTAAAATATCGTTTATCATTAGAATAAGATTTGGGTTTAAACTAGTTTTTGATTATTTTAATACGGCCTCCAGCAAAGGTTTTTTTATTGACTTGTGTTGGGTTTCCGTAAATCATAATTTCACCTCCAGCCCTAGCTTTTGCATCTACTAATTGGGTTGCAAAAACTGCGGCTTCTCCACCAGCATTAATACTAATACTTGTTTGTTCGGTAGTTAAATCTTTTCCTTCATAAATAGCTCCTGCTGAAACAACTACATCTTGATTTTTCGCTTTTCCTGCAGTTTTTACTATTCCGCCACTTGTTATTTTTACAGTTGCTTTAGCAACATCTAAACTAATGTCAATTTTAGCTCCTTCTTTTGCAATAATATCGAAATTAGTAGATTGAATTGAAGCTTCATTTGAAATTTGCGATCCTTCATTGGCTTCAACAGCATCTAAATCAGTATAATAAACTTTAGCTTTTACTTGATTTCCTTTAAGGAGTTTTGTTAATGGCATTCTAAGTTTTAATTCGCCATTATTATTTACTACCTCTATTTCTTCTGAATTAGTTCCTGAAAGCTCTACTCTATTTTCTTCTGAAGCGATTAATTCCACTGTAATCTGATCAAAAGCGGTTACTTTATGAAAATCACCAACTTTCTTCTCTGTTTGAGCATAAGTTAATGAACTGATTAATAATACACTAAATAGTAATTTTTTCATAATAATTGTAATATAATAAACTTATTCGTTTCTTCTAATAAAGTGAAAATCCAATTGTTTTTTTACCAAATCGGCATTTTTTACTTTTACATAAATCTCATCTCCTAGCTGTAATAAACCATGAGAAGTGGCACCAACTAAAGCATATTGTTTTTCGTCAAAAGTATAATAATCCTCTTTAATATCTCTAATTCGGACCATTCCTTCGCATTTATTTTCGATAATTTCGACGTAAATACCCCATTCAGTTACTCCAGAAATCACCCCTAAAAACTCTTGATCTTGGTGATTTTGCATGTATTTTACCTGCATGTATTTGATAGAATCACGTTCAGCATTAGTAGCTAAACCTTCCATAGTAGACGAATGTAAACATTTAGCTTCATAGGTTTCTTCATCTGCTGATTTTCCTCCGTCTAAATAAAATTGCAACAAACGGTGTACCATCACATCTGGATATCTACGAATTGGCGAAGTAAAATGCGAATAATAATCAAATGCTAAGCCATAATGACCAATATTATCCGTTGAATATTTTGCTTTACTCATACTACGAATAGCTAGCGTATCAATTAGATTTTGCTCTTTGCTACCAACAACTTCAGTAAGTAAATTATTTAAGGATTTAGATATATCACCTTTGTTTCTAAAGTCGATTTTATAACCAAACTTAGCAATAACGGTTTGCATCGCAATCAATTTATCTTCATTAGGTTCATCGTGAATACGATAAATAAAGGTTTTCTTTTGTTTACCAATGAATTCAGCTACTTTTCTATTCGCTAAAAGCATGAATTCTTCAATCAAATGATTCGCATCTTTTGATATTTTAAAATACACACCTGCAGGTTCTCCTTCTTGATCTAGGTTGAATTTTACTTCTACTTTATCAAAAGAAATAGCGCCTTCGTTCATTCTATTTCTACGTAATATTTTAGCTAATTCTTGTAGTTTTAAAGTAGCATTTACAATCTCTGGCGAAACTTGATAAGAAGCTCCGGTAATTGAAATTTCTTGCGGAATTGTATCATCTTTCGTTTCAATAATATATTGCGCTTCTTCGTAAGCAAAACGTTGGTCAGAGAAAATTACTGTTCTACCAAACCATTGGTTGACTACCTGAGCTTTTTCATTGATTTCAAATACCGCTGAGAAAGTATATTTTTCTTCTTGCGGTCGTAACGAACAAGCAAAATTAGACAATACTTCAGGTAACATAGGTACAACTCGATCCACTAAATACACCGAAGTAGCTCTTTGATACGCTTCATCATCTAAAATAGTACCTTCTTCTAAATAAAAAGAAACATCGGCAATATGAATTCCAATTTCATAATTTCCGTTTTCTAATTGTTTGAAAGACAAGGCATCATCAAAATCTTTTGCATCTTTTGGATCAATAGTAAAAGTCAACGTATCGCGCATATCACGACGATTCGCTATTTCAGATTCTTGAATACTAGTGTCTATTTTTTGTGCATAGGTCTCCACTTCAATAGGAAATTCAGAAGGTAAACCGTATTCAGCTAAAATGGCATGAATTTCAGTATTATGTTCTCCAGGTTTTCCAAGTACTTTAATCACTTTTCCAAAAGGACTATCCGCTCTTTTAGGCCAATCTTCGATATGCACCAAAACAACATCACCTTGCTCTGCCTCTCCTATTTTGTCTTTTGGAATAAAAATATCAGTGTACATTTTTGGATTCGCAGTAGATACAAAAGAAAAATTCTTTTGAATATCAATAACTCCAACAAAATCAGTTTTATTTCGTTCAATTACTTCAATCACTTCACCTTCTGGACGACGCCCTTTTCGGCGATTGTACACATACACTTTTACAGTATCTTTATCTAAAGCGCGATTTAAATTATTGGTTGGAATAAAAACATCTTCTTCTAAATCCGGACAAACAAAATAAGCGGTTTTACGACCCGTCATATCAATTTTACCTTCGTAATATTCTTGACTAACTGCTTTAATTAAATATTTACCAGGTTCAGATTCTATAATTGTTTTTTGAGCAGAAAGAATTTTTAAATCTTTTATAATTTGATTTCTACTTTGAGTATCGTCTAAATCTAATTTAGTGGCTATTTGCTTGTAATTAAATACTTTATTAGCACTTTGAGATAATATTTTTACAATTTTTTCAGAGTAAGTCTTCTCTTTTTTGAGCGGTTTTCTTAAACGCTTTCCCATATTTCTTTTCTTAAAAGTCTAAAATTACAAATAAGAAATTAGAATACCTTTTTAAAGATTCAGATTTATTAAAAATATAACTTTTACCACATCTTCATTTTTCTAAAAAAAATTGTTTTTAAAATCTTCAAAGTTGTCAACATCTATTTAAAACAACAAAAAGAAAAAGAAATTTAAATTAATTTTTTTATGGTTATTATAGCGTGTTAATAGTTACTATAATTTTTTTAAAAAAGGATTTGAAATGAAGTTAGAACTAGTTATTTTTAGTTATTAACACCTTTTTTTATAGTTAAAGAATTAAAAACAAAGACTTTCTCGATTTTAATTAACAGTTGTTTATAACCTAAAATTTATTCTTTTTGTAGATAAGTAAATTTTCAAAATCTGTTAATAAACTTCATTTTTCTATTCATAACTTTTCTAAAAATTCAACAAACTAAATTAGGATTTTTAAACTGCGTTTTGGATTACATTTTTTTCTTTTACCACCATAAAAAACTTCTAATTTTCTATCTTGAGTTATTAACACAGTATGTTAATTTAATGTTACCTGAAAATCAACCAATTGCATTTTGCTATTAACAATTCATTTTTTTAACACTTTTGTTATAAAAAACGAATTGATATTCAATTATTTATAATCTTTTAAAAACCTATTTTTTTAGTAAACAGCTCTTAATCTGATTTTTACTATTTATTCAAAACAGCTATTTCTATTGGTTAATAAAGAAGCAAAGAAACGAATGTAATAATGAATCCTAACTCGAAATCTTTCCTTATTTTTGAACACGAACTTAACACACTACTAACAATGAATATTTCTATTGGAAACGACCACGCAGGTCCAGAATATAAAAAAGCAATTGTGGCTATGCTTGAAGCAAAAGGGCATCAAATCACTAATTACGGAACCGATTCTTATGAGGCGGTGGATTATCCCGATTTGGCACATCCTGTTGCTAAAGATGTTGAAGAAGGAAAGGCTGATTTTGGTATTGTAATTTGCGGAAGCGGTAATGGAATTGCCATGACGGTGAATAAACATCAAAAAGTGCGTGCCGCTTTGTGTTGGATGAAAGAAATTGCAGCCTTAGCGCGTTTGCATAATGATGCGAATGTGATTAGTATTCCAGCTCGTTATACTTCTGTTCCACAAGCGGTAGAAATGGTTGAAACCTTTTTAAACACTGAATTTGAAGGGGGAAGACACCAAAACCGCGTGAATAAAATCGCTTGTCAATAAATACAAATCGCGTCAGCAAAACAGAGTGTTAGCAATACTAAAAGCTGAAATAATACAATACTCCAAAACTTCCAAAGGAAACTTCTTTTGGAAGTTTTGTGTTTAAATACCCACATCCCGAAACCAGTTCCTGTACTTCCTCCAATTAAAGCCAAAAGCAACAAACTGTTTTCGGCAATTCTTCTTTTTTTATTTCGAGCCAAATACTTGTCATAACCTACTAAAATGAAGCTTATAACAGTAGTCGCTAAAAAATAAAAATATAAAAGCTGCATGAGAGTAGATATCTGAGGTAAAGATATTATTTTCGTGTCACAATATATTTATTACCCATGACCAACATTCAATTCATCGCAAAATCGGTAGCAACTGCCGCAGTTAATATTCAAAAAACAGTTCAGTTATTAAACGAAGATTGTACCATTCCGTTTATTTCTCGATACCGAAAAGACCAAACGGGTAATCTAGATGAGGTGGTGATTGAGCAAATTGCAAAATTGAATAAACAATACGATGAAATTGTAAAACGCAAAGAAAGCATTCTAAAAACAATAGAAGAGCAAGGGCAACTTTTGCCTGATTTGGCAAAAAAAATCCAAGACTGTTTTGATTTGCAAGAATTGGAAGATTTGTATTTGCCATTCAAAAAGAAGAAAAAAACCAAGGCCGATGTGGCGCGCGAAAATGGTTTGGAGCCATTAGCAAAAATCATTATGGCGCAAAACAATGACAACATTGATTTTATTTCGACTCAATACATCAATGAAAATGTAATCAACGAAGAAGCCGCTTTGCAAGGCGCACGAGATATTATCGCCGAATGGATTAACGAGAATATTCACGTTCGTCAACAGTTGCGCCGTTTATTTCAAAGAAAAGCAACCATTACTACCAAGGTGGTAAAAACCAAAAAAGACGACGAAGCGGCTCAAAAATTTTCGCAGTATTTTGATTGGTCCGAGTCATTAAGTAAAACACCGCCCCATCGATTAATGGCGATGTTGCGTGCCGAAAACGAAGGTTTTGTAAAACTAAAAATCGAAGTAGATATTGATGAGGCTTATGATATCATTGATGAACTGATATTGAAACGTCAAAACGATACTACGCCGCATATTCAATTAGCCATTGAAGACAGTTACAAACGATTGTTAAATCCAGCGATTTCGAATGAAACTTTGCAAGAGGCTAAAGCCAAAGCAGACGCCAATTCGATTCAGGTTTTTGCGACGAATTTAGGACAACTTTTATTGGCTCCACCTTTGGGAGAAAAGCGCATTTTAGCGATTGATCCTGGTTTTAGAAGTGGTTGTAAAATAGTCTGTTTGGATGAAAAAGGCGATTTGCTATACAATGAAACGATTTATCCACATGCGCCTCAAAATGAAGAGGCTATGGCAATGAAAAAAATCCGTTCGATGGTCAATTCCTATAAAATTGATGCGATTTCTATTGGAAATGGAACGGCTTCGCGTGAAACAGAATTCTTTATTAAAAAAATTGCTTTTGATAAGCCGGTGCAGGTTTTTGTGGTTTCGGAGGCGGGTGCTTCGGTCTATTCGGCATCGAAAATTGCCCGCGAAGAATTCCCTAATTATGATGTTACCGTTCGAGGATCAGTTTCTATCGGGCGACGATTGAGCGACCCTTTGGCGGAGTTGGTAAAAATTGACCCAAAAGCCATTGGCGTAGGCCAATACCAACACGATGTAGATCAAAACAAATTGAAAGAAGAGTTAGATGCCACGGTGATTCGTTGTGTGAACTCTGTGGGAATTAACATCAATACTGCTAGTAAGCATTTGTTGAGTTATGTGAGTGGAATAGGAGAGAAGCTGGCCGAAAATATTGTGCAATACCGTTCCGAAAACGGTCCATTCGACGACCGAAAACAACTAAAAAAAGTACCTCGATTGGGCGACAAAGCGTTTCAACAAGGCGCCGCTTTTATTAGAATAAAAGAAGGAAAAAATCCGTTAGACAACTCGGCGGTGCATCCTGAAGCCTATTCTATTGTCGAAAAAATGGCAAAAGATTTGAAACTTTCGGTACACGAATTAATTGGCAACAAAGAAAAAACCACATTAATTAAACCCGAAAATTACATTACACCGGAAATAGGTTTGCTGACTTTAAAAGACATTATCAAAGAGCTCGAAAAACCAGGTTTGGACCCAAGAAAATCTGCTAAAGTATTTGAATTTGATCCCAATGTGAAATCGATAAAAGACCTTAGAACAGGAATGATCTTACCTGGAATTGTCAACAATATTACCAACTTTGGTTGTTTCGTAGATATTGGGATTAAAGAAAGTGGTTTGGTTCATATTTCCCAACTCAAAGCAGGTTTTGTGAGCGATGTGAATGAGGTGGTAAAATTACACCAACACGTTGAGGTTAAAGTGACTGAAGTCGACGAAGACCGCAAACGAATTCAGTTGACGATGATTTTGTAAAAACAAAAAACCCAAGTTATTAACTTGGGTTTTGTTATTAGAATTGATAAAGAATTATTCTTTAGTGTCTTCTTTCTTAACTGCTGACGAATCGTCTTTAGCTGCGTTTTTAAATTCTTTAATTCCGCTTCCTAAACCTTTCATTAGTTCTGGAATTTTTTTACCTCCAAAAAGCAATAATACAACTGCTAGTATAATAAGTATTTCTGTAACACCTAATCTTCCCATGATTTACTATTTTAATGCCGAAGCAAATTTGTTTAAATATGAAGTACAAATGTATATAGAATTAGTGAATAGCAATTCTTTTTTCTTCATTTATTTGGTTTTAAAAGCGTTAAAATTGTATTAAAATGTGATTTAGTTGGATTTCTTCTTCAGAAATCAAGCGTATCGCTTACGTTAATATTTGTTTATATTTGTTCAATAAACCACGATCAATGTTCAATAAAGGAGAATTACGACAAAAAGTAAAAGAAAATTTATTCATCAAAAGGCGTTTAATTATATTAAACGAAGACACTTTTGAAGAAACGTTTTCTTTAAAATTGACGTTGATGAATGTTTTTGTGGTTCTTAGTTTAAGCGCAATCTTCATAATTATTGTGACTACTTTTATCATTGCGTTTAGTCCCTTGCGCGAGTTTATTCCAGGCTATTCTTCTTCTAAATTAAAAAGAGATGCTACAGAATTGGCTTTAAAATCAGATTCATTGACTCGTGCTTTAGAATACAACGAAGCCTATATTAAATCTTTAAAAAAAGTATTAACAGGCGAACTAGAGTTTGCTAAATTCAACAAAGACTCTATTCTTTCTTCGGTGGAAAAAGAACCTTCAGAAACTAATTTAGAGGCCTCAAAAGAAGAGTTAGAATTAAGAAAACGAGTGGCAAAAGAAGAACATACCCCTTCTTCAAAAAACAAATAAAATCAACACAATGTCTATAAAATCTATTGCGGCTCGATTATTTGCAAGCCAAGTGGTTAAAAAAACCAAAGCTTGGTCATTGAATCCAGTGGCAACGCAGCATAAAGTTTTCCAAGAATTAATTCGCCAAGCGAAAGACACGCAATTTGGAATTGACCATCATTTTGATGAAATACAAACCCCAGCTGATTTTGCGAAACGGGTACCTATTCGAGATTATGAAGGACTTAAAAAGTACTTAGACAAAGTAGTGAAAGGAGAGGAGAATGTCCTTTGGAAAGGCAAACCGCTTTATTTTGCAAAAACCTCAGGAACCACTTCTGGAGCCAAATACATTCCGTTGACTGCAGCATCGATGCCGTATCATATCGAAGCGGCTCGCAATGCCATTTTGCATTATATTCACGAAACAGGTAATGCTGATTTTGTAGATGGCAAAATGATTTTTTTGCAAGGAAGTCCCATTCTGGAAGAAAAAAACGGAATAAAATTGGGGCGCTTGTCTGGAATTGTAGCGCATTTTGTTCCGAAATATTTACAAAAAAACCGTATGCCTTCTTGGGAAACCAATTGCATTGAAGACTGGGAAACCAAAGTCAACGCAATTGTTGAGGAAACCTTCAACGAAAATATGACGGTTATTTCGGGAATTCCGTCTTGGGTTCAAATGTATTTTGAAAAACTACAGCAAAAAGGAGGGAAGCCTGTGGGCGAAATTTTCAAAAACTTCAATTTGTTTATTTACGGTGGTGTCAACTACGAACCGTATCGAGCCAAATTTGAAAATTTAATTGGTCGAAAAGTGGATAGTATTGAGCTTTTTCCAGCTTCGGAAGGCTTTTTCGCTTACCAAGACTCTCAAAAGGAAAAAGGAATGTTATTGTTATTGAATTCAGGAATTTTTTACGAATTCATTAAGAGTGACGAATTTTTAAATGATCCCGAAGGTTCGGGACCACGCCGCTACACTATTGGTGAGGTGGAATTGGGCGTGAATTACGTTTTGATTTTGTCTACCAATGCCGGACTTTGGGGCTATAATATTGGCGATACCGTTCAGTTTACGAGTTTAGCACCCTACCGAGTGATTGTTTCGGGTAGAATCAAACATTACATTTCCGCTTTTGGAGAACATGTCATTGGCAAAGAAGTAGAAAGCGCCTTGCAAGAAGCCATGGAAGGGACTTCAATTCGGGTGAATGAATTTACCGTAGCGCCACAAATAAATCCAGCAGAAGGATTGCCGTACCACGAATGGTTGATTGAATTTGATTCCGAAGTGTCGGAAGAACCGGATAATTTAGAAACATTCGCCTTACAAATTGACAACGCGATGCGCAAACAAAATGTGTATTATGACGATTTAATTGTGGGTAACGTTTTGCGACAATTAGTGATTACCAAAGTGCCTAAAAACGGTTTCCAAGACTATATGAAATCCATAGGAAAATTGGGAGGTCAAAATAAAATTCCGCGACTGTCTAACGACAGAAAAATAGCCGATGTGCTAAACCCAAAATAAATCCATTATCTTTGCAGGTTAAATAATATATAAAGATGATAGAAATCAAAAACATTTCGCGCTCTCGAGCGCAAGAGTCGTCAGCAGCTATTGAACGACTGTACATTACCATGAGGCATTTATTTAACCGCGGTTTTTACAAGCCGATGGGAGTTTCGGGAGACACTTTACGCGAAGCTTTATTGGCTTTACG
>JACCEA010211121.1_pt1 | contig 10244 bp, 6 predicted proteins | sample 7449851 | NCBI WGS metagenome assembly JACCEA01 (sample SAMN15323453, study PRJNA562643) | freshwater metagenome | isolation source: river surface water | place: USA:Blue River Watershed | collected 2017-08-18 | reverse complement strand
CCCTCCCATTCATCAGCATCAATCAAGATATAAGAGGATTCAGTATTGCAAGCTATATCAACCATTAATGTTTCATCTTTTACCATATCCATTCCTCGGCTTCCATCGCCCTCAACTCTACTCCTCAAATCTTGAATGTAATCTTGAAGCGCAATTATTTCGTTTTGGTAGTTGACCACTGACCGACTGTGATCCTCAGTTGCCAAAATCAATTTTCGCTGTAAATAACGAACCTTTTCAGCATTGATCTGCACTTGTTCATCCAACGGGAATCCACTTGAATCTAGCTCAGTATCAAAAGTTCCATCACTTCTGAAGAATAATGATCGCCATCCCCCATTTGCGTGTAAGCGCACTGTAAGATCAGTTATCAAATCTTCCAGCGCCCGAATGACAGCTGCGGAGGATGAAGCATCTTGTCCATTATTTTCCAATTCTTGATAATGCAATCTTTCTGCCAATAGAAGCTCCTGATATGAGGAAAGGATCTGAGATTGCGAAGCGACATCAATCGGATCTTCCATGGGGTGATCGCAAAGTTTTCTTACAAACAGTTTAGAGTCGAATAACCATTGGTGAGATTGAAGTGTTGAATAAATTTGTTTCAGCTCTGAGACAATGTCGTTCATGGTTCGAAATTTAATCTTCCTAGCGGAAGGATCTTTCTTTGGTTCAAACCTTTTATCATTCAGCACATTAATATTTGGCGTAAATATAGCATCAATTCTATCTGAAACATGTGTCATTAATTTGTCGAAAAACGATTTACATTCTCGAAGAGCAACCTTTAGAAGACTGCATTCACGAGAAAACACTTTTTCATTTTTGCGAATAAAACCCAAAAATGGTTGCGATAATTGATGTGGGCTCACAAACTTCTCTGAGCCTGTTTGCACATCCGCTCGTAGTCTGTGAGGAAAAAGCGCATTCATTGTACTCTCTGTAACATCTCGTTTGTCGGAAATGTCATGTGCTGCTGGAGAAAGTGTTTTCAATGTCTGCACCCCTGTCGTCTGAGTTCCTTTGTTAAGATACTTGGATTTTATCATATTTCGCAGAGCCTCCTTCTTTTTCTGAACATCAAACGATGAAAACAGTTTGTATGCATTAATTAAAATATAACATACCATTTTGTCGGGAAAAGCATACTCAATGTTTAGTAATGCTTTTCTCTTGGAAGATGCATCATCTTCATCTTCATCCTCTTCATGAGGGGATACCAATCTTCCTCTACGATCCGATATCTCGAGCGAAATCGTATTTGATTTGGCTTGCTTATCTTCTTTAAAACCTAACATCTTATTCAATGTTTTACCAACTTTTATCAATTCCTTTGCCTCCAATTCAGTCAATTGGGATAGTTGAGGACGAGTAGGCGATAATGGTTCAACAATTGCAATTGAAGCTCCAGAATTCATAGAAGTGCTTGGAATCTGTTGGATGGTGCTAACCCTGCGATTAATTTCAGAAGAAATAATTTGAGTAAGGTTTATCCTACTAATTTGGTTCACATGAAAACGAATTTGCTGAGGGAGCTGAACCTTCATGTCTTCAATCATCTTTCCAAACTTTGACAATTCAGTGTTGATTTTCTTTTTCTCTTGATTAAGAAATCCAACCAGATCACGAAATTTTTGCCTCTCTTCAGCGAGACGCTCTGATAAATATTGCCATGCTTGCGGATTGTGGAAGTGATTTGCTTCAACTGGTATGTATTGATGATCAAAAAAAGTTGCATTTCGACGTGCATCTTTATTCAATTTTTGGGCTCGTTCCGTTACTCTTCTCTCAAACGAACTGTTAACACTGCTATCTTCATCGTCACTGCCACTCACTGCGCTAGAGTAATCGCTGTCCGAACCACTTCTGCCAGTAGTACTAGGACGAGAATGAGACTTTATCGTACTCCTGACCTCCACGTTAATCGTCTCGGATCCATCTTTATGTGATAAATCTTGGCTCTCATCCGGAATTTTATATTTTGTCGCCTCATCGCTAAAACTTCTATTATCTCCATCCATATCTGGAATTACTGAAGTCGTCTGGATCGTATTCTTGAACAATGACTTACTCTCAATTTCCTGAGATAGCTCTCCTGCAAAATCTGTTTGGCAATAACAATCACTTGTGTTCTTTATGGTGGCGGCTAATTCGTTTGATATTGCAGCGAGCTTTGACTCAAAACTATACTTTAATCGTTGAGACTCTAATGATTGGGAACTCAATTGCTTTTCTGTTGCCATTCTTCGAGTGCGATTTATCATTAAGTCTTCATTTATCATCAATAGACTCTCTTCCAATGCGAAAATTCTTTGATGACAAATACTTAGTTGTTCCATATTATGTACTTTCATTTCATGGATAGTTCGATCTGTTGCTGTAATCATATCACTAATATCCTTCTCCTTAGCCCGCAATCGCACTTCCAATTCTGTAAAATCAATATTAAAATCTAAGAGTCAGGGAAAAAAATATTATGACTACCACAGCAATATTGTCGACTCTCACTGAGTTGAGTTTCCAGCACCACAATAGCATTCTGCTTAGCTTCAAGGACCTTTTTCAATCTACGAATAATTTGATCAGTTCGGTCATCTTGCACGGTCATACACAAACGATCATTCAGCAAACTAATTTTCTCATTCATTTCCTGTATCTTATATTCATAGTCTTCCGTCAACTTTTGGATTTGAACTTTCAAAGAGGAGGCTTCTTCTCGAACAGCATGTAACATCGACTGCAGAGCAGTTTTCTCAACTTCCTTTTTTAAACCTGCTTTTCGAAGATTTTCTTGAATAGCAGCATTACTTTTCGCAAGATTTTGAATTTCAAGTCGATGATCGAAGAGGAGCTTGTGAAGGTGGTCTTGATGATCAGCCTTCAATTTTTCTATTTCTTTCCCCAATTGCGCGTTTTTCGCAAAGCATGATGCAGAGTTTTCTTCAAGCTTAATTCTCTCTTTACTCACTCTTTCAATAATAGTTCTACTTTGATCATACATTTTCACTAATGAATCAGTAGGGTCTCTTCTTTCGCGTTCTTTTTTATCATCTGGCGTAACAACATCTACGAAAGATTGAAATGAACGAAACAGCATATCATGCACAGTGGCTGTCATTTCTTTTGCTCGAACACGCTCGGTGCTTAGCATAACTGATTGGCGTTTTGTTGTATCTTGCAGATCATTAATTTCTTGTTTTAATTCACGTCGCTCTCGCTTAAGATCACTAATTTCCTTTTTCAACTTATCCATAGTGTTGAAGTAATCAATTGCTTTAGCTTCCAGCTCCTTCATTTTTAGTTCATTGGAAGTGGCTGTAACGAGCAAATGCTCTTGCTCTAATGATTGAGCTTGGCATGAAGTCTCAAGAATCTCATGATCGCTTTTCAATTGCAAATATTGAGATTTTATCTGTACTAGGTCAGCATTTCTGTCTTCCAAGTCTCGTTTCAAGTTCGCCACTTCATCCATATACTTGTCTCGAATGCGCTGGGATTTTTCCAGCAAATTTTGTGTGACATGAAATTTCTGTTGATAATCCGAAGCATTCTCTGATATCGATTGAAATGCTTTCATTAAACTATCATACAACTGCTGAGTTTCAGATTGCTGCAGAGTCGATTCAAACCATTTCTCAGCAAAACTTACATATGGAGTATATTTCTCAACAGAAATAGACAAATCTTTGCTCTTTTTGTTGTGTTCGACATCAGCTCCAATCATCTTGAGCGATTCCTCCATCATTCCAGCGGTCGAAGGGCTATGAAACATTGCCAGAACAAATAACTCTCTAAGTTCTACAAGAATGGGATATGTCATTCCAATTTCTTGAATCACCAGATCCAGCACTCCGATAGACATTGAAGCTAAAAATTTCAAATATTTAACATGTTTCGAATCGCAAGAGGGTGTCTTCAATTGTTCATTCAATTCAGCGTTATTTCCTCCTGGCTGTGGCTCAACTTCGAATTCGGTATGGGCTTTCGACAGAGCTTCCTGTAACTTGGACACCAACTCCACGTTCAGGTATTCAAAATGCTCCCCTCCTACTCCCATTTGGTGCGAGGCTACCCACATTTCATAAAAAAAATTGTTCTTTTCGGGGTAACGTCGCGGTGCCGTTATCTCCATTGCAGCAACAGGTAGATCAATGGTGGATAGACTTTGGTTGATAATATCGTTGAACTCCACGCCACTTGCAGTCGAGGTACCCGGATCAATACTTAATTCTGCATCACTTCTTTCTGACAGGTGAGCAGAAGTGCGATTTAGGATTGGACGAGTTATCGCAGTTAATGGTCTGAAGGGATACTTTCTGTCCTCAAGGTGACGGTGCGCAACTTTACTATATTTTGGTCGGGTCAAAGATGAGAAACATGTTTTTTTCTGACCATTCGATTCACCTTTGGATACTTTCGAGCCTCGATCCAATTCCACATCACCTAATTGCGTATTATGTGTGTCATTGGGTTCATCCTGCGCGGATTTGACACGTCCAGAACCAATGAGCAAAAACTTGGTTTTATTTATTTCCTCGTCTTTCATTCGAACTGAAGGAGATGTTCGTGGTCTTCTCATGGCTCGAATTCGTCTTTCACTAATTTCTAGACGAACATCAAATGATGTTGTCGGGAAATGATTGGTATTGTTGCCAGAGTTTGACTCCATATTAACAATGTTGATAATGGCATCCCAACATGTCGAAGAACTAGATTTGGGATTAGTTTGTACAACAATGAGAAAGAACCTATAATACAATACCAAATACTCTAATATGGGGTATTGCTGTTCAAGAAAATTGTTTACAAAGTATGGAGTAAGAAATAGTTTTATCACATTTTTGGTCTATTTCCGTTTCACCAGCCTACAGTACTTGTGCGTCTATAAAAAAGTAAAAAAGGCAATACCATACCACATACTATCTACTTCTACTTGAATGCTTTGCGGAAATAGGAAGTCTGAGAACCGCAGCTTTTCGTATGCGTCCACCAGTTTTCGTTCTTCAGCATTGTTTTGCAATATTCGAGTGACACACGTGCCAAAAATGGTGAAAGTTCAGATATCTCTACCGTTTTCTTCTAGCATAAAACTTTCAGTTGAGCAGAAGGCCAAGTTGTTGAGATGTCAAGGAAGAAGATTGCGGGTAGATGATACGGAATTGGGGAATATTGTTGCGATTTGTCGCGACAATGGATGGTTGAATAATGGTCTAGCTTTCGTGTATGAATATGCTGGATCAATTGATAACATCGTTGACTGTATGAACAAACTGTGTGTAGCAGTCACTGAGCTTGAAGAAAAAATTTACACCAATGATTTAGTTTTGATCAACATGACACTGATTAATTATGGATTAGTATTGTTGAGACTTGTGTCTGTCCTCTATCAGTGGCGTAATTTGCAGTCCATTCCGCGACCAATTTATGTTCAAAGCGGAGGCAGTGTAATAACAATGTCATCTTTTCTGCAAGATTTGGGTGAGAGATATTTGAAAATTATAAAATCTACTCCATCTGATGACTATTCACCATGGCATATCGTCCCAAATGAACTTTTAGTTGGTATTTTGGCAACATCCAAGGAGTTCGATTCAGTCTTAGAGATGTCACCATTCTTCTATCATTATGACCAATCCGATGAAGCATCTCAATCTCGCTTATACTCATACTTCTTTTTAATGAAGGAGTTACTTGATACCGAAGTCCGTATTGCTGATGATTGGAGAACAGTAAAAGTCGAGCATTCTAAGCTTCCAACTCTTCGTTTTCCTTTTCTTGGTATTACTTCCAGTGAGAGTTCTCCAATATTTATATGGTTTTCTTCTCGTCAACACCATTTCCCGGAAATATCTCAATTTTTGGGCTCCTTATCTAATTTTTTGGAGAAGGATGTTCTGCATAACGAACGATACACCTTAATACGACATGTCTTGCCGATGGGGCTGTTGAACCCCTCTATCAATGATATTATATTTTGGGAAGTAAATATGTCAAAACCACCCTTATTATTCCTTGGATGCGTAAGTCCTGTTATTTTTCAGTTTATGGAATGTCGTAGTCCTTTCAATCGATCATTTACTTCTCCCCAACCACTTATAGTGCCCGAAACGGATTTTATTTTGGATCATAAACAAGCGTCAGCTCAACAAAATGCTATAGTGCAGTATGACAATGCTCCTGTGATTGAGGCAAATTTCGAAACCAGAGTGATAAGGTCTTCCTCTGCAGTTTATGATCGTGATATGACGGACGGTAAATCACCGGAACGTGGACGTTTTTACTCCGCTGACTTCCTTCAATCAGCGCATCATAAAGCACCGTTTCAAAAAAGGAATATGGCATCAGCAGTGCAGATAATATTGAGCCCTTCTTTTTCTCCCCTAAATAAGCATAATTATTGCTCAGGAATGTTGGATGTTCAAACATTGTTAACGGCAGCGTTTGCCAATGTGGAGAACAGAAATTGGAGCTCTTCATGGGTTGCAGCTGGTAAAATTGCGGTATGGTATAGACTAATGGCTCCTCGTCAAAAATTATTAAGACGTATGTATGGAAGGCGGTGTGTTCAGCAAGTTCTTCTTGACATAATTGACAACGCTGTTCGAATAAGTCGTTTACGCCACAAAAGAAAATTTGAATTACTTCGTCAAGGTGCTGCTGTAAAAATTCAAAGAGCTCTTAAACATTGGTTTTACGTAACACTGGAAGAACGAAAGGGTTTGGAAGAGCAATTCCGAAAACAGCAAACCATTAAGTTTTTGAGTAAGTGGAAATATTGTGTCCTCACTGCTATTCGTTTGTGGAAAATCCTCAGAAGAATACATGAGAAAAGGCAACTTGATAAAAGAGTATCGTTCCCGCGTCAGCCACAAATATCAAAAGTGTTGGAAGCTTATGTTGTTTTATACTGCCTAAAGGAAAAGTCAGAGCGGGATAAAGATCTGATGAGCCGCCCAAGTGAAAAATTTCAAAAGTTCAGGGCAATTGAAAGAGCGATAGTAGCAATTCAAAAGCTTATCAAGCATTATGTACAACGAAAAAGGATTGAAAAAGCAAAGTTTCTGAATGATATGGGAACGAGGATAACATTATTTTTGATTAAGTGCTTAGCAGTGAGAAAGGTACGACAGAAACGAAGAATTTTCGAAAGCGCAACTAAGATACAAAAGTTTTTGCGAGGAGTTCGAATTCGACGCCAAGTATATAGAATTGTGAGTTCTGGATTGCGTTTGAATGCGTGTTGTCGCAAGTATATCGCTTACAAGGGTTTGAAATCACAATTAAGACGAGTTGATCGCCCCTTGACAATTCAATTGCACGGTTTGCGCAATATCGCAGAAAGATTAGTAAACACGGGGAATATTCGAATTAAGATATCGGTATGGTGGAACCCCTTGCTTCACATTGTTGGCCACCATGATTTCCATGCTATTTTGCAATCAAAACGCCCCCAATTCGTCTTTGAAAGCACAACATATAAAACATCATTGGAGGACGAGCTAGAAAAACCTAAGTCGGAAGATCTACTTACTCAATTACAACGATCTGCTCCTGGCAATAAAATATCTAACTCGCCTATCAAAGATTCCAAAGCATTCGTGGCAAGAAACACACCGGCGCCTCGTCAACAACGAACAAGCATTATGAGTGGCAGTCAGACACCGATTCTTCCAGCAATCACCAATTCAACAAGCTCAAGTCGGGGGCGTTCAGCAGGTGTACTTGCTTCGATCCACGAGAAGCAGCAGAGAACAAATTCACTTTCTTCGTACAATTCCCATGACATTGAGGATGTTGATAAGGGTGATGATGAAAATGATGACGAGGAGAGAGAAAGCGGTGAAGGAACAGATAGTCATAAAGGATCTTCAATTGAACCGCTTGTAAACCGTTCATCTTTTACTGATCAACTTAAAACTTTGGCTGCCAAGAAAGTGTTGAACAGTAATGAAGGAGGAAATGAGAAATCTGATGGTCCCAGCCCCAATAAATTTTCAGTGGTAAGAGGAACACTCAATTTTGCAATGCGGCTAGGGCACGCAGTTCAACGACAACAATCTCCAAATACTTCCCCTGTACCACAACAAGTGATAAAATATTTTTGCAATTTTGAAGATTTGAGCATTAAAATTCCCGGCTGCCATGGAAACAGTGTAATCAAATTCGAGTTATTGGATGGAGAGTAAGAAATTTATTATAATTTTTCCCTTTTGGGTCTAATCAGTTTTTCCCAGTCGTAAAATTGGAAATTGCTTATTTTATCTCGGAAAAGAAAGTGGAATGATGTATTGGGGTGGAGATTATCAGCGTGAAGTCGAAGTTACTCATCAAAAGCGTGCTGTACAATTTAATTCAAATATTTTAGCACAATCAAACGATCGCTCCACAAAATATCTCCAGAATCCAGTATTAGCTTTCCGATTGGTTGCCGGTGCCCCTCTCAGATCAAGGTTTGTTGTCATGGTTGTAGTGCTTTATTCAAGTAAATATCTTATTTTCAGGTGCCAATGGGGAAGGTTGATTGTTCGTGGTTCGGGTCCACTGAAAAGGGCTCTCCAAAGTCAAGATATCATAAGCCATTTGACCATTTTTGACAACTGGAGAAGATTCTACTTGTCATTAGATGAATTTGGCTTGTTTTTCTTTGAAAATAAATTTAGTTGTAAATCATTTGCCTTCATCCCTGTGTGTGATTTTAAGAGTGTTGCTGTTGATAATGTTGTTCCTTTGAGAGCTCAAGGAGCAACTTCAAAGAATATTGTTGAGGACATAACCAGTGTTGTGCTTACAACCAAACACGGCGACGAGGTTTTTATCAGGTAGCATTATCATTCTTCCCATTTTCGTGACTTTTATTTATGCTATATATTATTCAAGGTTTCCTGACGCTGCTTCAAGAATTGCTTGGTTTGAAGTGTTTGGTAATGTTGTTTCGCATAACAAAAAATCTTCCAATTCAATTAAACAAAAAGGATGGTTCTCCAAATCATTTGGTGAAATTGCTAGTACTTTGAGGAAGATGAATTTGAGTCCATTGAAGGTGCGTAATAACGAAGCTGATGAAGCTGATGAAGAAGCAGAAGACGACGAGGAACCCGTCATGTTACCTTCTCAAATTGTTCGATCAAGGAAGACAATATTTGGTAGTACCCACAATATATTTTAGTTTAATAAGTATCTCGAACAATAAAATTCGTCCAAATGTTTAATCAAGATTTTTGATTTTCATTAACGCAAGATTCCAGCGTTAGTCTCTGGATGATTGTTTTCCGTTGAACAGGGTTGAGACCTTTGAAGGAGAAATCTTTGTATAATCGTTCTGGATTACCTGTAACAGTATGCAATCTCCCACAATGCCCATCGCATGGCTCACCTAATCCAAGATATTCGTACTTCAGCCAGTGGCGGCATATCTGCTTTGCACAACGTTCTTCAAAGGACAACAGTCGCCAGCCTTCCAAATCGTCGACTTGTTCCATTTTGGGTGTTACATCGCAGCTCAAACAATTTTCCTTCATAAATTGAGCCAACTTACGAGGTTGCTTGAACCCTCCAACGCCCTCGTCCGATTCGGAACCATCGTGGATCCTCTTTTTTAAGAAAAAAGGATCATGTTGATGCTCCTCAGCGATTCTACGTGCCTCCGAAAAAGCGGCTGACCAAACATTCATGCCTTTCTAAGTATACCGAGAGTATTGGACATGGAAAAAGAAGTTGGTGGTACAGTATAATGTTGGTTTATTTTTGATTTTGTCTTCACTAAGGTATGTATGTATTCCTTAAATGGAGATGCCGAGGTCCGCCCCCGAAGCTACGTTGCTCATTCTACGAGCCCTACTCCGCGGAGTTTTTTCGATTTCTCGATAATCCCAAGCAAATTTGATGGAGTTTGGTCGGAGTTTTATAGGCGAAGTACTTTACCCGGAAAAAAAGCACCACATCAATCTCCTTGCATCTTAATTAAACCACTTTTACTTTACAGCGCACTCCCAACAAGACCCGCCAACAAGCGGCGCGTAGCTACGCCGCCCCCCCAGCAGACCATACCAGGAGGAGTAAAGATATGGGAGAAAGTCACAAGCAGCATCTTAGCTACGTACTGCCCATCATGCTCAGTATGGAAAGTAACAAGCACATCTTAGCTACTGTTGTGACGAGCTGTTGGTCGTTCTCCCATATCATTTTATATATTTATTGATAGATATAAGGCCAGACCGATAATGAAACGCTCTCGCGCACACCAT
>JACCEA010263221.1_pt1 | contig 10249 bp, 9 predicted proteins | sample 7449851 | NCBI WGS metagenome assembly JACCEA01 (sample SAMN15323453, study PRJNA562643) | freshwater metagenome | isolation source: river surface water | place: USA:Blue River Watershed | collected 2017-08-18 | reverse complement strand
CTTCACCGGTAGCGTCACCTGTTGCTTCGCCTGCTCCAATGCCGGCTGAGAACATGGCTACACCAACACAGAAAACGGAAAGGAATTATAACGATGACATGGCGGGTAATGAAACTGAAAGCAGCAATGCTCCCTCTGGCTCATACCACAGCATCAACAATTGTACTTGCTACAAAAATGCACCCGATGACGCGGCTCCATGGAAATACCGCAACAGGCGCTACTACAGGTACAACTACACAATGAAGCACTACCGCAATGGCAAACACGAAAGTAACTGCTGTACTGACGGTCATGCAAAGCATAAATGCCATTAATCTTAGTACGTGATACTCAAAAAAACTCCGGCTGGTTGCCGGAGTTTTTTTTATGCCTATGCAATTTGTTAATACTTCTGCCCTTCTATACATGTATCCATGTTAGGCTTTACATTTGACACACATTTTAACGACCATCTCAGCAATGTCATTTACGTTAATAACGGTCATCCTAACAGTCGCTATTTCCATAGCGGCCTTCAACAACGAAAATCTTGTCAATAAGCTCATTCTGTGGCCACGCTACATGAATGACCCGCAGGAATACTATCGCCTGCTTACATCCGGTTTCATTCACGCCGATTGGAATCACCTCATCTTCAACATGGTGTCGCTGTATTTCATTGGCAGTAGTGCCGAGTCGATCCTTGGAATGGGCTTCCTCACGCTCTATCTCACCGGAATCATCATATCCTCCCTCCCATCGTTTTTAAAGCACCGAAAAAATTCCTACTACCGCTCACTGGGTGCATCAGGCGGTGTAGCTGCAATCATGTTCTTTTTCATCTATTTTGCCCCATGGAGCAAACTATATATCATCTTCCTGCCAATCGGTATTCCCGCAATGTTATTCGGCGTGCTTTATCTGGTCTATGAGGCATACATGGCTAAGAAAGGTGGCGGCACCATGAACCACGACGCGCATTTCTGGGGCGCAGTTTATGGCCTGGTCTATGCTCTGATCATCGATCCAACCCACGGCAAGCTGTTTATAAATGCGGCGCTCAACCCTTAATGGCTGCTCATCGTAACAGATAGCACTTCTTTGGTCCCGGCTCTTACCTTGAAACGCTCATCGGGTCTTATCCCACAAACCCACATTATTCGTTTCCCGCTTTCCAGAACCCAAACGTGCTCTTTCTCGTGTATCGGCATTTTTATGTCGATCAATAGCCGGCTGACCTTTTTCTTCTTCATACCCATCCCCAATGGATACAGATAATCTCCCGTCTTCCACTTACGTAAAACCAACGGGAACTTAACCTCATTCATATCCAGTAGCACTTTGTTGGCCGGCATCTTCAAATCATGGGGAACCGGGACAACTGTAAACGAATATTTCCCGCTTATGGTTGCTACTTCCGTCGGCACGGCTTCTATCTGAATGAGATCAGCCTCTTCAGACGTGCGACTTGTGACGATCAAAAACTCTCTGTTCCTGATGATCTTGTGCGTCGCAGACATCACATACTTGCCGCTTATGGCCCCCAACAGGCTCATCACATCAGGCATCTGCGCCGACAGAAATCCGTACGGGCGAATAAGCTCATAACATATTGTTTGAAGCGGCTTGCGCTTCATCAGTTTCCTTACCGGGATGTAGATGTCGTTGCCTCTGCGCTCCGTTAGCGCCTTACGTTCCAGCTCCACGGCTTTTTCGTATAGCACCTCAGCCTCAGCCAGCCTACCTATGGTTTCATTTGCGCGCTGCACACCATCCCTGAAGAGCGTTTCCGCAACAGGGACCAGATTATGACGAACGGAATTTCTAAGATAATCATCCGACTCGTTAGATGAGTCTTCTCTATACGCGATCCCCTGCAGTCGGCTGAATTCCAGTATTTCCGCTCGCGTAGCAAACAGCAATGGCCTGATAATATTATCACGTTCACGCTGAATGCCATGCATCCCCTTCAAACCTGTTCCCCTGAACAGGTTCATCAAAACTGTCTCCACATTATCATTCGCGTGATGAGCTGTTGCTATCCTTGTGTACCCAAACTCTTTTGCCAATTCATTAAACCACTCATACCTCAATATCCTGGCTGTTTCCTGTGTACCTTTTTTCCATTCTTCGGCACGTTCAGGGGTGGCAAACTTCGTCACATGGCATTCCACGCCATGCGTCAAACACCAATCGCGCACCAACTGTTCATCTCCGTCAGACTCAGCCCCACGCAACCCGAAATTACAGTGCGCAACACCTATCCCTATCCCTGCGCGTATAAACAGTTCAGCCATCACCATCGAATCCACTCCGCCACTCACGGCCAGAAGTACCCTTGAACCCTTCAGGTGCGAAAAACCACTCTCCCACTCCTTCGAAAACTCTGTTAACAGATTGTCCAATATTGTATGGTTTGGTAGTGTCAATTAATAAACCAGGTCTTCATAAGCTCCCTGAAGCTCATTATAACTATGCATGTCTTTAGCCAACTTGGCGGTTGCCATACCCTTCTCGTATATGCCTATAGCAGCATCCGTTTCTCCGGTACGTTCCAGCAGCTTGCCCAAGTGATAATAGGTAGCCACATAATGTGGGTCGTTATTGAGGTTGGTCTCAAAATAACTACGGGCACGCGCCTCGTCTCCCGCTTTCACATATTCAAGTGCCAATGCGTGGTTCAGAAAACAATCATTCGGACTGGCCTCCAGAAATTTCAGTAACTTCTCTATTCGTTCGCTCATACTAACTCTTGAGGCACTTTGGTGCCTGACAGGCAAATTTAGTCACCTATCGGTAAACAATACAATTCTCTTTACCGCATCTACACAATTGAAAATTAACAACTTTTACAAGATCGTTTTCCTACTTTCACAAATACTTCAGTTCCCGGCTACGAATGGACAGGAAACAGCTCAAATGGAAACTCCGATACTACTGGCAATACTTCCCGTTCACCATCAATACGGTGTTGTATGTTGCCGCCGCTTGGTTGAGTTTTAAGCTGTTGTACAAACCCGTCCCCGGTGGCGAATACCCTTCACCGTTTCTCCCCTTTATTATTCTTATGGGCAAACTCACCCTTTGGTTTGTGATTGCCCTCGGCCTCGTATCCATGTTCAGCACGCTTGCGGCATACTTTTACTACACATGGCTGCGCGAAAGCAACAAAACCGCTCTGCGTATCGATTTCTCCATGGAAGAACCTGCCGGGAAAATCCCCCGGCTTTACCTTACAGCAAGCATTGACGGGATATTCCGACCTATCCTCGGATTTGTAAAAGGCCGTCTGTATTATGACGACAATATGTTAACCGACAGCTTTGGCCTGCTCACCAACAAGCAAAAACCCAATAGCCTCCGCAGGGCCGCTATTACAGGCAAAAGCAGGCTATACCTGCCCGATATAAAAGAATATGACCTTAAAGGTGGCTTCATCTACTTTCAGGACATGCTCCATATTTTTTCTCTGGCGTCAGCACATCCGCTGCAAGGTCATTTCTACCAACCACCCGTCCTGCAAAAACGCAATGATGCCGATGCACAACCTAAAAAAACCGAAACAATGGAGGTGCGCATCGACCAGCTTCGCCGGGTTGATGGAGAATACCTCAACTACAAAGACTTTGAAAGTGGCGATGATGTGCGTAGGATTGTATGGAAAGTCTACGCGAAGAACAGAGAGCTGGTAGTGCGCACACCGGAATTATATGAGCCCTTTGCGTCGCACCTATACTTTTATGCATCATTTCATGCCCATATCCCCCAACAGTGGCAGAATAACGACTACGTGCGCGAAATGCTGAACCACTATAAAAACTGTGTTTGGACGATCTATGATGCGCTGGGCAAAAAAGACTGGGAAGTCCGTTTCGTTCCTGACCAACAGATATCGATCTCTGACCAGACGTCCGAGGTGGAACGTACAGCTCGCACTATCAGCAATAGCTCCTGGCATTCCGACCGTTCCTTGCTCAATTATTTCAACACATCCACAGGAGCTGTCCTGTGTATCTCATCGTTCTCCGACCCGGCAGAGGTAGCCGAACTACTTGAAAAATGCACACCCGCAACCATTGTTTACTTTGTCAGAGTTTCTTCCGTTCTTCGGTCCTATGCACCTCTTCGCTGGATCAGCAGGCTGATTTTCCTTCCGCCGGAAGACCGCCTGTCCAAACTGCGTGCCACGTGGCCATTCTCCCCACTCAATTTCAAAATCAAGAAGAATGAAAAAGAGCTTGTAGCGGCACTAAATAGTTCTACAGTAACCTGGGGTGAAATATAATTTTTATTATAAAAACAATTATTTATCTTTTTTACTAACATTCAGATAATATCACACGCCTTTACAGGTACGCTGATATTGTGATAAAAAACAGTGAACAATGAGGATCAATGGTACCCCTGCTTCTGCAGGGGTATTTTTTTGCATACCTACTGACCATTTAAACGCTATCGCAAGCTTAGCAAACTACATTGTCCACCTACTGGGTTTAAATTTCTTTTGTCGGGTTCCTCACAAATGCAAAAACTACTTCGTCATAGTTAGCAGTAATCCGAAAATCAATTTACAAACAGAAAAACCAAACAAATGAAAAAACTCTTAACCCTCGCATTCGCCCTCATCGGCATGCTATCGGCTACAAAAAGTTCTGCCGTCATCTATCCCACGTCACACACCGCATGTGTAGGCTCCGCAACCACTTTGTTCGACTCATCAGGCCCTGGTCCGTCAGCAGGCACATGGTCTAGCAGCAATTTGGCGGTCGCTACAATTGGTTCGTCCACCGGCATTCTCACCGGCCTTACCCCCGGTACAACAGTAATCACCTTTACAGGCAGTACCACCTCTACTGCGGTATTCACTATCAACCCTGCTCCTGCAGCTATCACAGGCGCCGGATCATCTTTCTGCGTCGGATCTTCTATCACATTAGCAAGTGCTACCTCCGGCGGCACGTGGTACTCAGGGTCAAGCTATGTCGCTACCGTTGGCGCATCTACTGGCGTATGTACAGGAGCACATGCTGGCACAACAACCATCTACTATACGCTTGCCACAGGCTGTAGCGCTTCAGTAGTGGTTACGGTTACAGGTACCGTTCCCGATTCAATTTCAGGCCCATCTTCTGTTTGCGTTGGAGGAACGATCACGCTGTCGTCAACCACATCAGGTACTTGGACTTCCGCAGCTCCTTCTATTGCAACAGTATCTTCTGCCGGTGTGGTTACAGGTGTTAGTACAGGTGTGGCCCTTATCAGCCACACGGTTTCCGGTCCGTGCGGCCCTTATACAACTACCCGTTCCATAACTGTCACTTCGGGCGGCTCTGCGGGCACTATTTCGGGTACAACTTCAGTGGCTGTTGGATTCACTACTTCGCTTTACAGCACCGTTAGTGGCGGCACTTGGAGCAGCGGCAGTACAGGCGTTGCTACGGTCAGCACTTCAGGTGTAGTAACAGGCGTTGCCACAGGTACAGCTGTTATCACTTACACAGTTGCCGGTTGCGTAGGACCTGTATACGCTACTACTACAGTTACTGTTACCACAGCCGATTGCATCTCAGGCGATGTACTTTTCACAGGCACTCCATTGTATGGCCCGGTAAAGGTTTGGCTCATTAAATACAACCCTACTACACACATGCTCACAGCGTGCGATTCAACGTATGTTTACGCTTCCGGAGCAAGTGCGCATTATTCTTTCTGCGGCATGGGCACCGATTCATTCCGTGTTAAGGCTGCAGATGACTCAATGGTTGCAGGTACCGGCTACATCCCTACCTACCACAACGCTAGCGCTTATTGGGGCACAGCCACTGTTATCTACCACGTCGCGGGCACACACGATATCAATAAGAACATCACCATGGGCTACGGAACCACTACATCAGGACCAGGTTTCATTGCCGGCGATGTTACCACCGGCGCTAACAAAGGCACTGCCGATATCCCTGCGGTTGGTCTGCTCATCTATTGTGTGAATAACAGCACCGGTGCCATACTTCAACGCACAATAACCGACGCTTCAGGTCACTATTCGTTCAGCAACCTCCCCACAGGCACTCCTATCAAGATCTACCCCGAGCTGATCAACTATGCCACTACTCCATACCCTGCCATCACCCTCACAAGCAGCGCGGCTTCAATGAGCACCGCGAGTTTTATACAGCACACGCTTTCACTTACCATCACTCCGGTAACATCAGCCGTTGGTACTGTGAACGCGAACAACGCTGATATAAGCGTATACCCTAACCCTACTGAGAACGTTCTGAACGTAAAATGGAACAACATAGCTACCGGCACTGCCTCTGTTGTAATTACAGACATCACCGGCCGCCGGGTTATTAGCCGTTCTGTTGACATGGTCCAGACAAACGGTACTGCTACAATTGATGCTACAAACCTAAACTGCGGCACATACATTGTCAGCATCTCAGGAAACGGTATCAATTACAACACGATACTGGAGAAGAAATAATACCCGCTTAGTTCTTACCACAAAAAGAGACGGCCGCACGATGCAGCCGTCTCTTTTTCTTTTCTCGTACCTGCTAATTAGTAAATGTCATACGCTTCGAGTCGATCACTTTCCCGTCCACAACCAACGAGTAAATATAGATGCCACTCATGTTGTAACCATGATCGTAGATGACCTCATTTACCCCTTCCTCCAGCGAAACGGGCATCCTGCGCACCTCACGGCCGTTCATGTCTTTTATCGAAAGGAATGCTTCTTTATACGTGTGGCGACCATTCACCAATACTGTGATCATCGTAGCCTCATCCGCAGGATTCGGAGTATTCTGCAATAACTCTATAGGTGCTTTCCGCGCCGGAACGATATCAAAACCCGCCACAACACTTGTCTGCAACTCTTTCGAGAACAGACTCTCCACTCCCTTATCATCTACCGAAGCTACACTTACAATATGATTGCCCGTCCCCGGCACCAACACATTGAACGTAGTGGTTCCGCCCGCAAACGTATAAACGGAATCCCAGTCATTTGTCGTGGTCCTAACCCCTACTCTATACTGCGGATACCCGGTCTCAGCGGTAAGGTTCACAGTTAGTGTGCCGGGCGTAGCGGACAGCGTGAAATCAGGGGTCTTGGGTCCTAAAGCCATCATTGCTGCTGCATTTGCATTAATCAGTGTATTCCTGCCCAGATAATTAAAATCAACGTAATACTCATCAAGCGACCCGTTCAGATCATTATCTACACCAATACTATCTGACGAAGTGTGCTGACGGTCCACATAAGAAGTACTCGAAACATTCGCATCTCCCGACTCATTAGCCGACGTAAAGCGCATGGCCACAAATCCCTTCTGTCTGAACGGTATGTGATCACCGCCCCTACCCGTTCTGTCCTCCGCCGTCATGATACTGATGGTCATTGGCACAGTGGCGAAGGGAAACTGCATTTCTTTATACTCCAGCTTTATGAACCTCGACAGTCCTTTGTGAAATGAATTGAACCCTCCAAATGAAAACAACCTCACCTGCGTGCTGTCCACCTGCTTGAATCCGGGACAACTCGGTGGCGAACTTGTGTGCCCACATATCACCCCTCCTATCACATCATTATTAAGTACCCCCTTGATCTTGATACCGTGCGTCTGTGCATACACTGCAAAGGCGTTCGCGCCGTTCAGGCCCTGCTCCTCACTGGTAGTGGCCATGAAAACAATTGTTCTCTTAAAACTGTACTTGCTCATCACACGCGCCAACTCCATAACAAGGGCAGTACCGCTGCCGTTGTCTTCCATCCCTTTGGCTATACAAGTAGTGTCACATAGCCCCACGCAACGACTATCCATATGACCCTCTATCAATATCACCGATCGGTCACTGGTATCTGTCCCGGGCAAAACCGCAAACACGTTCCGGTGTCGTGTTATGTCGCAGATAGTCTCGTCAAACTGCAAATAAGAAGGTATCAACCTGTTGTCGTTTCTCGCGCTGAACTCACTAAACTTCGAAAATATCCAGCGCCGCGCTGCACCAATGCCACGCACATTAGACATAGTATCAGAACCGGTGTTCCTGTTATGAAAACTACCCAGAACATCTAGCCATTTATGTAACGAATCAGGCGAAATTGCCGAACGGAGATCCGCTGCAATGACCAACGGGTCATTGATCACCACAGTCGCCGCATAACCAGCCGGATCATAGTTACCCATCATAACCCTCGCGGCATTGCTGTCGGTCGATGTGATAGCCGTTTGTGCAAGTCCCAGAAATGGCGAGGACAATAATATCGGGAAAATTAACTTCTTCATATTCATATCACAGTACAATATCTGTGAAAATACGAAAAAGCATCAGCACGTGCACACGTACGTACGACTGCCACAAACTTTAAACAACTTCTTGAAACAAAAAAACTATGGCAGAACTGCGTTGTAGGACTGATTCTCTTTCAGCACTGCTGTTGATGCAGGACCAAAGAGGTTAGCATAATTCCATTTCCTTGGTGTTTTTTCCAACCGCACCTTTGAATCTACATATGCTCTGTAATAGCCTATGTGAAATGGCTTGCCCGTGTTTTTTATCGGCGTTGGCATTGTAACAACGTCCAGACTGGAGTCGGCCGCCAATTGCGTATTTACATACACCATAGACACCTCTGGTTCGGTAGGATTGTTATTCGTTACCGTCAGGAAGAAGTACTCTTTAGGGATCTTTAACTCAATGAAATTCGTGTAACGCGTAGGGAACTCCAATACCGATGTATCCTTCGGCATGGGTATCGTAACGTTCAAACCGTAAAGCCCCTTTGTACGTGCGGTTGGTTTCAGACGGTCGCCATGTGAACCGGTGAACGTGATAGTCTTACCTGTATCCACTGTGTACTCTATACCCTTGATGATGATTGTTACAGGCGTGAATGTAGTATTCTTAAATGCGATCGACGAAACATTCGCTATCTGGCAATAAGTACCGGTATAGCCTGAAGGGCAGTAACAGAAACCATCGTTGCATGTACCTCCGTTTTGGCACACCACCCTTTTACAACGGTCTTTCCTGCATGATGTATATACAACCGCACCGAAAGCCATTAGTGTAAGTATCGTCGTAACGAATATCGTCCTTGTAATTTTCATTTTTATTGTTTTGTTTTTTCAGCTGCTCGTTTACATGTGCGACCGAATCAGCAGTCACTTTAAACAAACAGCACACGAAACCAGACCGGAACACACGGTCAGGCCATAAAATTAATAGTTTCTTCGAAAGTAACTAATATTTAATCGACTACCTTTTAAAAAAGTGTGATTTTTCGCCCGTTGAAAACCCTGTCGAAAAGCACATTCATCAAATTTTATGCAAACATTTCACAATTCCCATCTCTTACCTGCATCCTATTATGACTAACTTTGCCCACATGTTTCACTTTAGGTTGCGAGTAATACTGTGCATTTCCTTGGCTTTCTTGCTACATAGCAGAACTTTAGGTCAGGAAGGCAAAAAGTGGCCGGTTACTGTTTTGGTACAATTGCAGACAGAACAGAACCGGATTAATGCGCTCATAAAAAGCAAAAGATACACAGACCTTGAGGTCTTCAGAACTGATGTTAAAAGCGCAATGCTGGCAACTTTAAACGACTTTTGGAACCACTTCGACTATTGTCCGGTTTACTATTATCTTGACACGAATATTGATGCAGTTCTTGATAGAAGATTCAACGGAGTCTTGCTTGATGAGCACCTGGCACCCGTTGCGAACCTCAACCTCACCGACACATCTACTAATTACTTAATTGTTTATTATGGTCACCCTGTTTGGCAATCTAATAAGCGCAAATGGGACACTACCAAATTAGCAACAATGGGCGGCAACCCCAACGGACGCGGACTGGTTATCTGCGACTACAAAATGAGACAGGTCCACTATTTATACAATCTCGACTTCGATTTCTTCAACTACAACAGCAAAAGGAACAAAAACCCTTTCAAGTATGTATCAAAAAAATTTAAAATAGAATACCTTCCATTTGCAGCTGAGCTCAACCGTAAGCTTGGCGCCCCAAGAAAAAACTGGGATAAAATAATAACCGATGAGGATATTACCTTTCCGTTCTTTTTAATTGGTAGAGTACGTTAAAAAGTGGTAAATTCGCCCCCCGTAAAGCAACTCCTGATAGAAAATGACTGAAATAAAAGTACCACCGGTTGGTGAATCGATAAGTGAGGTCACCTTGGTAAAATGGCTGAAGAAAGAAGGCGATTATGTGAACAGGGACGAAGTGTT
>JACCEA010982913.1_pt1 | contig 10250 bp, 7 predicted proteins | sample 7449851 | NCBI WGS metagenome assembly JACCEA01 (sample SAMN15323453, study PRJNA562643) | freshwater metagenome | isolation source: river surface water | place: USA:Blue River Watershed | collected 2017-08-18 | reverse complement strand
TATTCTCGCAGCAGGCGCATGCGCCTGCTGCGTGCTTTGAGTGTCGAAATACTGTTATTGCCAAAACCCCCCGCGGACAGTACCAACTACTAGAAGATTATTACTATTTTCTATATATAAAATATTATATCAAAAAAAAAGAAGTTAGGCCTTATACCATATACAATAGCAAGTAGCAAAATCAAAAGAAGATAATCGTATCAAACAAAGTCCTCATCCGTCCCCATCCCACATCTCCATACAGTATTGCACATTTGGAATCTTATATTGCAGTGCCAAATCTGTGAATTCTCACGTTTCTTTTTCATGCGAACTGCATTGTTTACAACAGAACTCGATTATGTTGGAGCATGCGCCTAAATTGAACGCGCAATTTAACAAGCATTGTTTTTTGGCTTATCAGTGATGAAGGTTCAGCATAACTTAAATAGTCACAGCATTGGAACCGAAGATGCAATTTATGACTTTGCATCGAGTATATCATCAAGCAAAGCACATAACAACATTAATAATTCCAAGCAGCAGGTGCGAAATGTTGTGATGCATGTCGTTCACAATGGACAATCGTTGAACCAAAAGTATGACCCCAACCAAAATAGCTTGTTGCATTTGGCAGTTATGCACGAGTTGGATGATTGTGTCGACAAGCTCTTATCCGCTGGTGCAAATCCGTGCGAAAAAAATTGCATTGGACAAACTCCATCGGATATAGCAATTGATCATGGAAATCAAATTTTGTTGCAGAAGCTGAATCGAAGGGAAGATTATTGGAATTATCTGCAAACCGGAGGATATCGCCATCTAGAAACCAACATTTCATCTTATGGGGATATCGAAAGTTGTCAGGATAGTATCATAGATAGGCAATCGCTGTTATCTTCAGCGACAACGAAGCTACTGGTTGACCGCAATTATGCAACTGAATCATCTGGAACTGTGGAAGACCACCAAAAGATTGTTCCTTTGGCAGTTAGTTCCGTGTTTGAAGATTATTGTGATTGGAACAGCACGACAAGATGTTTCCATCTAAAGGTATTTCTTCTACTTTTGCTTTGTATGGTCGTGCTAATTTTATTCGGTAGGAATTGGTAGATGAATTAAGGAGGAAAGAAAAGAACTTACTCCAAGAATTGAAATCTTTGATTATTTGCAAAGGGAGTTCTTCCAAAAACTTAGAACTTCTACGGCAAAAACTGCGCAACAAGGAGCATCTTGTATGTATGAAGTTGTGGGACATAATTAAAGCTCACAGAGAAAATAAACGAATTCTGGACGATATTTCGAAAGACTCTGCCAAACTGAAAGATATGTTGAGTCAAGTTGATAATACTGTATATTGGTTTGGTGATGTTCAGCTCAAAGGACACAAAGGCTTCGTTTTCGAGAAATGGAGAAACGCTAAGCTTTGTGTTACTGGTCATTTGATCTATGTTCACGTTTTGGAAAATGGTCAATCACCAGATTCAGTTTCGTTGGACGACATTGTTCATTTATGTTCATCAGAATCTCCACCAACAAAAGGAAAAAGGAGTAGAAGATCCATATCGACGACTGAACCATTTATATCTTTTGCCAGTGGACCTGTCAGACGACAGTTTCATACAAGGAAGGGTCATCTTTTCAAAATATCTCCTGAAAAACTGAAAAAACATTCGGTGATGTATTCTCTGCAGCATCTTGAAAAGTTGACCATTATCAAGAATTCGTCCCAACACAAGTTGGAAAAAGAACTTGTTTTTCAATTTCGAGCGATTGAAAGTCAACAATGTTTTGTCGACGGAGAAGAACTAGATTGTCAGAGCAAGGTACCAAGCAACAAAGTTACCTCTTGGTCTATTCATTTACGATTAGTGGACAAAACCAGTCTTCAATGTCGCACTTTTCAGCATTCCAAAGTAGAAAGTTGCATCTCTAAAGCTTTTATCACCACTGCTGATAATGTCGCGCATATCGTGAAAATTTTGAGGAACTCAGTTGAAATTGTTTGTCAGCTAGATGGACGCAACTATCCTTACAATGTAAACTTCAGTGACTTTTTGCATGAAGCAGATTATTGCACAAGCCAAAAATTTCCTTCGCCATTTGAGTATTTGACCGCACTCTGCAAAGGCCGAAAGAGACGTTGTTTTAGTGCCGACGATATAACTGTACCATCCCATGAAGTCTATGAAAAATCTCAGCAAATTCATTGCTCAAACTTCTCTGTCAAGGTTACACCTGGATCTCCACCACCAACTTCTGTGAAATCTAAACCGGGTATATGCAATAGCAGTTTTGAAGAAGATCATGCCAATCAAGGGAAAAGCAAGAGTCGTGATGAAGTTGAATCAGATGCCTCGACCGATAGAAAATATACACCCCTACAATCTTTTAATGTCAATGCAACAATTTCGGAAGATCATACCCAAAGTCCCCAGTCACCCTTTTCCATGATGGATGCTGAATTCAATATTCGTCATTGCTTGAGAAATGTTGAAGTATGTTTCCGGGAACAAGACAAAAGTTCTTCACTCGCTATGAACCTGGAAAATAGCTACCGTGATCGTAATAGAAATATGGGATCTGTCGATGACATCATGCTTGGTGTCTCCTTTAAATCTCATGGTCTCAACCGGGCGAAGCATTTTGCGGATTATCGATCTCCCTCAATACATGTGGAGATGATATACGATATCAACTCCATCCCTACCATGAGGGAATTATTGAATGATACCCGTTCATTGTCTTACCAAATTAACTCAAAGTAACTTTGCGCTTTTTGCTTTTTATTGTGGTTTGCTCTAACTGTTTTTTCGCTGTTTTCAGACTTTACGATTATGTCACGAAAAGGGAGAGACTACTTGAATATTTGCATTATTTACAATCCTTAAGGACAGTGATTGAAAACCCACCTTTGGCTCCAACCAGGTCCCTCTTTCAGGATCAACTGCCTTCAATGGAAAAGATTATTTTCATGTTGGGGATATATGGTGAGCAAGTAGATAAGATTACTCTACAAGATGAGCAGCAGCGGTACAAATCCACGCCAAGTGGTTCAATGACTACTTCAAATTTGCTTTCGAGATCGCCGATTTTGAAGACCAATTACCTGGAAACTTTCCAACCCGATATTTCCGGTCGAAGATCTTCATTTTCTTCACATGGTTCCACTAATCAAACCTCTTTGTTTCATCACCACCTTAGTTGCAATGATGGAAATCTTCAGATAAAATCTGGTTTGTTGGTTGAGGCAACTGATTTTGTTTTCTCTATGGTTAGGGATTGCAGCTTCGGCGTGATCCCAGATGTACTTGCGATTGGGAGAGCATCAAGTATTAGCACATTATTGAGCTCGAAGATTCCTTCTCGGCAGCTTTCGCATGCGATACATAGTTCGTTAGGCAACAGTACTTGCATCAATAATTGGGATTTTTTGGATGATGGGAGTGCCTCCACTATTGAACTTCAAAGTGACCCTATTCTTCCTTCTACCATGAAAATTCCTCGTTTCCGCTCTGTTAATAATTCTGCGCTTCAGCAATGTCGTCCAACCTCTGTTGATTATCATTGCAATGGCAGCGTAAGTTATTTTCCAGAGAGATGTTGGCATGAAAGATTTCCTTTGAGTGATGACTGTGTATTTTCCAATACATTAAAGATCGAAAGGTAGCCTCTTAGATTATTGTTGGGTCTCTTGAATATTTATGTTGCTATTATGTAGTGCAAAGATCGGAGGAGTTTGCCATGGTAAGGTCCGCGGTCAAAACAGGGCTCTTGCTCCCTCAAACAACTTGCGTAACTTCTTAGGAGCTCCACCCAGTCAGTGCCGCAGTGAGTATGAAGAGTAAGTTTCTTATGAGCAACTCTTAACTTTTTTAATTACAAGATTGCAGAGCATTGAAGATTATTGAACAAATGTGGAATTGCGAATTGGAGTCATTCGAAACGGCAGAGAGGTTGCAACGTGTCTAGGTCGCTTGCATTTTGTCGCATAACTTTTTCTGTTGTATTGTTTTAGATTGGCTCAATGTTTTATTCAAAGGGAATGCAGTTGGCGACAGTTATCTTCATTAAGAGAAAAAGTACGTGGTTTTGCTGCTCTAATTAGTTCATTTATCCCTTTATTGACATAATCTAGGAATATAATTACTCGCCTTTGAAAGTTGCAGAAGCTATCGAAGAGATGTTTGAAATCGAAATTTAGATTGATCGTTGTTTTATGCAGTTATCACAAATTTGTGATATGTACGAGTATTTTACTCCAGTTTTCATTTATTTATTTTGCAGAATATTTCTTAATCAGAGCAAATTGAATTTCAGTAGTGGTTATGTATGTAAGTACAATACAATAAAACGGTCATACTGTATACATAATATCAATTACACTATGATAATGAATATAACCAAATCATCTGGTCTATTTTATTCATCACAAATCAACTGCTCTTTCCATTCCACACTAATTAAATTATCAACTTTGCTGAGACCCACTGTCAGCCAATTCAATAGTGCTATCGTTCGCAACAGCATTATGCTGTTGCTCTGTAGACGCAGGAGCACAAACCTTTTCCGAATTTACGATAATTGGCGGTCCCTTGTTAGAGTCTACCAAATCTTCACCATTTTTTTTCATATTAGATTCAGAGGGGACATTAGCCTCGTACAATGCACGAGCTTCTTGATATTCTGCCTCATCATAATCTTGCTCATCACCATCCTCCCACACCACATGATATAACTGGTCTTCTTTGTCGTTGGCACTTGGGGGCGCATACTTTTGCACAGTACCAACAAAAAGCTTCCTTTTCTTACCAGAAAGCGCAAAATAAGCAGAAACCTTCAAACCAACTGCGGGATGGTCCGAGATCCATTCCACATCATCCGCGAAATGCTCAATAAAAAGTTCGACACCCTTTCTAAATTCTGCTTCATCGAAATCTTGCTCATCTCCATCTTCCCACACTACGTGATAAAGTTGATCTTGTGATTTTGGTTTAGACGGAGGACAATACCGAACAACTTTGCCTCTAAACACCTTCTTTTCTTGTTTGGACCCTCTCTTACCACTTGGTACTTGGAAAACACCTGCTACTTCTCTACCAACACTGTCATGTCGCCTTGTCCAAGTTATTTCATCATCTGGTTCAATAGACTTCTTCATTTTGCTCGATGGTTGGGGTTGAGACTTACTCGTACGATGTATATCTCCTTTTTGATTATTGGTGATTACAGAGGGAGTTTTATTTGCTTTGGGTTGTGACTGGACAACTTTTGATTGTTTTACTGCCATTGCTGAAGTCGAAGCAGCTAAATCTTTCTTCTTGTAATCATCATACCATTTAGAGAAAAGCTTATATTCTCTTTCGTCAATAGTTTGCTCATCCGCATCTTCCCATTGAACATGATATAACTGGTCTCTTTCCGAAGGTTTGCTGGGATGGAGATATTTCGTTATCTTACCAAGAAAAAGGGTATCTTTCCCATTGACTTTAAAAGAGGCGGCTACATCCCGCCCAACAGAAGGATGGTCTGTTGTCCACGCCTCACTAGTAGATGGAACAACTATTGGTGCTGCATCAAGATTTTGTTTATGGACTTGAGATAAAAAATCAAAAAATTCCTTTCCGCTCTCAGTTAGAGGGGAAGCGGGGAACTGTAAACGCTTTTGGACATCATCATTCACATTTTTTACGGAGTATACGAAATGAACCACACCAGCGCTTTCGGGAATGCGGAAGAGCATTTCAATCGCAAGAATAACACTCCTTCTAGTTTCATGATTCGATGCTTTCAGCACTGCATCACTCCAACCTGCAATGGCTTTCAACAAATTCCCTTGAAAAAAAATACCGACGCGCTGAAATATTTTCGGAGAAATAACATTTTTTGCTGCTTGAAAAGAGATCATATCTCCTTTCGGGATGTAATCTTTCCCAGGAGTTGGAATGACTTCATCCAAAAGACCAGCTTCAGGTTTTTCGCACACAAGTTCAAAGTTGTAAGTTTCTTCCTGTTGTGACAATTCAGACAATATTTTCAAGGCTGTTTCAATCATCTGAATTCGATTTTGTACTAATTCCAAGCTTTCGTATCGTCTCCATTTTTCAATCGCAGAAAAGTATGGCTCACAATATTTTTGCATGGCATGGCAGACTGGAACCCAATTTGGTGGCATGATGGCTGGAAAGCGAAGCAACGGTGCTCCGTACAATAAAATGACCAAGTAGTGGAGAGAGTGATCAAATACCACTCACCAACATAAAGCGCCAGAAAGGACTGTCTACTAATTTAAAATATGCAAAGAAGGATATGCTATGAAATACACCACCCATCTGCGCGTAGAGCACCAAGCAGCCAGGCGCACGCCGATACGAGCAGCAAGCTCTGCTGTCTGTGTGGGCTTTTTCGCAGCGCAGCAGCAGCAGCAGCAGGCGCCACACGCCCAGAGGCAGCGCAGAGCAGGGGCGAGCACCCTGCAAAAAAGGACCTGTGCTATTCCATAGGGACAATCGAATCCCGAAAACTTATCATAGGAATACGAGTTATCTAAATAGTTATATAGAATGAGCAGTTTTGGGTTAGGAACTTTGGCGTCTTATGAAGGGCTGGAGCAAGTTGGTGAAGGTGCATATGGGTATGTGTATAAAGCTCGGGACAGAAGGACCAGTGAAACAGTAGCGTTGAAGAGGTAAGTGTGCTAAATAATTGCAATTAAAACACATAGAATTATGCAAAAATCTAGACTGATCCTACATAAAGAAATTTCTGGTTTTCCTCTTTGTGCGGTGCGGGAAATAAAATTCTTGAAAAGTTTAACTCATAAAAATGTTGTACATTTGAAAGACGTTATCAGCTCGAAAGGGTGTGATAATATCGAACTGCAGGTCAAAGTGAACCCATCAAAGCAACCTCACATAAGGGCAATTGAAAACCAGGATGACGAATCTGATGGATATGATATTCTCAAATTGTGTGGAAACTTATATTTCGTATTTGAATATATCGATCATGATCTAAGTGGTTTAATCGACACAAAATACAAATTTTCGGAACTGGAAGTTAAGGTGATCATAAAGCAACTTTTTGAAGCCTTGAATTATCTTCATGACAAAAATGTAGTTCATCGCGATGTCAAAACGTCAAATATTTTGATTACTCATGATCATCAAGTGAAATTGGCAGATTTTGGTTTAGCAAGATGCATTGAATCATTGGACGGAAGAGACCAGAAATCTGATTTATCCAATAATGTAATTACGCTATGGTATCGTCCTCCTGAACTTCTTCTTGGTTCAATCAAGTACTCCGCAACTGTGGACATATGGAGTGCCGGATGTGTTCTTGCTGAATTGCAGCTAGGTAGACCCCTTTTTCCGGGCAAAACAGAATTGGAGGAGTTGGATTTAATTTGCCGAGTGATTGGTACTCCTACCACAGCAACATGGCAAGGAATGACTGATCTCCCAAACTACGACAGCATGCTTAAAAATATGACGCATTATGCAAATTCTCTAAGATTTACCTATGGCGCTAAGTTGAGTGAACCTTCTCTACAGTTATTGGATCGTATATTAATGGCTGATCCGCTGAAGAGACCATCAGCTTCACACATTCTGACGAATCGATATTTTCTTGTCCCACCAATTGTACCTGACGATCCAACTAAGATAGAGCCTCTTGATGTGGCACCGGAATCTTCGTTTCATGAATACAAGACAAAGTTGATACGAAAGCAGAAGGAAGAGGAGTCGAAATTAGAAAATGTAACGAGCTGTTCATCATCAGCAACCGCAACAAAATCTGGGTGGATAGATGGTATTATGAGGAACTCTTCAACCAACGAAGGACTCAAAACGAAACACGCTTTACCTGACATGGAACCAAATAATTCGTCGTCGAAAAAGAAGAAATAAAATTAATATCTCAATATTTTATATTTTTATTCCAATTTTATTAATGTTATACACTGAAGAAGTGAAAACGAGAAATGCTAGTGATTTCAAGTCTTCATTTAAACTACTATACCACACACCACAGCTCCTGCTTTTGTTTCAGCAACACCCTCCTCCTGCTTTTGCGGATGGTTCCGGGGCATCTACTATTACCAATTTCTGCTTACTTTGAGTATTGCTAGTTTTCCCTTTAGTTGAAGTTTTTTTCTCCAACATTTCTGTATGTGATCAGATAATAATAAATAAAGAACAGTTCAAATAATCATACTATGAATATGAGGACTCACTTTGACTTAATGTATTAAAAACATCATCGAGCCCCCTATTAGCCTTCGCTGAGGTATGAAAATGTATGGCCCCAACAGATTCAGCATATTTGATAGCTTCTTGCTCGTTTACATTTCGATTTTTTTCCAAGTCCACTTTATTCCCTGCGATAACCAGTACGATATCATTTCCAACTATCTTGCGCAATTCTTTAACCCAATTTTTAACTTTATTAAAGGATTCAGCATCCGTTATATCATATACAAGAAGGGCACCACTAGCATCCCTGTAGTATATCGGCCCCAAAGCATGAAATCTTTCTTGACCAGCGGTATCCCAGATCGACAGTTGCACATGTTGAGTTCCTATTGTCAACTTTTTGTCCAAGTAACTTGCTTGAAGAGTTGAAACTTGCCTATCGCTATATTCTCCTTTCGTGTAGCGCAAAAGAATTGATGTTTTGCCAACACGTCCTTCCCCAAGAAGAACAACTTTGAACTTCTCTGCTGACATTTACGCTGATACAAAGAGTGGCAGTAAAACAAAGAGTTCTCTAATTATTGCGTGGCTTTGGCACATTGATACAATACCACTACTAATATTGCTCGTTATTATAAAATAAGGTCTAATACATTGTAAAGGCCTAGAAACTCAACTTTTCAGAATCCTCAAGGAAACCGAAAATGTGGCGTAAAACCTCAAAAATATCGTATTGTAACACATCCAACATCAAATTCAAGTGGCTCTACGTTAAAAAATCCGCCCAACCACTAAAAATATTTAATATTGCAGTTTTTGATGATGGTGTTAACAGATGTTTGTAATTGAGCTTCCAGGTAATGCTGAAATATCCGGAAGCTCAATTCCGAGCCTGGGCGCTATCTTCATAGTTCCGTTGAACTGTTTAAAACACGAAAATCTTACAAAATTAGCCCGGCGTTTTGTTCTGATTATGTTTTCTTCGTTTTACTGTTTATCCTGATCTGTTTTTTTTATCCTGTTGATTGTATAGTTGAGAGTAGACCAAGGACCAATGCCATATTTATCAAACTACTGCGACTCCATGCAACCGAGATATGTCAACATTTGTACGGTTATGGTTAGAGAGGAATACAAATATTAATATATATTAAAAAATATATGTCAAGAGGAAGTAGATATTCAAATTGATTATCATCGTTGCGGATTAAATGTAGAAGATAAATTGTGTATATAAATCAATGCTTTGTGAAGGAACAAGCTCGTTACTCTTTGCAATAATCTAACAAAGACCTTGATGTTGTCTAGAACTTGGATGCCGGTTATCTCCGTCCTGTACGATATATATGCTGATGTAATCTATCACAATATATAGAATCATTCGGTTGGCAGCAGCAGGTTCGTAAATTACACAGGTGGGTGGTGATAATGAATTATGCATCGAGCTAAAGGAAGTACTGAAGAAATAGAATAATTGCAATAAACCACTACTGCTTTCACGACTAATAAAAGACGAAAACTGATTTGTCTAACTTCGTCAGTCTGCAATCTCACTCTATCTCTAGAAGACGAATCGTTCTCCACCAACGGTTCGGCTGTTTTGTTCGGGGAAATTGTTCGGGAAAGAGCACACACGCAAGTATAAATAATATATCAAGAGCAAGTTGATATTCCCTTCAACTGTGTTTTTCAACGTCTTTCCACATTGTTCGAAGAGCACTTACTAACTGCTCTTACTACCACATCAGAGGAAGAGCTTCTTTGAGGGGATTACTATATATGTACTCTTGACAAAAACTGTAGATGATGACATAATATCAATAGGAAATCCACAAATACAGTGTAATGGGGAATTCCCATTTAGTTATACAATTATACAGGCCTGTACTTGTACCCCAATATATATAATAAGGCGTTCCCCTCGCTCTGTGTGGTGGCGCCTGCTCCGCTGTGCGCGCTGCTGCTGGCTGCTCACGGCTCGTCCCCTCGCCAGATATATAGTAGAGCAGGCGCAGCAGGGCGGTGCTGCCAGCAGCAGCAGGGAGAGGGTTCACTTCGCTCCGTTTGCAGTTT
>JACCEA011275817.1_pt1 | contig 10251 bp, 11 predicted proteins | sample 7449851 | NCBI WGS metagenome assembly JACCEA01 (sample SAMN15323453, study PRJNA562643) | freshwater metagenome | isolation source: river surface water | place: USA:Blue River Watershed | collected 2017-08-18 | reverse complement strand
GTGGAACATATCGTTCACTTAGTCCTTTCAAAGCAACGTAACTGTTCGCACTACTGGACACAACAGTAAACTGTAAATTTTGCTCTGGGCTCTTAGGATTTTCTCGGTATGAAGCGTTTTCAAATAAGCAATTCTTGGTATCAAAAGACAGCTTAAATAACAGTTCCTGTAAGACGGCTCGCTTATATGGTTCACTCAAGTCAAGAGTAAAAGGATTTTGGGATGATGGAAACTGGTGGTTGTAAATTGCTTCATCCTCGGGATATGAACAATCTCTCATGGTGACAAAGCACTTTAACCCCCTAAGGATAGTACGGAATATAGATCGGGCTCCAGCCTCTCCTAGAGGATTGAGATTTAGCTCTAACTTTCTAATTGACGGGTGACCCTGCAAGACCTATTGATTCTTTAACGTATCGCTTCATGATAATTAATAAATGCCTTACTTGGGACAAAACAAAGCAAGTTCCGTCTCGTAATCCATTTTGTGACAAGTTAATCTCTTCGATTGTTGTATGATCCGGGATACTATCAACCAATCGCTGTCCTCCGATGTCATTCAAACCATTTGCAGAGAGATTGAGCTTCCTCAGCGATTTATTATTTCTTAGTGCAGCAGCAAATTCAATCGCCCCACGTTCACCGATACTATTCCAGGACAAATCCAAGACTTCAAGTACACAAGTCCTTGAAGACAAATAAGAGCACAATTCTTTTTAATGAATAAACCACCGTATTAATATATTGGCGGAGCGACTTTAAAGCACTTACCAACAGCGCCATCTCCAGAAATTTTGTTCCCAGCAAGATAAAGCTCATCAAGAAAATTGGGCAAAACTTTAAGGTTATTGCAAATGACTTTAACATCTTCACATCGCAGTCCTGTGTTACATAGGTCCAAATATCGCAAAACGTTTCCATTTACTTTAAAATGATTTGCCATGGCTTTTGCACCTTTATCAAACATTTCGTTGAAGGATAAATCAACAAATTTGACAGAATGAGGGTTGAGATTTTCAATTATTGTTGGAAGAGACATAGCTGATAACCGATTGTCACTCAGACCAACTGCTTCCAAGCGATCCAACGACGAAAAACTACAGATAAACACACGAATTAAGAATACACGGCGGACAAAAAAATCACATTCACATACCATTTTCCTAGGCAAACACCTCGTATATCTCCTATACCATGCTTGGTTAGCATCACTGCTACTGACAGTGCGTCCGTACCAGGTTTGATATACTGCTCTGGTAAAACTCCAGCATCCAATTGATTCAGTAACAATTTATCCTGAGCTATTCGCTTATTCCTTTCCGCCTTCTGCATATCGGCTATAGTGTACCGAATCGTATTTTGTAAACTTTCCTCTTTGTTGATTTGCTCTTCAATCGCATTATGCACACCTGTAAGAGTACTCTTATACGCCCTCGTTGTTCGCCCCAAATTGATTTCTTCGATAGGCGGAAGCGACTCCAAATCTTCAGCAGTCACCATATTGGCCTCTTCATTTTTTAATGCATGCATCTCTTGCACATTGGAAGCCAGGGCATGCCTGCGACTTGTCACTCTCTGCTGGAATCCAGTGGAAAATTTTCTAGTAGAAACGACTTTCTTCCTAAATGCAGACATTTTTTTCTCATCTAAAGCTTTTTGCTCTTCCATTTGGACGGTATGAACTTGTGCATGCATCTAATTAATAAATACAGGTAAATAAAATTTAAAAAGTTAAACCGATTGATTTACCCTATAATACAATAGCCCGTCAAGTAGATATTCATTTTCTTTCGGAACAAATTTATTCAAAAACTTCAATTGTTCATTGTATGCTGTTTCCTCAGCGGATAGATCGGTAAGTTTTACTGGTTTATTAAATGTATGACCATCGATTGGGCGTCTGCCTTTTAATGATGCGTACTAATGATGCAAAAAGAAATTACAACACCACAAACTCGAAAACTTTTGAAACGTACCAACTTATCTCCTGTATCTTGAATGGGGGGAAGATTAGCTGGGATAGCTGCTTTAGCTTTCAAAATGGCAATATTGAAAGGATTCTTTTGTTCTGCCTGCTCTCTCAGCATTCTTTCATCATTTTCCAATTTCTTCCTGAAATTTTCCCTTATCTTTTTTCGCAAATATCTCTCTCCCTCGGTGTCAATCTCTTCAGCTAGTGAAGAATACTTTTTCGATGCTGCTAGAGGAATATAAGAAATTGTATCTTCTTCTTCCACATCTTCTTGATAAGTTACTCGACTTCGCAAACTTCTTCCACTTCTACGACTTCGCAGATCGGAAACACTACCCCCATCACTTAAAACATCGCTTTCACTTACTGACTTTTCAGGAGATAATGAAGGAACTACCGAAGTATCATCTTTCGGAGATTGTTGCCTCTCTAGCTGCACATTCCACTTCGGAGGATACAAAAATAGGATATTATCTTGAACCAGATCTCCCCCTTTGATAAAATCGAGCTGCAAACCTTCATTATAGTGATCAGGAATATGACCGGGTTCTCCAATATTCCTAGGAACGTGTGCAATAAAGTCATTGCTTCCTCCATGCAAACTTCGATACTGCTGTCTCTTTTTCTCAAATGCTTCATTATCAAACCTCTGGAGACTGGGATAAATAAGCTGCTCTATGGGACGATCGAATTTGGCATCCCATTTAACATGCAACTTATCGTCAGATCCTGAGACTTTCAAATCACCCTCACACTCGAAATGATACAACTCACTCCGATTGAGTTTTTTTCTATTGACGTGCGTGCGAGTGGGAAGGGAGACAATTTCTGATATCTGAATATTCGGATCCACTTGAGTTATTCTCCGCCTGTTTGTTCGGTCTCCAACATTTTCACCATCTTTTCTACCCACTGAGTTTGAACTTCGGCGATGAATGTTCATTTTTGGACCTTAATAAGAAATAATAGAAAATATAAAAATAAATGTGGTACTAGCGCGGAAACTGTTTACATCCAAGGATAGAAAATATGATAATTTCGAGATATTTCTATGTTTTGCCCTCCAAAATGCCGTTTCACAATCTTTTTCGATTTTTCGAACCTAACCGTTGATATTTAGCGATAATAATAAGTGCTACTGGCAGTCGTAAAAAATGCTTCACAAGACTCTCAATCAAATATTCAACGCTTTAATGAATTGATTTCTACGATGGATAACCATTCCATATCAGGAGAGACAACACATACAATTTCAACATGTGCCAGTAATGTGGCTTTGGCCAATGTGGTTGTTGCAGTCCGCATTCGTCCGTTGAGTTCATCAGAAATTAGTTCTGGGATGAAAACATGCTGCCAAATGGTGGGTGACTCAGTCGTAGCAATTCGCAAGAACGGTGATGCTATGCAATATCTCAAGTCACAACAACTTAGCATCAATGAATATGGATATGACGTTGTTTTTGATGAATCATCTACTCAATACGAGGTTTTCCACAATACCGCGAAACCATATCTATCCAGATTACTTGATGGGCAAAATGTCACTGTATTTGCGTATGGAGCAACTGGAGCCGGTAAGACCCACACCATGCTTGGCAACACGAGGCAAGATGAAGCCGCTGGTCGAGCCGAAGCGGGAATAATCCCTAACTCTGTGAAAGAGCTGTTTCAGCAAATCCACGATCGATTAAAGACAAAATCTGCAGCACGTGCAGCTGGTGAATCGTATCAAGTTTACTTATCATTCTTAGAGGTTTATAATGAACAAGTCTTTGATTTGCTGGACACATCTGGTAAAGTTTTGTCGGTGCGTGAAGACCAAGAAAAGGGTATTGTCGTCGTTGCAGGAATTACTGAGCAGCAAGTTTCCGCGTATGACCAGGTTATCGACTTTATCCTTCAAGGAAATAAGCGAAGAAAAACAGAGGCAACTTTAGCTAATGCAGTCTCCTCTCGCTCTCATGCAGTACTGCAGTTGGTAGTTAAGCACAACTTTCGTCAAGACACCGGAAGAGAAGTAACTGTGGAATCAAAACTTTCCTTAATAGATTTGGCCGGATCGGAACGTGCATCTGCGACAAACAATCGTGGAGCTAGATTGCAAGAAGGCGCAAGTATCAATAAATCTCTTCTTGCGTTAGCAAATTGTATTAATGCTCTTGCGGAAAACTCCTGTGCAGTCCAAGCGGTTGGCAAGAAATTGACAAATGTAAAGTATAGAGATTCAAAGTTAACTCATTTACTCAAGTCTTCTTTGGAAGGAAATTGCAATTTAATTATGATTGCCAATATCAATCCTTCTGATACAACGTATGAAGACTCGCACAATACTTTAAAGTATGCAAATCGAGCAAAGAATATCAAAGTCAATCCTATTTCCAACAAGGAAGTTATAAAGGAAGGTCAAACTTGGGTAGAGCGTGAAATGAAGTTACTGAATGAAAATACTCGACTGAAAAAGATTATTCAAGGCTTGGAAGAAAGAGTTAAAGAATTAGAGATTTTTAAACATTCTACTTTGCACAATGCAGAAATTCGTAAATTGGGTAAGTGACGTTTATCTGCTTTCATATTTTTACTATCATTGTTATTGATGTAATGTAGACTATTTGGATATCAATTTACCCGAGGTTGTTGCCTACAAACACTGTAGAAACACTGATCGACACACAGTCTCTTCAAATAGTTTCATCGCAAGCAATGAAGATGATGTAAATTCTTCAATCTCATCCATTTCGACGATGGATGGAATGGAAGGAAATCAAGAGAATCACTTGTCCGAAACTGATCAGAATGCTATTCTCAATGATGCAGCTGCTAAACTACATTTTCAAAATGCCCCACCAGACCCCCAAAATACTAAATTTCTGCCCAAGAAAGAAACTTTTGAGCCCACTTTTACTGTTGCAAACCAATGTTCAACTGTGATACATGATCAAAAACGAAGAGTTTCATCCTGTGCAACTTCCGCACCAACTCCAATAATGCCACCTTCTGTTACTACAAGGAGTACTCGTCGACAAAGTATTGTGGCGGGAGCTCCAACTCCTCGAGAAAATAATTTCATGGCACCAACAGCTTCATCTCAGTCAAAAACTGAAAAATTGAAGAATCCGTTTGATTTGTTGATTAATGGAAAGATTGAGGATTCAGCAGCTCGTCAGCCAGTCACTGTCGTTTGCAAAAAGCCTGGCACTCGTATGAGTTTATCGTCCAATATTTCATCAGCTTCAAATGATAGGGTAGATAACAGTTGTGATACAATACGACAAGAGAATATATTCAAGAAAGCAAGGAAGGAAGTCATTTCCAGTGATTCGATGAATACTATTGTGACTTCACCGATTGTAGCGGAAGAAGATGAGGAAGATCAAAGAATTCGCATGGAAGAATACGAGACGAGCATGGCATGGCTTGTGGAGAGTGATATTGAACAACAAAACCTTGCTGAAAATGGCTCCAAGAAACGCAAAAGTGTCAGTTGTACAACTACCAGAAGGAAATCGATGGCAAAAGTAGCAGCGATGCTGGATAATCTTGCGAATGAAGTAACTTTTGATTTTGATTTTGCAACAAAATTTAATACAATTGATGTCAGCAACATTGCTCATAGCACTGCACCGGCTGTTAACACAAAATTGATTGATTTGCGTTCACTTTGCGACTCTGTTGATGGTACCGAAACTGATCGGCGTATTACCCGATCGATGCAAGGAACTTCTACTCCTCGCATTGTTTCTACTCAGTCATCTGTTACAAGACGAAAATCTGGAACAACTGGGAACGCGAATAAGCAAATGATTAATCGGGAAAATGCTGAAAATTACAAGATGGACAAGCAGGTATTACATTTGGTCGACTTATGAAGGACTAACGAAAGTTAATATTTTGAAAATCTTAACATCGGTAAAATGTAGCCACTTAGTCTTAAGATATTAACATAACCCAACTTATAAACCATAAACAACTACTTCAGAAATCAAAATGTACTATAAAGGGTACATGGAAATACTTAATACACCAATGGCACAACACAATCAAAAAAGTTTTATGAATAATTTAATGCTTTTTCTTATGGTCCTTGCTACTACTTTTATCCGCAAGTTCCGACAAAATGCCAGCAGAAGCAAGAGCGAGCCCAATCCATCCCTGAGTATTCATAGCATGTCCATTTAAGAAGATAGACAGCAAGACGCTGAACACTTTACGAGTCGTAGTTACAGTTGTGCAAACCAATGAATCAAAGTTGGCAATAGTGTAAAATATAAAGCTTTGACCCACAGCCGAGCATACAGCAAATTTTAAGATTTTGCTAAAAATGATTGGATTAGCCAAGCAAAACGATAATCCAGAGGTAACCTCTCCCAAAACAAGAGCAAACACGGTTGCAGTGACAGCCATAAAGAGATTAGTCCAAAACATGAAGTCATAAGGTCCAGCAGTCACCCCAAGTTCTTTGGATTTAGCCTTCAAGCGATTCTGAACCCCACCAGTAATACCATCACAAGCTAAAGATAACAAGACAAATGCAATGCCTAACGTTGAGGATGCTTTGTCGGAAGACTTTTTGCCCATGGAAACAATGGTTGTGCCAATAATAATAGCAGCAACAGAGGCATATTCACGAAGTGTATATGTAGCTCCCCCAAGAAGTAATGAACCAATCATCACAGGAACCATCTTGCCGCTCTTTGCCAGAGTAACAACAGGAAAAGACACACCAGATGCAAGAGCCAAAGATGTGAAAGCTTTTGCGCAAACTTGAGTAGCACCGGAGAGTGCGAATAAATTTAACGGCAAATTTTTGGTTGATCCAGAGAGCAGAAGTCCAATTCCGCCGATGACCACATTGGCTAGGGCCTCTGCAACAGATTCGTGGTTAGACGAATAAAAGAAAATGAATAACATTTCTCACCTAATGCTTGCAAGAACCAAGCCTGCTTAAACATGCTGCCGTCAGCAGCTTTGTAGTGAAAGACATCCTCTTGCAAAGTTCCATAGTACAAGAAAGAAGCGTATATTCCTCCTGCACCAATTAACAATTTGAGACCCTGAGGAATTTGAATTCCCGCGGAAGGTTTAGTTTCAACTGCCATGTGCGCAAGAAACTGATAATTGTTCTGTTGCTGATTAGATTTGCAATGATGAATTGCCTGCGGAGTCTCCGAGTTTCTATTTGCAAACAATCTGGACGATTTGAAACTCTTTAGCCCAGAACTCTTACTGGAAAAATGAGGTTTGCCAGCAACAACACTAGTTGCCAAATATGCTAAGGAATATACAACAACGATGACCAAGATAGACCCCCACTTCATGAATGCAGTTTTCAGATTGTTTTGCTACTTTCCTCCCAAAATTCTCGAACTATAAACTTCTCTTTTGTTGACGAGTTGATCAGCAAAGAGAATTACACGTTCGATATTGGTATTAAAGTGACAAATTGTAGCTAGTCTATTACAGATGATTTGATTATGGATTCGCCCACTATATATATAACACACCTCTTTTTTAGCTTACACCGGAAAAGTCATGGGAAAAATTCATTCCCCTTCTTTTTCCCACACGTTTATACCACACAGTTCTCGAAAAACCCTCAGGTTGATCTTGCACCAGATTGTTGCAGTCTTAACTTAGCCCTTTAACCGCTTTGTTTTCCTCTGCCCAAAATTTGTTGACTACATATCAAGACAGCAGTCCATCAGGATCGTAAAAATATCCTTTAACATGTATTTCGTACATATTATTCCCATGATAAATAATCCGTCGTTGTGTCAGAAGTTCATTGATTGGAAGTATGAACGACTGACCCTACTTGAAGAATTAATTCATACATACATATTATTGTATTGTACTTTTCACAGAATCTGTAAAATAATAAATATCGTAATTCTTATGGTAAATACTTTTTGAATATGAATATTGATCAACGATCAACAAAGCACAAGAGAACGAAGTATGTCTCCACTGAATAAATTTATAAAATAATCCACCAGCATCATACAAATATACAAGAACTAATCTTTCTCTACAAGGTGATAAAGCTTAACATTATATTTGCTCCTTTATGAAGGTTTCGGGCTTTAATGAATCAAGATTGTGCCCGGATTGATCCACCACTAGTTCATCTGCATGATGTTGTTCTGTTCTGCTCCTAAAGTTGCTCGGAATATGACTTCTCTTGCGACCCAACTCTTCATCCAACTTGCGCAATTCAGAACCTCCAAACAATTCATCTGGCTCATTTAGAACGACACGCAAATGCCGCGGAATCATTTCGACAAATCGCTTTGTATTTTCACGGATGTCCTCGCCAAATTCAATTGGTGGTAATGTCAACAGATCACCTTTCTTCATCATCTTATATCGCATATCTCCATAACTGCGCCGAAAAGAATAACTATCGCGCAACGTTTTGGTTGAAAGAGTTCTCTCAATTTGAGATATGGCGTTTTTCTTCAATTCTAAAGCAGTTTCTCTCTCAATAAAATATTTAGGAAAACGGAAAGCAAGCCACAAGTATAAATCGATTGTGTTGTGTTTAACACACAAATCTGCGAATTCATCTAACGCTCTTGGTAATCGAGTTGGTAAACGAATTCCCAATGGCACAGGTCTCTTTGCGGCATACATTGCAGCGTATGTATAGAGTTGTTTCATAGCAAGACTGAAATTGAAATTGACAGGAGCATTAGAAAAGATAAATCTGTTATAACAAAACAATAATGCCGAGGATAATATTTAAGCATTGTGTCAATTTCACCTGTCCGATATGGGCAAAGGGATAGTATGCAACCAATTAGATATTGTCAATAATGAATCATGATTGCACATGAAAAATCGTCCATCTACCTTGGACAGCTCAACAAACCTCGATATGATCATTGATATTCTCATGTTATCTGGATTTTGTTTGAATTCACTCTCCATGACGTGCTTATCTCCATCTTCATCCTCATTATCCGCAGCCTTCATGCCACCTTGTTTTCGAATCTTGTTTCTCATCTCTACATCGGAATGAATACCACGTTCTGCGACAAAAGCTTTTTTGGATAGACTTTGTTGATTTTGCTCGGCGAGTAACTTCTTCACTTGTTCATAAAATGATTGGATCTGATCTGCAGAAGGAAATAAACCGGCCGCACGGATTTGTGGTAAATTGAATTGCATAACCGACTTGACATAAGCCAAATCAATCTCTTGCCACGTGGTAACATACCCAACAGGGTAGTTTGATGACTTGCGACCAGCCCTTCCTGCAATTTGTTTGATATGCGAAGGATCGATGTAATATGAACCCTCTACAGAGTTTCCATGTCGCTTTAGAGTGGTGTGAAACACAATTCTGCGAATATTCAGATTGAGACCCATTCCAATTGCATCGGATGCCACTAAGACATCATACCCCGAGGATGGATCATTGAACAATCGCGCTTGAGTGGACCGAGTTTCTGATGGAAGTTGACCATAAATTACTGCACACTTAAAATTCGTGCGACTTTCTATTTCTTTTCGTATTGAAAATATGTCGGCAATAGAAAATGCAACTACGCAATCACCAGATTGAATCTTTGAATAATCTCCTTGCAATGATTGTTCTTCGATTCTGTTTGCAACCAAGCATAAAATAAAAACTTCATGAAATGAAAAAAAGTACAACCTAACTTACTGTAAAGTTGATAATCGATCATATGTTATTAACGTAAACTCGTCACTGGTGCTCTTACACAAACTTTCGACCAAACGAGAGGCTTCTAAACCTCCACAAAGATGAATTTCACGTGCTCGCAAACCAAGCAGTGCCTTTGTCCAAACATGACCTCGTTCAGGGTCAGCGATCATTTGGATTTCATCAACCACTGCAACGTCATACTCCTTTGTTGTTGAGATCATTTCAATCGTGCACGATTTATGCGTTGCACCTGGAACTTCTTTTTTCTCTTGACCAGTGAGCAAGTCTATCGATATACCTTGCTTATTTAGTTGTTCATAAATTTCTAGTGCAAGTAAGCGCAAGGGTCCACAATACAGCCCTCCTCCTAGCTTCGGATCGGCTTGTTTCAGCCGTTGGATGGCATTATACGTCTAAGGATATACAAGGACCAAAATTAGCACAGGACTAATAACATCATAGTGATATGAGTAAAACAATAACTAACTTTTCCTGAATTAGTAGGACCGCCATGATAGAAAATCTTTCGCTTCATGATTCTGGCGTGGGGATACCACTCATGGGGAATACGAAGATCAGATGCCATCGCCAAAACTTTATTGGTATCCAT
>JACCEA010169919.1_pt1 | contig 10252 bp, 7 predicted proteins | sample 7449851 | NCBI WGS metagenome assembly JACCEA01 (sample SAMN15323453, study PRJNA562643) | freshwater metagenome | isolation source: river surface water | place: USA:Blue River Watershed | collected 2017-08-18 | reverse complement strand
GGATTGAGATAACGCACCTCGATACCTGCTGCATCAGCCCGTTGCTTGGCTTCAGGAAGCTCCAAAGCCTTTTTGACATCCTGCGTTAGTTTGTTCACGATCGCTGCAGGTGTTCCAGCGGGAGCATATAAAGCAACCCAAGACTCTAGTTCAAAACCGGGTAGGCCAGCTTCAGCAACTGTGGGCACATTAGGCATCATCGGATGACGTGCTTTACCTGTAACTGCAAGTGCTTTTAGTTTGCCAGTTTGTACATGACCCATCACCGATGGCGGGGTTGTAATAAAGACTTGAACTTGACCTGCCAAGACATCTTGAATCGCTTGACCCGATCCCTTATAGGGAACATGCGTTAATTTAATTCCGGTCGCTTGCTCAAAGATCTCGGTACCAATATGCGATACAGAGCCATTGCCCTGAGAGGCGTAGTTCAACTTACCAGGATTGGCTTTTGCATAGGCAATAAACTCCTTGAGATTATTGACTGGAACCGATGGATGAACGGCAATGACATTCATGGCGACCGTCAGCAAGGCGATCGGCGTGAAATCCTTGAATGGATCCCAGCTTAATTTATCCATGAGCAAAGGATTAGCAGCGTGGTAACCGGAGTAGGAAGCCAATAAGGTATAGCCGTCCGGTTTACTCTTTGCCACAAATTGATAGGCAATATTGCCACTCGCACCTTGGCGGTTATCAATAATGATGGATTGACCAGTAACGCGGTTAAGGGGCTCCGTTAGCAAACGAGCCGACGCATCAACCAATCCCCCCGGAGGAACTGGAACCACAATAGTAATAGGACGATCTGGAAAGGTTTGGGCCTGGAGTGAGCCAATTGCCAGCAATGCGCTAGCCAGGATACCGATGATTAATTTGTGCTTTGAAAATTGCAGTGCTGGCATGATCTGTCTCCGTAAGTTGACCCTTGTTATTTTGTAATGTTAACGCTGACCCATTTTGACATTGGTAAACACTGCCTGGGCTTCGCGTGGCAGACAGCGCCAATATTGCGGACTAGCCGCCACATGTCCCTGCAGTGCAGCTGCGGCCTCCCAGCCCCAACGGGGTTTATATAAAAAGGCACGGGCTAGTGCAATTAAGTCCGCTTCTTGGTTTTGCAAGATGGCCTCTGCTTGGAGTGGCTCAGTAATTAAACCAACTGCCATGGTTGCCATTCCTGTTTTTTGTTTAATTTCTTTAGCAAATGGCACTTGATAGTTTGGTCCTAACTTAATTTGCTGTTGTGGAGAAATGCCTCCAGATGAAACATGGATGTAATCACATCCCAATTGCTTTAGTTGTTTGCTAAGTTCAACCGACTCAAGAAGGGTCCAGCCATTCTCAATCCAATCCGATGCAGAGAGTCGAACTCCCAAAACCCCCTGCCACTCCTTACGAACCGCACCAAACAGCTCCAACACAAAGCGCATGCGGTTTTCTAAAGAACCGCCATACTGATCTTGCCGTTGATTAGCAATTGGGGATAAGAACTGATGCAAGAGATAGCCATGTGCTGCATGCAACTCAATCCCTTCAATCCCAATTACTTTTGCACGTTGTGCTGACTGCACAAAGTTCTCAATAATGGTCTGTATCTCAAGGGTACTTAACTCATGGGGCTTGCGCTCACCCTCCAACTGCGGAATCGCTGACGGCGCCTGAGTCTCCCAGCCACCGTTATCCGCCGGGAGGATCTGACCGCCTTGCCAGGGCGCAGCACTCGATGCCTTGCGACCGGCATGGGCTAGTTGAATAATGATTGGGGTATTGGGTGCTAGTTTGCGCGCGCGTAGTAATTTATCTTGTAATGCAGTCTGAGTTTTTTGATCCCATAATCCCAAACAGTATGGCGTGATGCGACCTTCAGGGCTAACTGCAGTCGCTTCGATAATGAAAAGTCCTGCGCCACTGTTAAGTAAATTACCCCAATGCATTAGATGCCAATCACTTGCCTCACCCTCCTGAGCCGAATACTGGCACATCGGCGCTACAACGACTCGATTGGGTAATCGCAGAGGGCCCTGTGGGGATTGGAGTTGGTACTCAGAGAAAAGAAGACTCATGGCGCAAATAAGCAAAAATGGCTGAAAGGATTAAAATGATACCAACTGATTTCATCCACCTAATTTGGCCTCAATTCAACTGGCCAAATACAAAGAATTTAGAGACTCGACGACTATGAACGCTCCCCAAGCCTTTGAAATTAAAGAAGATATCGCCCACTATATTGGCGGCCAGATTGTTTTACCTCAAGGCACCCGCTTTGCTGATGTGTATGACCCCGCCAAGGGCTCTATGGCTCGGCGCGTTGCATTGGCAAGCAAAGCGGATGTTGGTAAGGCAGTGGCCGCTGCGCAAGCAGCCTTCCCCGCATGGGCCAATACCTCTCCACTTCGTCGTGCCCGTATCCTCTTCAAGTATCTTGAGTTATTAAACCGTCATCGCGATGAGCTAGCTGCCATCATCACTGCGGAGCATGGCAAAGTATTTACGGATGCTCAGGGTGAGGTCACTCGCGGTATTGAGATCCTCGAATTTGCGACCGCTATTCCGGAGCTTTTAAAGGGCGACTACACCGAGCAGGTCTCGACCGATATTGATAACTGGGTCATGCGTCAACCTTTGGGTGTTGTAGCCGGCATCACTCCATTTAACTTCCCGGTCATGGTGCCAATGTGGATGTTCCCTGTAGCCATTGCTTGCGGCAATACCTTTATTCTCAAACCAAGTCCCACTGATCCATCGGCATCCTTATTACTCGCACGACTCCTAAAAGAGGCTGGCTTACCTGATGGCGTATTTAATGTGGTGCAAGGCGATAAAGAAGCTGTCGATGCCTTAATTGAACACCCTGATGTCAAAGCGATTAGCTTTGTAGGCTCCACCCCGATTGCCAATTACATCTATGAGCGTGGTGCTCATTTTGGTAAACGCGTGCAAGCCTTGGGCGGTGCCAAGAACCACATGGTCGTCATGCCCGACGCTGATATCGACAAAGCAGTGGATGCCTTAGTGGGTGCAGCCTATGGCTCAGCTGGCGAGCGCTGCATGGCGATCTCGGTTGCTGTTTTGGTGGGTGACGCGGCAGATAAAGTTATGCCAAAACTGATTGAGCGCACCAAAACCCTGAAAGTGAAGAATGGTCTTGAGTTAGATGCGGAGATGGGTCCGATTGTGACGCGCGCGGCCCTTGATCGCATCACAGGCTACATTGAAAAAGGTGTTGCGGGAGGTGCCAAATTATTGGTCGATGGTCGTGGGCTCAAGGTTCCAGGCTTTGATCAGGGTTTCTGGTTAGGTGGCACTCTTTTTGATGCCGTTACTCCTGACATGACCATTTATAAAGAAGAAATCTTTGGCCCGGTCCTCTCATGTGTGCGTGTGCCAAACTTCAGTGAAGCACTTGAGCTCGTAAATGCGCATGAGTTCGGTAATGGTGTTGCCTGCTTTACTAGTGATGGCAATATTGCGCGTGAGTTTGCTCGTCGCGTTCAAGTTGGTATGGTTGGTATTAATGTACCAATTCCGGTGCCAATGGCCTGGCATGGATTTGGCGGCTGGAAGCGCTCCTTATTTGGTGATACCCACGCCTATGGCAAAGAAGGTGTGCGCTTTTATACCAAGCAGAAGAGCGTGATGCAGCGTTGGCCTGAGAGCATCTCAAAAGGTGCTGAGTTTGTCATGCCTACCTCGAAGTAATCTGCATCAATGACTACTTCTTACGCGAGATAAACATCGCTGGAACCGTAAGGTTCCAGTAGATGGCTGCTGATCGAAAGATAAAGATGAGCAAGATACAGGCAATCGATCCAAGCATCGCATGCTCAGGGAAATAATTTAAGAGCAAGACGTAAAGCATGCATCCAAGTGATACCGGGATTGCGTAGAGTTCATAGGACATTAATAAGGTTTTGCGTCCTGCCAATACATCACGGATCAATCCCCCACCAATCGCGGTCACTACTCCCAAGATAATTGCTGCTGCAGAGCCACCAAAGTCGTAATGCCAGGCCTTGTCAGCCCCTTGTATACCAAATAAGGTAGCCCCCAGGCCGTCGATGTACAGAATAGCTTTGTACACCTGAGGTTGTGAAAGTGTCGACTCTTCATAAAAGGTCAGAATACTGGCGATCGCCGCCACCAAAATATAGATTGGTGCATCAGCCCAAAATACTGGGGCTCCCATAATCACGTCACGAATGGTTCCGCCGCCAATCGCGGTGATGATGCCTAAGACCAGAACGCCAAAAAGATCAACGCCCCGCTCTGAGATAGCGAGAACTCCTGTGATTGCAAACGCTGCGGAGGCAATAATGCCAACCCAGAAACCAAGCTCTTCCATCGAGCCTTCCTAGTAAATAAATGAACTAATATGAATTATTGCAAAGTATTTTTAAGAAGAGGTATTTCTGGGAGGGCAAGGACATCAATCCCCTCCTCCCGTAAGGCGCTCACCTCATCCGCACTGGTCTGCCCACGAATACTGCGCTCAGGAGACTCCTTGTAATGAATCTTCCTGGCCTCTTCTGCAAACGATGAGCCAACATCCTCTGATTTATGAACCAACTCGCGCATGGCCTTCATGAAAGTTGCTTGGATCTGCTTCTCAAGCTGACCGTGATCAGCATTGGATAGAGCAATTGTCTGCGCGGGCTCTACTGTAGCTGGTGCACGCTCAATATGATCTGGGGTCGCCTTGCCACCAATATGTGGCGCTGATGGCAAGCGCTGCACCTCAGCATTGTCACAGATAGGACAGCAGAGATGACCTTCCGCTTGCTGGGTCAAGAAATCCTCCTCGGAGGAGAACCAGCCTTCAAAGCGATGATCAAGAGCGCAGGCTAAGTTATAGACTTTCATGAAAGGTAGATGGGGGCTTAGGCCCAGAATTCAATAGAGGAATAATATTTTTGTTGATATTGCTATTTTAATGGTTTAGAGCTTAAGCGTTTGTAAGAGAACGTCGTCTACGCTCTAACCAGTAAGTCGATATGATGGTTTTAACGTCCGTAATCTTGCCTGTTTCTACCCAGCTCAAGAGCTCCTCCAGAGGAGCAGCAAAGACATCCAAAAACTCTTCTTCGTCTAAGCGAGCCGGTCCCGGGCTTAAGCCTTCGGCCAAATAGATATCAATGAACTCGGTGGAATACGAGATTACGGGATGAATCCGCCGAATCTTGCTCCAACGTGTTGCGGTATACCCAGTTTCCTCTTGTAACTCGCGTTGGGCGCACAGCAAAGGATCTTCACCTGGATTGAGCTTTCCTGCAGGAATCTCAATCACAGCCTGGCCAATTGGATAACGGTACTGACGCTCCAACACGACACGACCATCATCCAAAACAGCCAAAATAGCCACTGCACCTGGATGCTCCAAGTACTCACGAACAGCATGCTGACCATCAGGCAATGAAACGGTATCGCGCTTCATTTTGAGGAAGACGCCGTCATAGACACCCTCCCCTGAAATTTTTTTCTCGGCAAGATGCTCGTCGTCGCGAGCGAGGTCTTGAAAGGATTTCTCGCTCATGCTCTATTGTGCTTAAGAGCCAATGAGAGTTCTGCGCATCGCATCAAGGCACAGACTCATCAAGCCTGCAGGGAATATTCCTAAAATTAAGACCATCAAGCCATTGATGCCAAGAATGCCTTTGGCAAAACCAGAACCACTCACGGATTGCTCATGAACTGGCTCATCAAAATACATTACCTTGACAACGCGCAGATAGTAAAAGGCGCCAATTAAAGAGGCAATCACCGCGATCACGGCCAGTACTATGAAATCAGCATCGACCAAAGCCTCCAATACCGAAAGCTTGGCGGCAAAACCAACGGTTGGTGGAATACCCGCCAATGAGAACATCATGATGAGGCCGATAAAGGCATACCAAGGATGCTTACGATTAAGACCTTTGAGACCCTCCAAGGTCTCACAGTCATAACCCTTGCGTGACAGAACCATTAAGAACCCGAAGGTACCTAATGTGGTGATCACATAGGTAATCGCATAAAACATAGAAGCACTGTAAGCATGATCATCAAAGATGGATAGCATGCCCAGCAAGACAAAACCCATTTGCGCAATTGCCGAGTACGCTAGCATCCGCTTAATATTGGTTTGAGCTATTGCAGTGACATTACCAATCACCAATGAGAGAACAGCCAAAATCAAGAGCATGGGCTGCCAGTCTGAAATCAATGGCAATAAAGCATTAATCAGCAGACGGAAGAGCAAGGCAAAGGCAGCAAGTTTTGGCGCTCCGGCGATCAATAAAGTGACTGCGGTGGGCGCCCCTTGATAAACGTCTGGTACCCACATATGAAATGGCACTACCCCGAACTTGAAGGCTAGACCAGCCACAATGAATACAAGTCCAAATGCCATCACCAAATGATTGATTCTGGGGTCAAGTAATAAGCGTAGGATCTCTAGCAAGTCCAATGATCCAGTCACGCCATAGATCATCGACATACCATAGAGCAGGAATCCGGATGCCAATGCTCCTAAGACAAAATACTTAATAGCCGCCTCGGAGGAGAGACCGCTTGAATGGCGCATTGCCACCAATCCATACGTTGAGAGCGCCATCAACTCGAGGCCAAGGTACAGAGTAAGTAAATTGGCTGCCGAGATTAAAACTAGCTGACCTAATAAGGCAAATAAGGTCAGCACGATGAAATCAGGTCTAAACAGACCGCGATCCACTAGATATTGCTTGGAATAAATCAGACTCAAGAGCAAAGCAAAGCAAGATCCTGCTTTTAATAAATTAGCGATCGCATCTGACTGAAATAACCCTGCCATAGCAAGGTAAGGAAGATCGGGGATCCGCGTGATAAAGCTTGCCCCAAGGCCAATTAAGAGAAGACAGGCTACCGAGTACACATACGATGCTGCCCTAGGAGCATGAAATACATCCTGCTCAGGATCACCCTTTACTTCTTTGACAAAAGCACTGGTAACCAGCAGTAAGCAGCTAATCGTGATTAAAACGAGCTCTGGAGCAATTGCGATTAGATCAAAGGAGTCCATACGATTTCTTTACTCAGAGTTTGCTAATGGCGACATGCTCGAGGAGCTGCATGACCGCCGGATGAATAATGTCGGTAAATGGTTTTGGATAGACACCCATACCAATCACGCAGATTGAAAGCACGATAAACATGAAGAACTCTCGGCTATTGAGATCCTCCAGCTGTGCAACATGATCATTAGCAACAGCACCAAAGATCACGCGCTTAACCATCCAAAGGGAATATGCGGCACCCAGGATCAGGGCCGTCGCTGATAAAAGTCCGATCATGAAGTCGTAATCAACTGCGGCCAAGATCACCATAAACTCCCCCACAAATCCAGAGGTAGCAGGTAAGCCGCAATTGGCCATCGCCATCAGCACCATGAACGCAGAAAACTTAGGCATCCGATGAACCACGCCACCATAATCGGCGATCTGGCGAGTGTGCATACGGTCATAAAGAACGCCAATGGCCAAGAACATTGCGCCCGATACAAAACCATGGGAAATCATCTGAATAATGCCGCCCTCAATACCTAAGGGGCTGAAGATGAAAAAGCCAAGGGTCACAAAACCCATGTGGGCAATCGATGAATACGCCACCAGTTTTTTCATATCCTGCTGGACGAGGGCCACTAAACCAACGTAAATAACTGCCACCAAGGATAAGAAAATAATTATCGGCGCTAGGTATTGGCTAGCATCGGGTGCTATCGGCAAAGAAAACCGCAGGAAGCCGTACGCGCCTAACTTCAACATGATGGCTGCCAGAACCACCGAACCGCCTGTAGGCGCTTCAACGTGCACATCGGGCAACCAAGTGTGCAATGGCCACATCGGTACCTTAACTGCAAAGGCCATAAAGAAAGCGATGAAGAGTAGTACCTGCTCCACAATATCCAACTTGGTGTGATGCCAAGCCAAAATATCAAAGGTATTGCTCACGTTATACAGGTATAACAGAGCAATGAAAGCCAATAAGGAGCCCAGCAATGTATAGAGGAAGAACTTAAAGGCTGCATAAATCCGGTTCTGTCCTCCCCATACACCAATGATGATGTACATTGGGATTAAGGTAGCCTCGAAGAAGATGTAGAAGAGCAAGCCATCGAGCGCAGAGAACACGCCAATCATTAAGCCCGACAAAATCATGAAGGCTGCGTAATACTGCGAGACCTTCTCAGTGATCACTTCCCAGGCAGCAATCACCACAAAAATATTAATGAAGGCGGTCAACACTACAAACCAGACAGAGATACCGTCAACGCCTAAGTAATAGTTAATGTCGTAGCGGTCAATCCAGCTAATCTTCTCCACAAATTGCATCCCCGGATTTGCCAAATCGAAATTACTAATCAGAGGCAATGTGGCAATGAAACCAAGAATGGCGCCAAATAAAGCAAGGTAACGAACGCCAGCGGATGGACGCTCTGAGCCATAGATCAAAATGATCAGACCAAAAACAATCGGAATCCAAATGGCGTAAGAAAGGATCATGACAGAGGCTTTAACTTAATAGGCAATATAAATATGGGTATACAAAATCCAGGCAAGTAGACCAACTAGCCCCACGATCATGGCAAAGGCATAGTGATACAAATAACCCGATTGCAAATGCCGAATCACGCCCGAGAACCGATCGACCAAATGCGCGCTACCGTTTACCATCCAACCATCAATGACGCGTTGATCGCCCTGCTTCCATAAACCACCACCAATCAATAAAGCGCCTTTAGCAAAGATCCACTGATTGAGGTCATCCAAGTAGTACTTGTTATCTAAGAGAGTTTTAATCGGGGCAAAGGTCTTGGCAATCTTCTCAGGCAATGACGTTGCCCATAGATAGCATATGGCCGCTACTAGCACGCCAAGCACTAGTAGTAAAAATACCGGGGTTGTAAAGCCATGCAGGGCCATGGCTACTGGGCCATGGAAATGAGATGCTAAGGTTGCCATCGCTGGATGTTTGGCAGCATCAACAAAAATCGCATCTCCGAAGAAGGTGCCAAAGAGCATTGGATCAATGGTGTAGTAGCCAATGATGACCGATGGAATTGCCAAAGCAATCAATGGCAAGGTAATCACCCAAGGTGACTCATGCGGCTTCTCGCCAGGGGCCAAGCCGTGATGATCGCCATGCGCATCATGGTGACCATGATCATCATGCCCAAAACGCTCTTTACCATGAAAGACATAGAAGTACAGGCGGAATGAATACAGGGCGGTGACAAAAACACTCATCATGACCGCAAAATAAGCGAAGCCTGAACCGGGAATGGTGCTTGCAGCAACCGCCTCAATAATAGAATCCTTCGAATAAAAACCGGAGAAGAACGGCGTACCGATCAAAGCCAAAGAGCCCAAGAGGATCATCAGACAGCTAATGGGCATGTACTTCCATAAACCACCCATCTTGCGCATATCTTGCTCGTGATGCATGCCAACAATCACACTGCCCGCACCCAAGAAGAGCAAGGCCTTGAAAAACGCATGGGTCATTAAATGGAATATGGCGATCGGATACGCTGATACTCCCAGAGCAACAGTCATGTAACCCAACTGCGAGAGCGTGGAATATGCCACCACCCTCTTGATATCGGTTTGCACGATTCCTAAAAAGCCCATGAAGAGTGCCGTGATTGAACCCATCACCAAGATGAAGCTCAGAGCGACATCGGATAACTCAAAGAGTGGTGACATTCTGGTCACCATAAAGATACCAGCGGTTACCATCGTTGCCGCGTGGATGAGCGCTGAAATAGGAGTTGGGCCTTCCATTGAGTCAGGCAACCAAACATGCAAGGGGAACTGGGCTGACTTACCCATTGCACCAATGAACAAGCAAATACAAGCTACAGTTACTAAGTTCCAGTCAGTTCCAGGAACGGTTTGCGCAGCCAATACAGTGTTTTGGGCAAAGATATCGGCGTAGTTCATAGAACCAGTAGCGGCCAATAACAGGCCGATTCCCAAGATAAAGCCAAAGTCACCAACCCGGTTCACCAAGAAAGCCTTCATGTTGGCAAAAATCGCGGTGGGTCGGTCGTAATAAAAACCAATCAAAAGATAGGAGACCACACCAACAGCTTCCCAGCCAAAGAATAGTTGCAACATGTTATTGCTCATCACCAGCATCAACATGGCAAAGGTGAATAAGGAAATGTAAGCAAAGAAGCGGTTATACCCCTCCTCTCCTGCCATATATCCAATGGTGTAAATATGGACCATTAAAG
>JACCEA011281495.1_pt1 | contig 10253 bp, 9 predicted proteins | sample 7449851 | NCBI WGS metagenome assembly JACCEA01 (sample SAMN15323453, study PRJNA562643) | freshwater metagenome | isolation source: river surface water | place: USA:Blue River Watershed | collected 2017-08-18 | reverse complement strand
GATGGTTTTTTCTTCATCCAACGGTTTGAAGAAGAAGCGAGGAAAACACTCCAGTTCAGTTTACCGCTATGGCGTGAATATGAGCCTGAGAGTGTGGAGCTAACCATCGAGCACAACTTAGCCTCCACCTTCATTGGATTTAGACACATGTTTGAAAATGTTAACCAGAATACCTTGACTCCTTTTAGTTTAGATGACCAAGCGATTACCCGTCGCATGACCCCGGTCTTTGAACAAGAAGTGATTATTGATTTTCGCAATAACATGCAACACCAGATACAGGAAGTGGAGATTCAATCTATAGGTTCTGGACATGTTACTTGGGCCTATCTAGTCGAAGAAAGTATGCGCATTAACCTTGAGTTATTGCAACGTAACCATCTCGCCACTACTATGGATGTAGATAGCGTCGTCGCTTTACTTGATGTTGATGAAATGCGGAGTCGTTTTGAACGTACCGAGCTCATGACTCGTTTGATTACGGTCGCCGATGCCTATGCTGCGGATACGGTATTTGACAATATGCTATTAGATTTAGCGGGGATTATTTCACGCATTGTCTATTCTAATAGCGATACACTTCGAATGATCACGGATCAGCTCACTATGCGGGCAGGAGCTATGGGAATTAGTGGTACAGTGTCAATTCACTGCACTAACTTCCAATGGCTAGGTCAGGCTGCCGTAGTACGCTTTGGGGTGTTCACCTTACACGATACTTTAGGTATCGTTCAATAGGTAAAAGAAATGAATCCTTTTCAGAACCGAAATAATGCTGGTATTTACCACGTTTTCCTCACGCCCATCGAACAAGCCCATCCTGAGATCACACTGGACTTTATTAACAACATTAATGAAGTGGAATTACTCGACTCCGAATTAATGAATCGTCGAGAAATTTATCGTTATGCTCTAGGGTTCATGGAACTTGAGGAGTATAACCAGTTTGAGTTCTATTTGGATTACTTCGAAGTACGTGAAAAACTAAATCCACTGATCACTATGATTCAGATGTATTATCAACAGGTGATTCCACATGAGTTTCAAAACACGGATTGTTTTAGTCTCTTGGATATCACACATTTATCAACCGGGCTCCACATGTACAGATTCACCTGTGATGTGCCCCAAGAATTAGCGGAGAGTAAATATGGAGTTGACTTCGAATACCTTAGGAACTATTTCAATGGGGACAGAACGTCCTGAATACTTAATTGTAGATTTAACTCAAACTTTACCGGCACTCTTACAATGCCTCAATCTATTACCTCAAAATGTACCTTACCCTGATCTAGAAAATCTAGTGAAGATGTCTTTAGATTCTGTATCATCTAAACTCTCACCTGCACCGCATGTGTTAAAGGCTAAGGTGGAGGACATCTTTAAGAATGTAGATGCTGTACATCGTGAAACTATCTTTGTCAATCTCTTGGTATTAGGCTTACAGATTGTGGAAACCTTGAATGCAATGAATCTGTGGACAGAAGCAGGTTATGCTATGTACACCTTTGACCATTTCCTCAATGACAACACAATTGTCCTAGGTCGGGTCAAAGCCTTTAGCTATTAATCGGAGTTTAAACATGGCCACAGCAGATTTAGCCAACCTAATCGGGTCTACCATTAATCTTGAAACTTATGCCCCTGAGATTCTTGGGACGGGTTATAAGCGTGTGAAGATTCTCTCCATCTTAGATCATCAAGATGCCACGCGCTATTCCAAAGTAGGAACGCTACACTCGACGGTACTTGCCAACCTACCTCGGGGAACTACTGCGGACTATACCAAACTCAGTTATCTCAAAGTTAAGCTTAACAATGGCGAGGTACGTGCCCTAGCGATTGCTTGGATTCGTCCTGAGAGCATTCTAAGCGTGGATGAATATCGTCGCGTACGCATCGTGCTTGATAAAGTCTCCGTGGAAGAAGAAGATAATCTTCGCCGTCTGTTGATTGGTAATTCATATACCATTTTACAGATGGAAGAAGATAAATAAATTAGGGGGCTTAGGCCCTCTCTTTTTTTTTTAGACAGACTGCCTATCTTGTAGAACGTAAGACTTTATTTTAGAGATCGACATGAAACTTGAACCCTCATTCTTGAAAGAGAAGAGCGAGTACCGACGCACGTATTATCCTATCCCTCATTACATCGAACAATGTGCACATTACCTAGCACGTGAAAAAGGCATTCCATTTGAAAAAGCTTTAGAATATGTAAAGGGTAAGTTTAAGAGTGGTGAAGTTAAGCCTTCTGAGAGAAGTGCGAACATTCTCGCTAAAGATGAGAATGGTGATCGCTACAAAAAGACTGTTACCCTTTTTGATTATTTCCGTACCATTAAACACCATAACCTCCGTGTAGCACCAACCTTCACGACGTATGTGGGACCAGATGTTAAAGTATCCCTCTACGGTGGTTACATCCAAGAAAAAGCAAAACTACGCAAAGGTTTTAAGAAACTTAAATTCGTCTATTCAATGCAGGGCGATACGGTTAATGAATCTTTCTATGACTCATTACAGAACTCTTGTAAGATCAAGATCAACTCTTTGTCAGGAACGCATTCCAGTCCGGGTACAGTAGGTTTCTTGAAATCGGGTCACTCCACGTTGACCTCAGTTTGTCGTGTAATTACTTCAACTGCTAATGCAACCAATGAGAAGTTCATTGCCGGTAATCGACATTACTACGCACCTTTGATTACTTTGATTAATATCATTGCCTTAACCAATGATGCTAAGAACCATCCAGTGGCAGAAACCATCGCTAAGTACAACTTGGTTTACCCTACAGTAAAACAAGCGATTGAAGTGGTGAAACGTTCAGCTTCTCCTTATTGGACGAATGAAGATGGTTTCTTGAAGATCGAGAAGCATCTAGCCAAGTTGACTAAAGATGAATTGGCGTTCTTTGTTTACGGCATGGATTTGTACCATGTGGAACTACTGAACCCTGAATTCACCAAGAAACTGTTTGAAGACTTCACTGTGGTTTCGGAACGTAACTTGGGTGAGAATCCAGATCGCGTGTTGAAGGAAATTGATAACGAGGACTTAGAGATTCTTGCACTGCTGAACTGCGCTGAAACAGCCGGTGGTGTAATGATGTCGGATTTGAAGAAGAAGCAACCGGAAACTTATAACCGCGTTTGTGCCACTGCTGAAGAATTGGCAGAAGTACAGAACGGCTATTCAATGTTCTTCCGTACTTTCTTTAGACCAAATCTACTACCACCTTCGTTCGCTGATATTCCTTCTATGTATCGCATGGCAATTCCATTGTCAGATACAGACTCATGTGTATTTTCAAATCAGGAACGGGTACTTAAATACCATCCGGATAATCCATTTACACACCAAGCCAACGTAGTCAACTACACCATGACTTATTTCATCACGCAGATCGTCGCGCATTCAATTGCGATGCTCTCACTAAACTTAGGTTTACGTGCTGAACAGATTGGTGGTTTGGCAATGAAGAACGAATACTGTTTCCCTGTACTTTGGTTAACAGAGTTGGCAAAACATTATTATGCTCTGAAATCTGCTCAGGAAGGTAACATCTTCCCGAAAATGAAAGAAGAGATTAAAGGGGTAAACTTACGTAACTCCGCAGCGTCTAAAGACTTGAACGATAAACTCAATGACTTCTTCCGTGCACAGTCAGAGAAACTTGTGAACAACGAGAAAATCTCCATGTCTGAAGTACATCGCATGATTGCAGATTTAGAATATGAAGTTTTCACTAACATTCGTTCAGGTGGCTCTAAGTACCTACGCTCAATGCAGATTAAGGATGAAGATTCTTACACGCAAAAGAGTGATGCACCTGCTGTGAAACAACACAATCTGTGGGAAGAAGTGTTTGCTCCGAAATATGGTGCTGCACCTGATCTACCATATCGCGCTGTAACCTTAAAGTTAGCAACCAAAGGTAAAGCACGGATGGAAGAATGGTTTGCCAGTATTGAGGACAAGACTTTCGTTGCTCGGCTACGTGAACACCTAGAAGCCAATAACCGTAAAGACTTAACCACTATTCGCCTACCTGTTGACATTGTATCGGAGATTGGTATTCCATCTGAACTCTTAGATGTCGCACAGATTCGTGAAGTGGTAAAAATGATTATGAATCCATTCTACATTGCATCATCGTGTTTGGGTTTGAACTTAGTAAACAGTAAAGTAAGCTATCTTTATTCGGATGACTACTATCAATTAAATGACGTAGTAGTGGAAGAAGATGGGGAGGAGAGTGAGGATGAATGATCTAATACAGTTTGATAACCCTGAAGATATTCGGGTTCTTCGACTCTATTTAACTCGCAGTGGGCGGGGTGGTTATATTGTCAAATCAGAATTGATTGACCAGCTAGGTAAATGTCATCGAGCTGAAAAGACTTATCGCAGTAAACAATTCAATGACATGCGAGTGATCATTGGAAAACTTGTAGATAAATTAGCCGAACGTGGGATTCCAAAAAATAAGATCAGTTGTGAATCCACGCTGATGCGTTTTAACGAGACCGCTTAGGAAGGAACTATGAAAATCACCGAGGCCAGTGTTGATAAGGTCATTATCAATGTAGAAAGGATGCGTGGTAAAGGTTATCGGGCAACTTGTCTCATTCATTTAAATAATGGTTCTACTCAAGGCATGGAAAAGATTTACCGCAACCGAACATTAATGCAGGTACACAATGACCTACACCGGTTAAAGCAGGAGTTCCTCGAAAGAGGATTGCGAGAAGATCAAGTTAATGTAGTAAAGCCAATCTCTTAGGAAAAGTAATAATGATATACACACTCTCCGGTCTATTGACGTATGGCCAAGTTAATCCAAATGTTTTACTTGCAAATTTTGAAGAGAAACATTCAGAGATCAAATACATCGAACTTGGTACATTAGAAGAACTCGAAACTAAATGGCAGGCTAATCGACAAAGCCATTGTATCTTCACCATCAATCATACTCCTATAGCAATCTACCGACCAGTCTTTGGATCGGATACACGTAAAGAGAGCCGCATAGCCTTCAATCATGAGAAAGAAGAGATTTACTTTGAAATCCAAGATGCCGTGGTTGCAGCTTCTGATCAAATGGGTATTCCGGCTGAATTGATTCATGAGGTGGCCACTCAGGCTCAAGTTGCCGATACTCGACATTCGTTCTTTAGTCATGTAGCAGACGTGACTGGTCTTGCTACATGGGTACATGCTTCTAACTTCCGTTTTGAGCATTATCGCATTGATCAAAAAACAGGTGAACAAATCTGGCATTTACCACGCAGTAAGTTTCTTCATCGCTGCCTCACTTTAGATGAGCTAAAATGTTTATATAGCAATAATTTAGGTCGAGTCAAAACTTTTGAAGAACTCAAGAACATGATGATCAACAGCTGTGGGATTCATCTGACTCTATCAGAAGCGTTTGAATTGATGAAAGACCAATATCCAAATCTGGAAGAAAACTTTAACTATGTCTTCAATGAAATAAGTGAGGCGCGAGAGCAGATCAATCTATTACGTAACAAATGCGATCAGTTACTCGAAGAAATTAAATAAGAATAAGGGCTTCGGCCCTCTCTTATGCCCAGATATCAATCAATTGATTTCAGTTATATACCACTATTATGAACAATCATGTTCTAATATCGAAAACTTCCAATCGACACAGGAAGCCATCGCACAGGTGGATAAAGAAATCGTGAATGCTAAAAATCATCTAAGCCATTTAGAGAAGAAACGCAATAGACTGTTCAGCAGTCTATAAGCAAAAAAAAAAAAGAGGAGCTAGATGCTCCTCTTTTTTTTTTTGCTATTTCAGTAACTTAGTTAATTCCTTTACTTTAAAGTTTAGCATCGGAGTAACTGGATAGGTATTGACAAATTCACCATTAATGACCCGAATCCCATATCGCCATTTCTCATCATAGAAGCGATCAGAACCATTGGTTTTCAAATCACCTGCGTCTAAGAGAAAGCGTATAACATCTATACGAGCAGCCAAATAACACCAACGCACTTGCCGTGTAAAGTAAGCACCTTCAATTCTTAGGAAGTTAAAAGCGTTATCCTTTATAAGGAGCGGAATGTTACTCAGCAATTGTGGGTAACTTAATTGCTTAGCTCTAAGTAAATCAATCTGCACCTTTAAGCATTCGTCGACCTTGTCAGTAAAGTCTACATAACTCGTTGGGATACGTGCACGTTCAGTTGACTTAGTGGGTTCTTTGCCGTAATAATAGCAGAGGAAGCGATTGAGCATTGCCATGTCCAAATAACTACGCAAAGCATTGTTACAAGGATATTGCAAAACCCAACGGTGAATAGAAGGTTGCTTTCCTTCCTTATATAAGGTTGGGGCAATCTTACGTTTCCATAAATGATACTGAACATAGAGGAGTGCAACATCTATACCAATGACCGCGTGATCTCCCATGATTGGACGTTGGAATTCTAAACCATCCAATGGACGAACACGGAAATCTGTATAAGGATGATAGAGTACAATGACCGAATCAGTATCCATCCAATCTTCCATGCGTAAGTTCATGGCAATGGGACGGGAGACTTCTATAAGTATCTCACCAATACCGCCTAAGAATAAACCTTGATGGATTTTGGCTTTACTGTTTTGGAAATTGGTAATGTCAAAGATACCCGCTAATCCCTCTGATAAATCTTGGGCTTGATAATACCAGCTACGAACGTCATCCCCTTGTGGATCAGGTAAGGTCTTTAAGATACGAACCAATAAATGATCATTATCTACAAAGGAACCATTTTCACGGAAGTAGTTCATAACACGATTAATGGATTTCTTGAACTCCTGTTTAATAGAAGGTAATGCTGGAGCGGTGATGATACCCTGATTGGATTTCATACGCTCTTGAAACAATTCAAACATGGCAATCACCACTTGTAAAAAAATACACACCTATTCTATGTTATAGAAGAGGTTTGCTTAAACCTTATACTTGAGTATATGCTCAAGAAAATTGGAATATGACCGAATCTAAAAAATTATGCTTACACATTATTACGTGAAGCTACAATCAAGTAGTTCATTTTGGAGATAAAAAATGACTGGATTTAACCCAAACGCTAAAGGCACTAACACTAACGAAACTAATGGCAACGGCACTACTCCGCCTCCAGCGGGTGGTTTAGGTGGTCAAGGTTTAGGTGGGGACAAGAAGCCTACAGGTATTCTTGGTGGTAATGCCTTCTTCGGTAACACTACGAACAACCCAACAATCACTCGTGTGATTGACTTGCTTCGTACATGGTGCCGTGAGCAAAACGAACAGAACCTTGAGATCGTACCGATTGAAGGTTCTCTACGTGGTCTTCGCATGTCTGGTATTGCACTAGCTTATCCATGGGCTTCTGCTACCTTAAATGAAAACTTGTATTTAACTCAATACATCTTGTTCGAAGAAACTCTTCCAGAACGTGGTAACTTGTATACCACAGAAGTAAACAATCAACAGGTACAAGTAACTGTAACTGCTGATGACTGGGTAACTGCTGACTTCCTGAAACGTCTTGAAGAAGTTGTTTCAATCGGCGTTAAGAAACCTGGTACTGGCATTCGCACTGTTGGCTTCAACATTGTTAACCGTGAAATCTCTGCACGTCCTAACGAATCGCAAGCTTACGTTCGTCTAGTACAACAAGCAGGTGAATGTTTCGCTCAATACATCGAGTATGTATTAGGTGAACATGCTCGTAACAAGAACACAGTTAAGGATATCCTTAACGGTCGTTCACTTTCATTGAACGTAGATACTTCGGGTATCCCTGTATTCAACCATGCTGACCAACCTGTACGTAATGACTTCGCATTGACTATCTCTGCGAAAGAACGTGCTGAAGGTACTGCAAACGGTTTGTTCGATACTGGTATCATTCCATTAACGCAAACAACTGGTTTCATTGACGTAACTTACTACGAGCAAACAGATGCTGAGCGTCTGAATGCACAGTTCGGTGCGCAATACGATCCTTCTGCTCAATACCGTCGTTTCACTGCGGCTGCTGTCATCACTGATATCCAGTCACTACGCGGCATTTGGGAAGTTGATTCAATCGTGAATGCGTTCTTGTCAGTTGTAGCTTTGACTGAAAACCGTCAATGGGCTGCATTGTTACAACGTCGCTTCTCTAATAGCTCTGGTGCTCGTCTACGTGACGTTGGTGCTCTTGCATTAGAAGTTGATCCACAAGGTGGTGTAATTGATACTGCTTCAACTCAGTATGATGAATATCGCCATGCGAACACAATCAATGCGTTCTTCCGTCCACGCTTCGATTTCCAAATCGACTTACCACGTCAATCTGCTTTCGGATTCTTCCGTCAGTTACTTCGTGGTTCTGTAGATGTAGGTTCTGCATCTTACAAAGCGTTCGTAAAAGCGTTGCATGAATACACCAACGAGCAGTTCCCATTGAACTTCAATGACAACATTCTTGTATTAGACCCACGTCCAGTTTTACTGGGTAGCTACTCAGGTGGCAACAACGGTCTAGGTGCAACTCGTCACGACATCCGTGACTACGAAGATTACCTAACTGTATTAACTCAAGTTGGTGAAACTGACTTGAACACAGTGAAAGACTTCGATGCTGCGCTTGCAGGTGTAAATGGCAAAACACTTGAAGAGCGTACTACAACTGTTCTTAACATTGTAGAACGTATGGCTGGTGAAGTAGTGTTGACTGGTAAAGCAGATCGTTACACTATTAATCCACGCTTCCTAGAAACTTTAGTGGGCGCTTGTAAAGCTGCGAACTTAACTATTCAAACTCGCACAATCGGTCAGATGGCTTCTACTGTATCTAACCGTCGTTCTGCAGACAACCTAGTTGGTGCAGGCTTCAACATGACTCAGTCTGTATTCAACACTAACACTGGTGGTGGATTAGGTACTAGCAATGTTGGTGGTGGTTTGAACCTAGGCTTCGGCGTACTGTAATAGCTGCAACAAAATAGGGGACTTCGGTTCCCTATTTTTTTTCTAATCATGAAGTTCGGAGATTAAAAACAATGCATCAGGCAATATTAGATTTTGTAGGTATATTCAATAATCAAGACCGCATTCCGATATTCCTAAACGATGTTGATGTGTCTACCATTGAAGGGAAACAATCTTTCAATGAGAAAATCATGACACTTTATGAAGAAGAGAGCTTGACCTCTTCTCCTACTTGCCAATGTCGCTACCTACGTGGTGGTAAATATCACAAAGATGTTTGTCCACGCTGTAACACGCCTTGTGAATACGAACTTGAAAAAGAGATTGAGAATGATCTCTGGGTACGTGCTCCAGAAGGTATCGTTGCCTTTATCAATCCTGACGTTTATGTAATGTTTCAGGATTTCATGACCAAAGGCCCTTATAACCTTTTACAGTATTTAATCAATCCTGCAATGAAGAACGATGGACGGTCTCCATGGTTCAATGCTGCAGATAAACATGGCATCCCTCGTGGCTTAAATAATTTCATTACACACTTTGATGACATTATGGCTACAGTGTTTACAATCGTTCGAAATGATCGACGTAGACAAATCCCAATCATCTTAGAATTCATCACTGCATTCCGGGATAAACTATTCACCCCTTATTTAATTGTCCCTAACCGCATGGCATTCGTTATTGAGAATAATGAATATAACAAGTGGGCAGACAAGACGATTGAAACGGGTGTCAATGCTATTCTTACGATTGTCTCGGCAGATACCAAGAACAATGGTAAAGATCGTAGCATTGCACGTAAAGAAGCTTTGGTGGCCACTGCTCTACAAGAGTACGGTGATTTCTGGATTAACTTCTTCTCCAAAGTAGCTGGTAAGAAACATGGACATTTCCGTCAGGAGGTGTTTGGACAACGTTCTCACTTCACCTTCCGTGGGGTAATTACGTCGATTACGGCACGTCACAATTACGATGATTGTATTTTGCCGTGGCGAATGGGTGTACAACTCTTTAAAGATCACATCATCGCTAAACTGATGCGTGGTACAAATAAGCGTGTAGCCATGTCTCCTAAGGATGCAGAGCGTTTAATTAACTTCTCCGTGAATAACTACGTTACCTTAGTGGACGAGATTATGAAGGAGTTGATTGCAGAGCATCCATCGGGTCGTGGCCTACCTATTATCCTGCAGCGTAACCCGTCACTTAAACGTGGTTCAGCACAGCAACTTTGGATTCCAAGAATTAAAACTGATCTAAACGATT
>JACCEA012553727.1_pt1 | contig 10254 bp, 17 predicted proteins | sample 7449851 | NCBI WGS metagenome assembly JACCEA01 (sample SAMN15323453, study PRJNA562643) | freshwater metagenome | isolation source: river surface water | place: USA:Blue River Watershed | collected 2017-08-18 | reverse complement strand
TAGCGAAAATAAAATAACTTCAAAATTCGGTTTTAATAATTAAATTTATATCATAATAAAAAGGCGAATTTGATTCGCCTTTTATTTTTAATAAAATCAAATTAGCTCAAGAAATAAACAATATTAGTTTATTAAAAATTCAAAAGAAATAAAAAAGAGAATCATTTGATTCTCTTTTTTATTTCTGAACGTATATACATTATATCGTAAATGGATTAAAATAAACTAAATGATCGCGTTGTTTATGGATTTTATCAAATGGTTCAAACTAGTAAAAATGTAACATATGTGGCACGAGTTGGCGGTTTGGCTAAAGCTAAAGAGATATTATATTATCATAAAGAGTATTTTAAAAATTATGTATTTTTTGATAACAAATATAAAGTATTTGTTAAAGAGAAAATGGTTGATCAAAAACGCATTGAAGATTATATTGACATTAAAAAATTATCTGCTTCTTATGTACGAGTATCAAAATGAATTATGATCTTGGCGAGATGCTTTCGTATAAAGTAAAATTAATGTTTTTTAGACTTTTAGGATTTGCTATATTAGGATTATTAATATTATTTTTTTATGGCATAATTAAACCGGAAAATCCTAAAACACGAGATGATAAAATTATTAAATCGGCTGAATCATCATGTATATGGGAAAAAAACTTGAAAAAGCTCAAGCTAAAATAGATAAATGTTTAGAAGATGTGCTTGCGAAAAATAAAAAACATGATTCAGATACTTTAGAATCATGTAAAAAAATTGGATATGGTTATGCCGAAATAGAATACAAAACTGATGGTACTATGTACAATAGAACTTTAAGAGATATAGAAGATTTTAAGGCTGAATCCGAATTACTTTTATCAAATAATTCAAAATATATTTCTAGTTGTAAAAAGACAATTAAACCTATTGTGGTTCAAGAAAATGACGGAGATATAAATCATGAATAATTGGCAAGAAGATTTATTGAAAAACGAAAAAGCTGAATTTGATAAAAATCAAACTAATAAACGGTCAATTGAATTACATACAAAATTTCTTTTACAATTAAGTAAAGAGCATTATTTAATTCGCAAAAGTATTAATTCAACAACTAAACCAAAATTAATTAGTAAAACAGAATTATTAGAAATTTTATTAGCCGATGAACGCACAAAAAGTTTATTCAAAATTATTCCTCCTACGCGCGAAAGTCTATGGAGAAGTAATATCATATGTAAACAAATAATTGGAGCAGAATATTTATATGAATCATTGTATGAAAATTTCAAAACAGAATTTAATAAACCTCATCCAATACTTCAATTTATAAAAAACCATATTTATTTTATCGTTGTATCGTTTTTCACCTTATTTTTTATGGTAATTGCATATTTTGAAAAATGATATTTTAATTGTAAATAAAAAAACATTTTTAGGTCTTTCTTATGAATATATTGGAAGACCTTCAATTTTATCTAATCCTTATACACATTTAGAGTTGCATAAAACGAAGGCTAAATATAAAGTAAATTCACGTGATGAAGCTATAGATAAATATCGCGAATATTTAATTTATGAAATTCAAAATGGAAACGTTGCAATCATAAATGAATTATATAGATTAGCCGAAATAGTAAAGAATAAAACTTTAATTTTGTCGTGTTGGTGTTTTCCTAAAAGATGTCACGGCGAGGTTATAAAAGAAATGATTGAATTAATTTTGAATTTGGAAGAAGAAAAAGATGAAAACGTTTAAGCCACCTTATTTGCATAGCCAGATCGATGGATTTTGCATATTTTTAGCTGGAAGTATCGAAATGGGAGCATCATGCGACTGGCAGACTAAAGTCTCAGAATCATTGGAAGAATATTCAGGAAATATTTTAAATCCACGACGTGCTGAATGGGATTCATCGTGGAAACAAAGTATTGATAATCCAAATTTTAAAGAACAAGTGACATGGGAATTAGACGGATTAGATCGTTCACAAATCATTTTCTTTTATCTAGATCCAAATACTAAATCCCCAATCTCGTTATTAGAGATTGGAAAGTATATTGCGTCAGATAAAAAATTAATTATTTGTGTTCCACAAGGATTTTGGAGACGCGGTAATATAGAAGTTTTATGTGATCGATATAATATTCCATTATATGATAATCTAGATATAGCCATTGAAATGTTAAAAAATAGCATTGAAACAGATGAATTTAGTATATCACAATTATCGTTTAAAGATTTTTTAACAAAACGTTAATATTTGTCGTGTTTTAAAAAATATCGTTATTTATCAATAACATACGAATATTAGACTATTCCCCATGTTATTGATAAATAACGATATTTTATTTTAGGATTAAAATCGTGTATATTTATACACGATTTTAATCATTTTCAGTCGTTTAATTTATGTTATTGATTTATATAATAATTTAAATTTATAAAAAATGTTTACATGGTCGCGTAATAGTTTAAAATAATTTTTTATGATCATTTTATCTAATTATATTACTGCTTATTAGATAAATTTTATATCGCGTATATGATAAATTAATAATTATTCTTTATAAGAAGGCATTCTTATAACTATTATCCATTAAGCGGTAGGATAAAAGTTATGTTAAAAGTAGATGACGTTCGCAGATTAATCATTGAAAAATATAAAAACCAAGATTTCGTAATTGATAAAACTGGAGTAAAAACGGTTGAATTGATTGGGGCGAGTTTTATTGCAGATGAACCTTCGTTTTTTGGAACAATTAATCATGATTGGAACCAACGAGAATTAGAATGGTATAAATCTCAATCGTTGTATGTTAAAGATATACCTGGCAAAATTCCTGTTATATGGGAACAAATATCGTCAAAGACAAATGACGTAGGAAAAATTAATTCTAATTATGGATATTTGATTTGGTCTAAAGAAAATGGAAGTCAATATGAAAACGTATTAAAAGAACTTAAATCTAATCCAGATTCTAGACGCGGTCAGATGGTATATACTAGACCATCAATTCATACAGATTATAATAAAGATGGAATGAGCGATTTTATTTGTTGTAGTAATACAGTTCATTTTATTAGAAATAATCAATTGGTTAGTACTGTCTATTTTCGAAGCAACGATATTCGTTTTGGATATACTGGTGACTGGGCGTTTGCAAATTATGTTCATCAAAGTTTAGCAAAAGATTTAGGAATAGAAGCGGGAAATATAATTTGGAATGCCGCGTCTTTTCATTTATATGAACGTCATTTTAATTTGCTAGACGAATGGATTGCAAAAGGTTATTAATAAAAAAAGAGAATCCTAGGATTCTCTTTTTTTTTATTCTTATCAAATTTTATATATGTGTGTATTATCTTTCTAAAACGTCATTAATCAATTGCGAGCGTGGCTAAAATTAAAACATCATATTTTAAAATTTGTATGTACAAAGCCTAGATTTAGATATAAAATTATTTTATGTTCTGAACGGTCTAACTAGTTTTTTTTATCATAGGATTTACGATATGTCTGTACAAAAGAAATATGAACATTATAATTCTGAACGTAATGTTGAATTACGCGAATGGTGTTCAAAAAATCGAGGACGCTCTACATTGATTGATATGCGCGTTTTTGGTTATAAAATGATTTCACATTACAAAAGTGGAAATTTAAATATCGTAGATTCTACATGGACAAAAATTAAATCTACAATGGATGAAATCGAACGCGAAGAAAAATTTTCTCAAGAAACTTTGAAACCGTTAATTAAACCACGATCAACAAATAATCGTCAACAAATCCCAAATAATCAAATTGAAATTGTATTATCATTTAAAAAATATATTGACGATTGGTTAATGCACGACCGCAAAAGTAAATTACGTTTAGCTAATGTAATTTACTCTGTGAATTATACAAAATCTTTTTCTAATCCGTTTTCAGAACTGATTCGTCGTTTAGACAATGACTATCTTGATATTAAAGATTCGACAATGAATCGCATTTATAAAGTTATTGATAAAGTTAATTCAATGATTGCAGAAAATCATCCGCTAGCAATTGCAGCATTTAAAAAATAGACATTTTAAACACCGATCTTGTTTAAATATTTTTAATTAAATGTTAACAAGATCGGTGTTTATTTACATGTACATAAAATTTATTGATTATCTTAAAAATATTATAAACGAAGATAAAAAACTATCTATATCTGATGAATTAGGTTTAATCGATTCTGATGATATTAAATCCAACGGCGATGAAACGTCTGTATCTGTAGATGAATTAGAAAACGCACGAGAACGTGCTAAATTAGATAACAATAAAAATTCTGCAGCTACAATTAAAAAAGTATTAGATTCGTGTGGTTTAGGATTAGAAAAAATTAGATTAACAAAAACAAAAGAAAATACATCTACTATTGTATATAAAGAAAATGGTTTTTCTATAGACGCTGTATGGATAGCTGAAGACGGGCCAATGTCCGGAGAAGGTTATTCTGAACAAGACGGCAAAAATAAATTAAATTCTATTATTGATGGTTTTATTGATCAAGGAGGAGAATTAATTAAACGAGGAACTATTAAAGAAAATTCTGAAAGTAAAATTAAGTTTGGATCAGATTTTACTATTCGTATTTCGCCTATAATATTAAATTCGGCTGAAGATGGATCAGGATTTGACAGAACGTTTTTAAAAATTGAAAGCATTAATTAAGGATCCATATGGATCCTTAATTTTTAATTTATTTTTTTAATGTAATATTAGTTGCGCTATAAGATCGTGCAACTAATACAGCCGCGCCAAGAATTGTAGTAAATAAACCTTGATATTCGGCCGGTAAAAATTGACCTAATATAGATAATTGCTCAGCCGCGCCAATAAAAATAGTAGCGAGTGCAAGCCACACAATTTTTGATTTATAAAAAGGTTTATTTTCTAAAACAACAACTTCTTTTGAATCAGACATTTTAATCTCCATTTAAATATTTTCTGACGTTTCAATTAATATTTAAAAAAATGAGCGATAAAAACAGCGTATTAAAAACAAAATCAAAAGTATATCCTGAATACTATGGATACCCGATACCTTTTGATCCTTCAGTTGGATTAGATGCATTTTCTCCTGTTGAAATTGCACCAGAATTACCGGACGTAGATAAAAAATTTAAAGATGCTCACTGTTATAATCGTAATACTAAAATTATGGCAGCCGATGTTGAATATCCGTATTCAGCAGAACATTTAATAGAAATTAAAAAATGTTCTGAAAACATTTTTTATTTTATCTGTAATTATGCAAAAGTTATTACACTAAAAGGTGGTATTGATTTATTAAAGTTATATCAATACCAAAAAAATGCTATTAAAATTATTGCAGAAAACAGATTTAGTATTTTTAAATTTCCGCGACAAATGGGGAAATGTGTTGACGAAAATACTAAAATAAAAGTTAGAATAAACGGCGACGTTTTAGATTTAACAATTGGTCAATTATATCATATGGTTGACACGGAAAATTTTGTCGAATCATACACGCCAAATACCGAATATATGATTTTAACTGAAGATGGGTTTAAAGATTTTGATGGCTTAACTACTAGATATACGAATGATTTATTAGAAATTTATTTATCCGACGGATCTATTATTAAAGTTACTGAAAATCATGAAATTAAGTTTAATAATAAATTTGTTGAGGCTAAAACTTTACAAATCGGCGACGATATTGGTTATAATATAAAAAATGTTATTACAGATATTAAAAAAGTAAATGGATTATTTGAAGTCGCCGATGTTATTCAAGTTAGAGACACTAGGTCTTTTTCAGTGAACGACGAATCTGCGATTTTAAGTAATTGTATCGATGGTATGTCATTAGTTACTTTATACGATAATCATACTAAAGAAATTTTTGATATTGAAATAGACGAATTATATAAATTTTTAAGATCTGGAATATCTGAAGAAAATGAACAATTATTTGATGACGAATCAAATAATTTATTACACGAATTTGTAAATTATGTCAAAAAAGAGGAAGATATTTAATGTCAAATTATTTTGATTTATTAGATGAAAATGAAGAATTAGTATTTATACCAATCATTAATGAAGTAGAATTAATTAAAAATTATATTAATATATTAGACATCGAAAATGATTATAATTTTATTTTTTGTGATAATATTAATTTTGATTTTATTAATAATGTATCAAAATGTGCTAACGAAAAAAATATAAATCATTCTATTTCCTTAATGAAAAATTATAAAATTTTAAATTGGAGCGGCGAATATAATTATAATAATCAATTTATCGTATTTCACACAGGCGATAATTTTGAACACGATAAACACGAAATGATTTTAAGACATTTTTCGACAATGTCTTATTTATATACAAAAATTACTTACGTGACAATTCAACACAACAATTTTGCAGATTACTGTATATACAGTTAATATAAATTATGATAAAATATAATTAATTTAAAATTTTAAGGCATATGTTATGGGTGGAAATGTTTTTAAAAATCATAATACTAAACGCATTTCAGAAGATGTTTTATTAGAACTGCAAAAAGAACTATCTAATCTATGTAATTCTAATAATGTCGTTCATTATTTTGTAAAATCAGTTAAAGAAAAGAAAGATCATGGAGATATTGATATTTTATATCATGGTGATCTTTCTTTTTTATCGTCTTTAAATTATCCAATCCATAAGAATGGCGATGTAACTTCTATTTTATATTTGAATTGTTATCAAGTAGATTTTATTAAAACGAAATTAGACGAATTGAAAATAGCTTCATTCTTTTATGATTATAATGATTTTGGCAATTTGTGTGGACGATTATTAAAGAAAAATGGTTATAAACTTAAACCGTCAGGTTTATTTTATAGTTACGAAGGCTTATATAAAAAACACGATATATTATTATCTAAATCAATTATTGATGTATTAGGTATTTTACAATTAGATATTAATACATATTATAATGGATTTAATACCTTTAACGAAATGTTTACATATATCTCTAAAGTTCCTACGTTTTCGTCTTATCCGTATCAATTAGAAAACGTTAGTAATTCTGATAGAGCAAGAGACAAAAAACGCAAAACATATATGTTATTTTTAGATTGGATTAATGATCCTAAAAATAACATCCCATCACGTTCAGTTGGAAATTTAATTTATCCAAGATATAAGTTTGATCATTTAGAAAATATTATTAACGATATTAATTTGCAAGATGAAAGGGAGAAATATTTTAGAGATAATTTTAACGGTAATATTGTTTCAACATTAACTGGATTAGTTAATAAAAATCTTGGCGATTTTATGAAACATATGACACAAAAATATGATAAAGAAATATTACGTTCTTATATTTCTTCATCTGAAATTAATAACTTAATTTTAAAGGAGTTTTCATTATGGAATTGACATTAATTCCTGAAAATCAACAATACGCTTCAAAAACACATGAAAATTTTATCAAAAAAACTCCGTTGAAAGAAATTGTTAATAGATATAATGTTGATTATAAAAGACATCGCACAAATAAATCCATGGTGTCTTGTATATTTCATACTAGAGAATTGTTACAGCATTTAGTACAACATAATATACTGTCCGTTGAATTAGATCATACGAATTGGTTTATTTTTTCTATTATAGAAAAAGATCAATCAAAAAAATCATTTTTATCTGACGTGAATTCAAATGAAAATACAGATGACACTTTAGCAACGCATGATAATAACGTTTTGAAAATTGGTGAAATGCGAGCTTTAAATTTTTCAGATAGTTTAGCCAATAAGCTTTCATTTAAAAAACGTTGTATTAATCGTATGATGACATTAATAGATAGATGTCAAAATAAAATGATAGATTTCGATCTTGAATTAAGTGATATTGAACATTTATTAATGCAAAACAAATGCTATTATACTAATCTTGAATTTACAACAAATGATACTTTAACTATAGATCGAGTTAATTCTAAATTAGGTTATGTTAAAGGAAATGTCGTTGCTTGTAGATCTTCAGTCAATCAAGTTAAATCATTATTATTAGAATCTGATAATCCAGCTTTTAAATCCATTTATGACTTAAAACGGTTTGTAGACGTATTATATGCAAATATTGATGATAATCCATTTAAAGATTTACTCATCGATGATGAAAAAATAGCCTAATTTTCTTATATAAATATAGAGAAAATCATTATTTTAAAAAAGGAAATTAAAATGGCAGATATTGCTGATATTGCTAACGATTATATTCAAGATGTAAATGAATTAGCTATTTCTAAACGATTTACACTACCGTCAAATGAATTTTGTGATGAATGCGGTGAAGATATTCCAGAAATACGACGAAAATTAGGAGGTGTAACTCATTGCGTTTATTGTCAAGATTTTTTAGAAAAAAAATCTAAAAAATAAAAAAGAAAATAAAAAGGAGAATCATTTGATTCTCCTTTTTATTTTCTTAAAAATTATTTATTTTATACATTAGATGAATAGAAGGCGATGATATGAATATATCTGATTAATGTATTTTGCCATGTCTCGCAGTGAAACTGCAAACTTTGGCAGAAAAAATAGCAAATACTATATACGGAGCTGCCATGTCTTGCAGTTTCACTGCAAGACATGGCAAATAATATTCACTCACTTTCATTTCTATCAATATAATGTATGAAATAATTTAATTAAATTTTAAACCAGTTGTTTACTTATTTTTTAAATTATATATAATTGCTATATCAAATTTAAATTAAATATTTTGAGATATACAATATGACAAATCAAATTTCTGCGTCTCGTGCATTATCAACATTAAAAACATTAACGACAAATATTGGAAATCAAATTTCTTCTTCTAAATTTTCATTCCTTAAAAAAGGATCTAAAAATTTAGAAAATGGTAAATCAGTAAAAGATTCTATTAATGAAGTTGAAAATTCATTTAAAAGCGTAAAAGATAAAATCGATGAATCTTTTCGCTTACGCCAAGGTTTAAACGAAGTTAATTATAGTAATGAAATTCAAATTTCAGGAAAAACATTATCTATTTTAGATGCGTTAACATATAAACATTATATTATTCCTCAGTTAAAAACATTATTGCAACAAATGAAACATGAACAATCACGATTGATTAATCAATATAAATCTGAATTGGTTGCTCATGAAAAACGTTTAACCGATGCAAAAGATAATGAAGCATTATTAAATGTAATTAAAGATGAAGAACCAGTTATTCACGATGTTTCTGATAAAATTGATACTCTTCAAAAAGAAATTGAAGATTTTGAAATGAATTTCGATATTTTATTAAATGAAGTAAATCCAGGTTTAAAATTTAACTTATAAATATAAGTTAAATATTTTAAAGTTTTTCAATTTTGTTAGTTATTCAAAAATTAGATGAGTGATAATTGCCACTAAGCAATTAAAGTAAAATACTACAACTGTCGACTTGGAGTTAGGTCATTAAATATCTCCATTAATGTTCAAGGTTTAGGATTTAACGATAAATGTTTAGTTTGTTTACGGTTTAATTATCAATGTTTAATGCTTATTAATAGTCATAAAAAGAGTTTATATTTATCTTAATTTCTCGACTATGATAACTAAGTGAGTTGAAAATTGTTGTACGAAAGATCTAATATTTATATTAGATCTTTTTTTTAAGTATATATAAAAGGATCTAACATGTTCGATTTAAATAAAATGAAAAAAAATTTAAAATCTAATTATATAAATTTACCTAAACATGACACTATAGATGAGAGAGTAAATTGGTTAATAATTGAAATGGAAAAGCGTAAAAATAAGTTAAAGGACTATAAAAAAGAAAATGATAAATAAAGCAATTATAATTTTAGTTATAATTTTGTGTACAATAATTGTTTATAACCAATACAACTATAATAAACAACTATCAAATATTAAAAGCGAATTGATCAAGAATAACCGTGAACTATCACAATTTAAAATTAATCAAGAAAAAATAAAAGCCGAAATAATTTTATCTATATCAGAAACGAACACGAAAGAAGTAAATAAATTAAATGAAAAACTTAATGTACTTAAAAATGATCTTGATACCGTTAAGCGTGTTTCTAATAGCGTGTCAACAACAACCAGAAAATACGAAACCAATCTCGATAGTTATTCCATTGCCTCCAAAGATAATTATATCAAAACCATCAACGAGTTATTTGAAGAACTTGGAGAACTTTCAAGAGAAAGCGCTTA
>JACCEA012364387.1_pt1 | contig 10254 bp, 14 predicted proteins | sample 7449851 | NCBI WGS metagenome assembly JACCEA01 (sample SAMN15323453, study PRJNA562643) | freshwater metagenome | isolation source: river surface water | place: USA:Blue River Watershed | collected 2017-08-18 | reverse complement strand
TTTTATTTTTTTTTTTTTTATTTTTTTTAAAAAAATTTTTTTGAAAAAGAGATCTTTTGTAAGTTTAACAACAAGGTTGTCTTTTTTTTTTTCTTTTTCTTTTTTTTCAAAAAAATTTTGGAAAATTTTTTCAGAAAAAATAAAAAAAAATATGTTTTCTAAAAAGGATATTTTATTAAAAAAGATGTTTTGGTTAAAATTAACTAACCAAGTATTATTTCAATACATATATGTACCTACCCTATTCAACATTGGTAAACTAGATTGACCTATTACACATTAATATTTAATTTATTATCTTTTAACTTTTTTTACGTTTTTTAATGGAAAGTTAAAAGGTTTTCTAGTAACACCAAACTCACCTAATTTAAAACCGATATGATATTTATTAAAAAGTATTTTCACAAAAGAGCTACCTTTATATAAATAAAATGACTTTTTTAAAAATGATTTCGGTATAAAAGAACTTCTGCAAAAAATTTTAGAAAATCTGGTAGATTTAAATTTATTTAAAAAAATGTTTTTATATAAAGAAGAATTTATATAATTAAATTTTCAACTAGACCTTGCCATTTAAAATTATTTATTTCTTTTAGCAACCCAACCTCATATTGAAACTTCAGGCTGGTTGGTTTTTGTTCTACCACCGTGGGGGTGATCAACAGGGTTTCTTGCAACACCCCTTACTTTAGGTTTTTTACCTAAAAAAAAATTTATACCTGCTTTACATAATCTTTTATATTTAAAGTCGGGTTGAGAGTTTTTTCCTAAAAATACAAAATTTCATCCAGATATTATTTTTATTTTTTTAGACGGTAGTGTTACCCTACATAAATTATAATCCTGAAAGAAATCTAATAATTGACAATAAGTACCATTTGATAGGGAGTATTTTTTTACGTTTTTAATAAAAACATTTGAAAACAATGTAAATTTATTTAAAAATTTTAAAAAAACTAAGTTTCCTGGTAAATTATTTAACCAATAATTTTTTGGTAAAGAAGATGTAAATACCTTTTGTCCTAAACCAACTCCCTGTATATAAGGTTTTATGGAAAAAGAACCTGTCAAATGTTTATTAATAGTGTAAAGTTTTTTTTTATTTCTAAAAATTGAAATAACTGTTGATAAGTTTTTATCTCATATAATCGGGTGTAAATTAGGTGTAGTAAAAGCTTTTTTTTTTAAACCTTTTGAATATACAGTTATACGACCTAAATTATTTCTACCTGAACTATTTTTAATAAATATTTTAAAAAATTTTTTTAAATTTTTAAATTTTAATAAAAATATAGATTTTTTAAATCTTTGGGATGGTGTTTTAGGTTTATATATTTTATTAAAAATACAACTTAACAAACATTAAAACTGATTTTAAAAAAAAAAAATTTTTTTCATTTTTTTGTATAAAAATACAATTATTGTTTTGTTTTAATTTCTTTGAAAAATTTTTCAAGAAAAATTTTTTTTTTGAAAAATTTTTAAAAAATAAATTAAACTTAAATTGTTTTAATTTTAAAAAAAAAAAATCTCTTTTTTTGAAAAAGGATTTATTTAGGTGATTTTTTGTTTTTAATTTTTTAAAGGTATTTATCAAACCCTTGTTTTCTGTTAAGTTTTCTACCTTCCTCATTGATTTGTCTAAATACGATTTTTTGTAAATGAATAACACCAAACATTAATGCCTCAGCAGTTGGTGGACAACCAGGTATATAAATATCAACAGGTATAATTCTATTACACCCTCTAACAACACTATAAGAATAATGGTAATAACCACCACCATTAGCACAACTTCCCATTGAAATAACTCATTTAGGGTCCATAGTTTGTTCATAAATTCTTCTCAATGCAGGTGCCATTTTATTTGTTAATGTACCTGCAACTATAATAAAATCAGCTTGTCTTGGTGTGGGTCTAAAAATAACACCAAATCTATCGAAATCATATCTACTAACAGTAGCATGCATCATCTCTACAGCACAACAAGCTAAACCAAAAGTTAAAGGTCAAAAAGACCCTTGTCTAGCTCAAGACACTACAGCTTTTGCTGGTGTAACAACATAATCTACTCTCACTTAACAACAAAAAATTAAACTCTAAATTTACGTCGTAGTTTTTTTTTTAATACATCGGGTCTTTTAACACCATATATAGATCTTCTTCTTACTTTACCTAAAACAGGTGATAAATCATAAACGCCTCTAATACAAGAAAAATGTACACCTGGTAAATCTCTAGCACCAACACCAGAAATTAAAACCTCAGAGTGTTTTCTTAGATTGTGACCTTTTCCTGGTATATGTGCAACTCTTTGAGCTCTATTTGATAATAAAACTTTTGCAACAGGTCTTCTAGCTGAGTTTGGTTTTCTTGGTGTTGTAATACGAACTTTTATAACAACACCTTTTATTTGTGGTCTATTATATAGTATAGGGTTTAATTTTTTTTTAAAAAATCTACGTTGTTTAAAAACTTGTATTAATGTTGACAAAAAAATAAAATAATTTAAATAAAAATTCATTTTAAAAATTAAATGAACTTAAAAAGAAACATATTTAAGAAAAAATAAAGTAAATCCTCAAAATAAAAGATACTCAAAAAATTAAATAGATTTAAAAAAACAATAATATTTATCAAACCTTGATTAAAAAATACATAATAACCATTAAATAAAAAAAAATTTAATTGTGTTTTACTTATTAAGAAACGAAGGTTTTGAATATAAAAATATATAGAAAAAAAGTTTAAAAAAGAAAACATAGTAATTAATAGGTATTTTTGATTTAAGAATAAGTAATTAAACAGCAAAAACTTACCAACAAAACCAGCCAAGGGTGGAATACCAGACATAGATAAAAAAGATAATACAACCGTAATAGATATAAAAGATATTTTATTAAATACCTTTAAATTACTTAAGGCTTTTATTTGTTTTAAATCAAATAAAAACAATAAACTAAAAAAAAGATAAAGTAATAATATATATACAAATACATTAAAATAAATAATAGAAATACTATATGTATGTGACATTAAAAATGGTTGAATAGCATTTTGAAAAAACAAATTTATTACATGAATAGAAGTATATTCCAAATTTGGAAACCAAACGTACCAAGAGATATAACAAATATGAAAAATATTAAAACAATGAATTTAAATTTTGGTCCTCAACACCCTGCTGCTCATGGAGTATTAAGATTAATCCTACAATTAAACGGTGAGATTGTAGAAAAGGCTGATCCACATATTGGTTTATTACATAGAGGTTCAGAAAAGCTAATGGAAGATAGATTCTATTTGCAATCATTACCGTATTTTGACAGATTTGATTATTGTTCTATGTTAGTACAAGAACATGCATATTGTTTAGCTATAGAATCTTTATTAGGAACAACAAATTATACATCTACATGCTCACAAATAAGGACATTATATGATGAATTAACTAGAATTCTAAACCATATGCTAGCTATAGCATGTCACGCATTAGATGTTGGTAGTATGTCATCTGTTTTTTGAGCATTCGAAGAAAGAGAGAAAATAATGGAATTTTATGAACGTGTTTCTGGTGCTAGAATGCATGCTGCATTTTACAGACCAAATGAAGCTAATTTAGATTCTTTATCTCCTTTTTTAATTGAAGATATTTTAGACTTTACAAGAAATTGTTTTACAACATTAAACGAAATGCACAACATATTAACGTTTAATAAAATATGAAAACACCGTTTAGTAAATATAGGTATCATAAACTATCAAACTTGTTTAGATTATGGTTTAACTGGTGTAATGTCACGTTCTGTAGGAATAAAACGCGATTTAAGATTATCTAAATTAGAAACTTATTCAAATTACTATTTTTTAAATTTTAGGAGTTTTCTGGGCCAACATGGTGATTCTTATGATAGATTTTTGATTAGAATGAATGAAATGGCTGAAAGCCTAAACATAGTAAATCAAGTTGTGTATAAAATCGTAAAACATAAAAAAATAAATAAAAAAACAACACAATATACAAACATAAGTCCACACAATATTATAAAATATACAAACCCAGGGTTTTGAAATAGACATAATTTAAAAAACAGTTACAATAGTATGGAAGATTTAATAAAACACTTTAAGCACTGAAGTGAAGGTGATAAAATAAACTCCAATTGAACGTACCAATCAGTTGAATCACCTAAAGGTGAATTTGGTGTATCTCTTGTATCGAATAATACAAATACACCGTATAGATGTAAGGTAAGATCTCCTGCCTATCACAATATGCATGTTTTACCTCAATTATCTAAAGGTCATTTCTTAGCAGATTTAGTTGCTTTAATTGGTACTATTGATGTAGTTTTTGGTGAGGTAGATAGATAAAATAAATAAAATGAACAAAAATACAAGAAATATAATTAGAGAAAAAATAATTAGAATAAATCTCTATAAAAAAGAAATTTTTAAAAAAATTACCAAAAGCATAAACCAAAATAATAATATTAAAAATAATATAAAAATATATACAAATTTTATCTTAAACAAAAACCTAAAAAAAAGCTTTTTTTTATCAAGAAAACACAAAATTTGTATCTATACAGGTAAAAGAGGTGGTTTATTAAAGAGTTTTAACTTGTCTAGGTATGTAATAAAAACATTTATACTAAGAAATAGATTAACCAATATAAAAAAAAATAACTGATAAGAATGAAAAATATATTATATCTAGAACATTTTAAACTAAGTGTATTTTTAAATAGAGGTTTTATATATTTATATATATACAATAAAACATACTATTGCTTAATAAAAGTAAACAAAAAATTAAAAGTTAATATGATAAACAACAAAACCATTGAAGTAAAAAATGTTGAAAACACAAACCTAATTAAAAGAATAAATTTATTTTTAAAACAATTTTATTTTTATGAATTTACAAAAATAAAATTTACTGGTAAAGGATACAAAATAAAAAAAAATACAACACAGAGTATGGTATTATTATTTAATAGAGCACATACAACAACAATTTGATGAAAAAACCTATCCATAAAAAAGCTTAAAAAATATAAAATATACATTAAATGTAGTTTTGTACAAAAAAAAGTAATTGATACTATAGTTGGTGTAAGACCTATTAACATTTTTACAAAAAAAGGTCTTAGAAAATCAAGACAAATACTTTTAAAAAAAAAAGGTAAAAAATAAAATATTTAATAAAAAATCATAAAAGTAAAACCCAAAGAACCTGTAAAAGTTCATATTGGTGAGTGTTTTATATCAACTTTAATTCTTCTTGTGGTTATACTATGTTTACCATAGTAAAAATAATATCTACGTTTTTTAGCATTTCCACTAACACCAATCTTACCTTTTGTATTAAAAAAAATACCAAAAACACCTAAAAACGAAAAAAGTGGTAAAAAAACATCTTTTAAGAGTTTTTTTAAACCCAAAAAAACTTTTTTATGTAACTTAATATTTAATTTTTCCATAATTTTTCTAAAAAAATTTACAAAAATATTCGAATCTTTTAGTAATAAAGAATAATAAAGTATACCGATAATTTGTTTTGTAATTTTTAAGTTTTTTTTAAAATATTTTATATAAAATTTTCTAGTACTTAATTGCCTTAAAGCTAGTTTATTAGTTCCTTTTTTTAGATTAAATAGTACCTTTGTCTTTAAAAAAAATTCTAAAAAATTAATTAAAAATTTGTTCAAAAACATAAAAAACTTTATTTTTTTTACTTTTTTAAAAAACTTATAAACTTTAATAGATGTAATAGATTTTTTTAAAAAACTTTTCTTTAGATTAGCTTGCGTTGATTTTAAAAAATTATAGTTGTCAAATACTAAATTGTTAGGGTATCTTTGTAGTACTATACTATAGGTATCTTGAAAATAATTTGTTTTTTTTTTTATTTCAATTAATTTAACAAAGAAATATATATTTAATTTCAAAAATTTAATTTTTATTTATTTAATCATTGATTTCTAGTTGATCTATATATACCAAAATAAGATGATCTTCTAAAAAGTGGTTTTCATTTTAATGTGTTGTATGGAATAAAACATAAACTAGTCCTAACCTTAGAAAAAAAATTATATAAAAAATCCTTGGAATTTAAAAAATAATTTTTAAATAAAAATTTCGTAGGTAATATAATTACGACGGTATTGTTATAATACATATAAAATACAAAATATGTAAAATACAATACTAAAATAAAAGTTAAATTAAAAACAAAAACTTCATTTAAAATTAAAAACAATAATGCACTTAAAAATAATGTCATATGTCCGGAATTGGGTTTGAACCAACGACCTTTAGCTTTTCAGGCTAACGCTCTACCACTGAGCTATCCGAACCACTTAAAAAATTAAAGAAATAAAAAAAAATAACTTACATTAATTACAATATAACCCAACCAAACAAAAATAAAATGTTTTCAATTTAACTGAGTAATTTGATCAAATCTATATCTTGGTAAAGTACCTCTGATTGCGATGGCAATTAAACAAACAATAAGTGTTTTAAACGTTAATATTATATAAGACACAAGAAAAAACAAAAATACAAAATTATAAAGAGTAGATTAAGTAACCAACAATTAAAGAAGTGAAGACGAAAGTCTCCATTAACGCAAAACCCATTAAAGTAGCATTGAATAAGTTTTCATTCTCTTCTGGATTTCTAGCTACCGCTAAGTTATAACAACCAAATAAAATACCTGTTCCTAAAACCGCAAATGCAATAGGTGTCATACAACCACCAAGTACGTAAGTTTTAACAGCTAAAACTAGTAACATAAATTAAAATTTAAAAAATTTTTTAAATACCATAGATTTTAATTTAAATAAATACGAATTTTTTCAATCCAAAAAGGAAAATAATATAGACTTATATAATCTAGTATTAAAATTACTATCGTTAAATTTATTACTGTAGTAATACAATTGTTTATAAGCATTTTTTAATCTTTTACCTTCATTTTTATAAACAATTTTAACCAAATATTTTTGTTTTGTTTTTTTTCTTAATTTTTTAGGAATTAAAACAGATTTTATTACAAATGGAGGTTTTATTAAATTACTCGTAATGTTAAATATATGTGTAAAATTTGCCTTCTTATATAGAATATCATCAACAATTCATTTAATTTGGGGGTAGTTCTCAAAAAAAAACAAACTGTTATAATAAATACTATAATTAATATTTTTTATAACATTTGATATAATAAGTTTATTTTTAGTAAGAAGTCCTCTTGAAGAGAAAAAATTACCAAATAGTGATATTTGTGTTTTTTGAAAACCACTTACAGGGTATAAATTTGAGTTTTTTATGTACCTTTGTTTAAACAAAAAATTATTTTGTTGGTTTTTATTTTTAGAGAAAAAAAATTTCAATTTCTACAAAATATAAACTACAAACTTGAAATAAAAACCATTAGAAAACCAATAGTATTGATAACAGTACTGTATGTAAAAAAAACTTTTAGAAAATTTACATCAAATAACAACGAAATAATATAAAATGAACCAAAAATAAGTAGTAGAACCAAAAATAAGTAGTAATTAGGTATAAAGACAAATAAATTATCCAATAGTAATAATAAAAAATAAATAAATAAAACACTAAAGTAATATGTTGTGTAAAAAAAAATAGATAAATAAGGAAGACCTTTGTATACTTCAACTTTAAATAAATGAAACGGCGTTAAACCTAATTTAAAAAAAACACTCACAACAAAAACAATTACAACTAACCTTATTAAATCTAAATTAGATTTTACATTTAAACTATCTATAGTATTTAAAAACTGAATCATAAACCAATCTGTTGTACCATATAAATAAAATATGTTAGTATAAAAATACACTATAAATATAGTAGAGAAAAAAGTAATTCAATATTGAAAAAAAACCATATTTATATAATTTTGAGGGAGATTGTTATTAATTTGTTTGTTTTTGTTTTGGTTTTTGAATCAAATTTTCGAAGAAACTAACTTATAAAACAAGATAACCGAAACTGTTTCTAAAAAAAATAAAAAAGTAAATACAGTATTTACAAAAAACAAAAGAGGTAATAATAACACTAGATTATTTACACTAAATAAATAATCAATAGATTTTGTTAGGTTTGTTTTTTTTGTAATATTTTTTAATAAATAAAAAAGAAAAAAGGAAAAAATTAAAAATATATATAAAACAAAAACTGTAAAATTATTTACATTAAAATGATTAAACCAAATAGAGGAATTTTTTCCGTGTATTAAATATATATCAATCAATTTAAAAAAAACTAGATATAAATAAAACAACGTAAATGAACTATTGGAGTTAATTTTTAATAAATTTACATTGGAATTATTTTTAGATGTTATTTTTAATAAATTTGAATTCAATTTAAAGAAAAAAAATCATAAACCAGATAAGAGCATAAATGTATTCAAAAAAAAATAAAAATCATTAAAATATAATGAGACCAAAAAATTAAAATAATTCATGTATATGTAATACTGTTGTACAGTAAATGTGTTACTAATGCCAATAAAATTGTTGTTAATAAAATTTTTATTTATAAAATAACTGTAAACTAAAAAAACCAATGATAAAAAAAAAGGTGACTTAAATTTATTGAAAAAAATTTTTTTAAAATTTTTAAATTTTTTTTTTACTATTAAAAATAAAAAATATTTTTTAAACAAAAAAAGTTAAAATAATTTTATTAAAAAAAATCAAACTATATAATAAAAAATTTATCAACCAGTAAACCAAACCTAACACTAAATTTACATTTTGTAAGAATATTACTTCCAAATTTTTCAAAAAGTGAGTTCATTTTTATGAAAAAAGGTATACTAGCACCAAGATAAACATATGTTTTATTAAAAAAGCGAAAAAATGTCTTTAAAATAAAATACTCGTAAAAAATTTGATGAAAAAATTTTTTATGTCTTGAAGGAGCTTTTAATAGGTTGGTTTGTAATTTCTTTTTTTTAAAAAAAGATAAAGATACAAAGCAATTTTTAAAAAAAACCTTAAAAAATAAAAAAAAAACCACAATATTCTTTACAAAAATAAACTTATTTAAGTTTTTTTTAAAGTTTTTTTTAATCTTAAAATGACTCTTAAAGGTTGTTTTGACTGTCAATTTCTACAAAATAAATATAAACGTAAAAGTATTTTTTTAATTTTGATACTTTTTAAAAAAAAAAAAATTTTCATTTCTTGAATACATTACATAAGATTTGTTTAAAAAAAATGAACTATTTATTTTTAGAGGTATATTAACTTTTTTTTTAAAAATATTTTTTAAACTAAAAAGTTCTCTTAAATTAAAACCGGTAAATTCGAAGATATTGTGGTTTTTTAATGTTCTAGAACAGTAACGACTTAAAGAACCCTTACCTTTACCCATTCTAGCGTTTTTTGATTTTTTTGTTAATGGGTAATTTTTATGTAAAAATAATCAAATTTTTTTTGTTGTACTTTTTTTAAAATTATAGTATTTTTTTAAAGATTTTTTAAAATTATATAAATATATATATTCTATATTATAACTTTTTAATAATGTAAAAGAAAAATCACCAAAAACTAATTTTGGTGTTTTATATCCAATATCATATCTTTTTTTAAAGGATGTTGTTTCTTGGTTTTTTATATTAAAACGCATTTAAGTAGAGCTGTTTTTTTATTTTAGTTACATTGTTTTTTATTTTTATAAAACTATAACAATGTTATTAATCATAGAAATTTATATAACTATATTTTTTTTTTTTAAAAATAAAAAAAGAAAAAATAAAAAAAGAAAAAATAAAAAAAGAAAAAATAAAAAAAGAAAAAATAAATTCCAAAAACCTTGTAAATTATAATTATATAATTCAAAATAATTATTATTAATTAAAAATAATCTTTTTTCAAATATATTTTTATAAAGATCATTTAAATAAAAATTATTATTTTCGAGGTTATTTCTACAAAAAAACATATCTATTTTTGTATTTTCGATAAAATTATAAATATAATTATAATTAATATTGATGTAGTTATTTGTTAAGTAGTTATTTTTAATCAATACTATTAAATTGTAGTTATTAATTAAATTATTTTCTAAGGAAAATAAATACACTTGATTTAAATTTAATAAAAATAAAACAATTAATAAAAAATGAAATTTTTTACTGTTAAAACCCTTTATTTCTATAAAATTATAAATACATAACGATAAAAACAATATTATAAGGGTATAGTTAAA
>JACCEA011411987.1_pt1 | contig 10256 bp, 4 predicted proteins | sample 7449851 | NCBI WGS metagenome assembly JACCEA01 (sample SAMN15323453, study PRJNA562643) | freshwater metagenome | isolation source: river surface water | place: USA:Blue River Watershed | collected 2017-08-18 | reverse complement strand
TAAACAATATTCTTGTATATTACTTGACTTATTTTGAGGATCACTATTTGCAGAAAGATCCTAACTATTGTGTGATGAATCATCTGGTTAGAGATTTGATTATTTCTGGATGTCTTGAAGTGGATTGTAGAAAGCGCATTCGTGAAGCTGATGCTTTAATTGCATTTCTACAATGTTTTGTTGTGAATAATCAAACGATTTTAAGAGTTACCGATATAGAAAAGGCTGTGTTGAAGTCCATTCTTTGATCAATAATGAAAGTAATGTATAAAATTCATTTGCGTTTCTTTTAATTTTTATTTTTTCTGATATGAAGCTCTTTTTGTTTTTATCTTTATCTTAACTTGCCTGAATTGTGAAAGTTGTGTGCAAATGTGTTGTTAATCATATTTTTGGTTGTTCTGCAATATTTCAGTACTTTTTTTATATTGCGAAATTACATCATAGACCTTTGCGCCAAGATGATCCATCCCGATTGCATTGTGCCCGAACTCAATATTTGTACCCTCTATAATGTCTATTTTGTGTACCATTAAATATAACTCTCCAGCTGTTTAAACATATGTTTTCGTAGTAATGACCAGTGTATTATCCATTATTAAAACACAAAAAAAGCTATGGAATGATGAAGAATTCTCTTCACAATACTCTTTTACTTTAGAATTTTAGCTTTGGAGAATTCATTTTTTATTAGACCTTCATTACGATAATACTTTCGAAGCATTTCTATTTTCAGTTTTGGGTTGTTAAAACCAAAAAGGAAAAGAATATTTATGAGAATTGCGTACCTATTTCTCGCCGTGGTGGAACTATAGCAGGTTGCTGTAAAGTTTTACATGCGATATCATATGGCGTGCTTTCTGTACTTGGCGGTCGCAACGTCCCTCCGTTGCACAGACACATCACTTTAGCAAAATCCACAACTCTCACATTAGGCCCTTTTTTCTTTTTAGCATCGGTTGGATTAATCCGATTCCAATCTTCCAACAGATCTTCATACGCAAAATAATAGGGACTCAACAGCTAAAAACAAAAAAAAAAAAAAACACTTCAGCATTACGGGCAACAAGAAGAATTGTAATTACCTCCCCATTTCGTCGCTTTAAAACAAGACCATCAACAGCAAACATGGGAATGGTCGGAATCAAATCATCAACCCTTTTAATTATCTTTTCCGCATTCTTATATTGACGAGATGAAGGCTACAAAGTGATGATTACGACGTGAAGAGGATAATATAAAAAAGAAACTTACTTGAACACGAATCACAAAATCTGTTTCCAGTCTCCCATATTTTCTGCTTTGTTTTCGAGATCGGATTTGTTCCATAACCTAAAAAAGCGAGCTAAGTTAGATGGACAATAGATGGTCATTCAAATCTTCACGAAGCTCACCTTTTCCATAGTGGTGGTACACAAGCGCATTTCACTCTTGGCTGCTGCCGATGATTGTGATAATTCGTCAAGAAAATCATTTCCATCTTCTGAGGACATGAAATATATTAATGCTCGTTTTTCTGATTGTCCACTCTGTTTAACAAAACATTATTTCCTGGTTGTGTTGGTAGATATGAGACGCACCTGCACATCATCTTGCATGTATGAGTTTCCTCTTGTGTTCCCAATAAAGAAGAGGGGAGTTGTTCCTAGCCTCTTCTCAGGTGATAAAGACGCATATCGTGATACACTTAGTGGCGGCAATCGTGAAGCTACCCAATTTTTCCATGTCGAAATAGAATTGAGCAGTCCCGTCGATTCACGTCTAAAGCCATTCTTCACAGATGAAGCTGGTTGATTCCCATTACAATCACCACAAATGACCAATAGGAAGGTTACACAAAGAACCTCTACCCACCTCATGGTAAGTTGTTGAGTAATTAATTTTTTTAAAATTATTTAGCTATCTTGTTGCTGTTGCTGGCGCGCGCCTGCTGCGGTTGGGCGGTACAAGCGCAAAAATTTTGAAAAACGCGATTTTCCAATTCAAGCAAATATTGAGATTTAAAAATATTCAAAACTTGCAGTGCTTTGTAGCATTCTATTAGATTTTTGAAGATAAAATCGAGATTTTGGAACTTTCGTGAAACGCGTTTGTAACTTCAATAAACGCGCTTATCAACACTTCATAAACATTGAGTTTTGTTGAATCCGTGAAATGCTTCCTTTTCGAAACAAAGTTCGTGATTTGCCTTGTTGAGCGGTGAAAGAATCCCTAGTTATAACCGGTAAAAATAACAGGATCGTTTCGCTTTAGAAATTCTGAACATAATCATTGTTCTCTATCTTGATATCTCCTCACTTTCAGGTTTGCGGCATCAGCGATTTCTCGACTTGAGTCGGCATTTATTGGTTGTAAATAGTTGAACACAGTGGAGATGAGCAAACCGTCCCGTGGAGTGAAATCCTCTTCGGGTGATGATGATCCACCGGCAGGTCCCGTTTCGCTTCAATCTCTTCCACAACCTCAATGCTTGTCAAAGTATTTAACTCGAATTCAGCATACTGAAGCACATTTCTTGACATCCACTCGAAGGATCGATCGGCAGTAAGATATTTGTGATGTTAATCACCATTGTATTCATCCACACTTCTACGCTTTAGGGCCCTCAATGAGCGATTGTCAAATTCCCTGTTTTTGCGTGGGGTCGATGCTGATGAAGTTAAAGCAGCGATGACTAATGTAGAATATGAACAATATAAGGAAGAGGAAGCGCAACGGCAGCAACAACAATATGAACAACAATTGCAACAACAGGAAGAACTCCTTCGTCAACAAATGAGTACCTTAGCTTTGTTGAAAGGCAGAAGGATTCCACCAGGACTTGCGGCTGCCGCTGCTGCTTCACAACTTCAACAAGAGGAACAGACAAAACAGCATCAACATGGACGCGGTTACCATCACATTCACGACCAACATCATCAGCACCATCATCATGAAAAGGATCTTATTCATCCAAAGCAGCACCACTTCCATGGCAATATTTCAAAAATGCAGCATATGCAAGATAACCACAAGAATCATTCTTTACACTTTAGTTCTGATTACCCATTTGTGGAAAATATTGAAGGCAAACCAATTTTTATTACGAAATTAGAAAATGATCGATATTTTGGTGATCAAGCGAAAGTTTTATTTTATGAACAATATCGGAAATTATCCTATCAGTTGCATAATATTGCTCCGCACGGCAAGAATAGTCTGTATATACGACAAAAGTTACAAGAAGAATTGGAGAAAGCTCAAGCAGAGGCTGAGGCGGAAGATGATGGCGGTTCGACTATTGCCACGAATCCATCATTATTGCGCTCGATGAGTGGAACCGGTGGTGGTCCTTCTGATGCCAGTGTGGTTACATTCAACGAAGGTGGCGAAGGTGAAGGTGATGCTACAGCTGGTGGCGCAGCTCTCTTTGCTCAATGGGATGAAATTGGTAGTCAATTCAGTGTGAAGGAGTATTTCAGTGGGAAAGATGATGCATCCGATTACATACCAAAGCGTGTAATGCGTCAATTACACGCAGAGGAATCTTCATGGAAATCAAAGTCCAACTCTTCCTTCTTTGCACCTGTACGTGGAGAATCCGAAGCTGTATCGTCGAATGCAAGCGCGTACATATCAAAAGGTTTGACACCAGCAAAGAATGAATTGACGGAAAGTTTCTTTTCAGATTTGCAAGCTTTTACATCTAATGAGAAGTTAAAACGAAGAGTCGACCGAACTATTCTTATGACTGATTCACACAAGGAATTAAATACTTCAAAGACTGGAAAACTTTCTTCTGCAACTCCACCTCGTCCTCGTAGACCTGTAAATGATGATGCATCGAGTAAATCGACAAAAAGTAAGAAAAGTAGTGAAAAGATGAAAGCATTACGTATTAAAATTAGTAGTAAATATGGTAAAAAGAAACATGCCAATGTGGTTCTAGAGCCTATTGCCATCCCATCATCATCGTCATCTGTTGTAAAGAAGAATAATCAACAACAACTTTCATGGGGTAAAAATAGTGAAAATGAATTCAATGAAGAAAAAGATGATGAAGAATCAGTTACAACTAGTATTGTTACTGGTGATAAAGAATCTGGTATTGCAACGATTGAAGATGATCCCGATGAAGCAATGGAAAGAGAACTCTATGCATTAGGTTCAGTCTCACCACGTACAAAATATCTTTCAGCATGTATACGTGAAGGTGTCAAACCATTACCACATATTATTATACGTAGTAAAAATCTTTCAACATTAAATTTATCACATTATTCTATGGGTGATGAAATGGGTAAGATATTAGCAGAATGTATACATGAATTACCATTTATTGATTCAATTAATTTAAATGATAATAATTTAACAGATGAATCATTACAATATTTAATTGAAAGTATTATTGCAGTAAAAACATTAAAAGAATTAGATTTATCAAGAAATAAAATTGATGGATATAGTTCAGAAGCATTAGCAGAATATGTATCACGTCCTGATTGTCCTATTGTTAAATTAACATTACAACATGCTGATGTTGATGATGATGAATGTAATGATTTTGTACAAAAATTAGTATCAAATAAACAATTATTAGAATTAGATTTATCATCTAATTTATTAGGATCAGCGGAAATGTTAAGTCAAAATGATTCAAATGTAACAACAGGTGGTGCAGCAATAGCAGAATTTATTAAATCATCATCATGTAGATTACAAGTATTAAAATTAGCATGGAATGCAATACGTTTAAATTCTGCTGTAACATTAATGCAAGCATTAGCATATAATAATACAATAACATATTTAGATTTAAATAATAATGGTTTAGGATATGCTGCAGGTGAAGTATTAGGTGATGCAATCCTTGAAAATCGTACATTACAAACATTATTAGTAAATAATAATAATTTAACATCAACGGCTGTATGTTCTATATGTAGTGGTGTAGTAGAAAATTTAGCATTAAAACATCTTGAAATGAATGAAAATCCTATTGGTGGTATAGGTGCAAAGATTGTCATGCAAGTATCTATAGCATTAGGTTCACGTATTAAATTAGATGCAAAGAATTGTAATACAATAACAACTGATGAACGTTGTTGGTATGATCCAACACAACCATGTCGTGATTATGAATTACATTTATATCGTCCATTTGATCGTGCGGTTGCTTTTAACCTGCTTAATTTAGTCGCTAGTCATAGTACATTAATATTTTCTAATATACAATATGAAGAAATACCTAATAGTGGTAAATTAGATAAAATACGTCTAATACAATCAACTGCAAAAGATCGTGAATTATATTTTGATGATGAACAAAAGAAAATCTTAGCAGGATATCGTTTAGTACAAGCAGCAGCATCAAATCATGTATTAGGTACAAAACTATTCTATGAAGCTGATGCTGATGGTAGTGGTAAATTAGATAAAGATGAATTAATGGAAGTATTACATAAAATAGGTTTTATTATTGAAGAAGATCGTTTAGCGGATATTATGGCATTATTTGATGTTGATGGTGCTGGTACAATTGATTTACAAGAATTTTTATGTTTATTAAAAGTACAACAACGTGAAGCAACATTACGTATCAAAGAAATGATTGAATATCCAATTCTATGTCTACCAAATCAATTACATAAGAAATATATACCACCACGTAAAGGGATTATCTATTGTAAAGTTATTGATGGTTTTGTACAAAAATCTAATTTTTATACGATTTCAAGTATTGATCAAAAATATGCTTATCAAATGGCTAAAGGTATTGGTGATGTGACCTTAATGACAGAAGCAGTACGTAATTCTAAAATGAGATATGATGAAGGTTATACCATGTATAAAACAATCTATAAAGAACAACCCGATAGGGCTGCTGTATTATTAAAAGTATTACCATTAATGATGAATCCAGTAGAAAATAGACAATTAGTATCGAAAGCTACTAATGATGATTTTATTGAAATGGCACGTATTAAACTAGCATTTGGTATTGCGTTACGACCAATGTTTGGTTCTTATAATGGTTATTATTGTTTAGATTTATCTAAAGAAGTACATCGTGTATGTTTAGCAAGATTATTAGAACAATCACAAACATGGAATTCACGTCGTATGGCAAGATCTATTATTGCACCAGGTAAAGTTGGTGATGTTAGTCAACATGGTAATTGGACATGTTTTCGTAATGAAGTATTTAATGGTAAAAAGATTGTATTAACACCACAAATGTTTACACCAATGTTAACCTCTGGTACAATAGAATTTGATTTTAGTGGTGGTGATCGTCCAAATGGTAGTGAAATGCGTATAACTGATAAGAAATTATTAAAAGTATTAATGAATATATGTTTATTACCAACATCGACATCATCAACATCATTATATCAAGATTGTTTACAAAAATTATCCAATTGGAAAACAAGAGCAAAAGAAAAAAATCGTGATGGTAATTTATTTATGCCAATTTATGCATTTCAACCAACAAAAGCATTTGAAGTAAGTATTGCTATGGATGAATTTTATGATGCTATTGAACAACGACAAGAAATGCTTAAAAATGGTGAAAATAAAAAGAAAAAACAAGATGATATTAATATTGTTGTTGAAGGTAGTGATGCGGGATCGGTTGGGGGTGATAGTACTGCGACGGGGGATTCTAGTGTAACCGGTGGTGAACCTGTTCAAGGTAGTGATGAACAATCATCTCAACAAGAAGGTGGTACTTCAGAGAGTAAGGAAGGGGATTCATCCACTGCCAATGGTGATCAACCGATAGGGTCGGAAGGTGAAAGTGTGAGTCAACAACAATCTGAAGGTGCGGACACTCAGCCTGCAGAGGTACAATCATCAGAAGGTAGAGAAGAAGGATCTGCCCCCACTGCATCGAATGAACAAGGTACTCAAGAATCACAAGAACAAAAATCATCTGGAAATGATGATGAATCGTTGTCAATTCTTGAAGATACAGATGGTCTACTCGATGGTGAGAGTATGAAGTCAAATGAATTCATGGATCAATACGGCAATCTCAAATATGGTGATGATGATACACTGCCATCCTTTCAGAATGAAGAAGGTGGTGGTGGAGGAGGAAGAGATGATGAGAGTTTAGATACGAATGATCAAGAAGATCAACGAAAGAAGCGTATCTTAGACTTAAAACGTCGTTTGCAGGCAATGTTACAATCAAAAGCTGGTATTACTATTCATGCCAAAGCACAAAGATTTGTTGAAGTAATTGATGAAACATTGAGTCAAGTTTGGTTATTATCGAGACATGTCGCTTTAGTCGTCTTATTATTTGAGAATATCTTTGGTCCTGCATTAGCACGTTCACCAACATTTGGTTCATATTCCGCAGAGATTGTCATTGCGTTATTCCCTCGTATTGTTGATTTACATAATTTTGAATTGATATTAGAAGTATTAAATGCACGAGATTGTGCGGCAGTATTTTGTCGTGTTGGTCTATTAAATATATTCAATCCATTAAAACCAGAAGTAACATATGAATTAGATTTGGATCGTCGTGAAGAACGTGTGATTGCAAAGATTATCGTGTATTTATCTGTTGAAGAACCTGGTATTAACTTGACCTTCAAACAATTCCAATGGAAGCGTGAATTAGATCCAATACCTGGTTGGGATGTGACGGAGCCTTGGATGACAGAAGATGGTATGTCTGCACATGGTAAATTTGCGTTTACTTATTATTCAGGTGAAGGTAAGAATAAATATGGTTGTGTACCTGATTTACCATTGCGTCGTGCTTTATGTCAATTGGTATTATTGGATGAAAATGAGATAATTGATGAAGATGAAGTTTTACCTGATGAATTTGTTAATACTGCAATTACTCATTCTGAAAATCATCGTGATGTATGGGTTAATTATTTAATTAATAATCCACAAGAAAAGTTTTAAATTTTGTTATGTTGTACATAATCTGTAATATAGTTAGTTGTATTGATTCGAATATGCAAGGTTATGTAGTTTTACACTGTCATGTGAGTATGTATAGTAATAGGATTTGTAAAGTAATCTAAAGAATCGATAAATTTTATGCAAGTTGATTAATAACAAACAAAACAAGAATCAGTGGACCTCCTCAGCGGAATGAATGCTTCACCATTGGGTGCTTGTTTTATACCAACGGATGTATGATTGAAGATAAAAGTCTTCTGCCATCAATAAAATCGGTCACAGTTATAATCACTACTACTGCCGCTACCTTGATGCACAACTAATGTTTTCAAATATAATTTAAAATGATAAGTTGTCACGAAAAGTTTGGTTTTCACGAAATAGTGTCTAATAAAATGGAAAAGTTTCGCAAAATCAAAGTTTCGAAAAATTTTGTAGCCCGGTCCCCCGCGGATATGGCATATAGAGTATCGGTACAACTGCCCTCAACAAACAATTGTTGCGAAAAATTGTTTTTGATTTCCGCTCTATTGAATTCAGAGAAGACCGTGTCATGACAGATAGTGTTGCCACCACTTCTCTTTCAGAAGATGATGGTGCGAACAATGCAATTTTGAACGACATCGTAATTCCACAGGTTCCTCTGCACAGCCGAAATTTATTTCTGAACTTCAGGAAGAAGTTTGACCGGTTTTCGAAGAGTTGTGCAGAAATAACTTCCTTCAATGTTGCTCAGGCCCCTAGTCTTTGTGAATATTTCAAACTTTCTACTCCCTTCCTCAAATATTTCATCAAAGCTAGAATTCTGTACTGTAGACATCTCAAGTCCTATGGAGGTGAAAACACACCGAAAGGTAGATCAATAATAGTCAGTGAGGTACTGAAATTATTTATGGAATTATGGGAAAGACTTGCGTTGCTCTGCCCGACGCACGACAATCAACCCCACCCATTTTTTGTCCCACCTATTTATCAAAATGCTGTTGTTTATAAAATTCTTGAACGCTTCTGTACGTCATTATTGGAACGAGAGACAGTCCATGATTGTCATACTACCGGTAATCTTATTTTATCTGGCGTCGAAGGAACTGGGAAAACAACCCTTACCAAAGCAATGGTGATTGCTACAATGATTTGTAGTCCCACTTATTTTATCATTTATCACGACTGCAAAGTAGAGGGCGTCATATCCGTTTCGGATCTTGTAAAAGAAATTCGCTATCGCCTGGACAATGACAACTACACATCTAGAGTCTCCATTGACCAGAACGATACGACCTACTGTGAAATCATGATTAATGAGTTGTGCCAAAAATATGGCTTTTGGGTAGGATTTGCTGTAGACGAAGTACAGCTTATCTACGACAAGTGCCATCTAAGCTCAGCAGAGTTACGTTCTTTTGAGAACTACGCCCGAACTATTGCAAAGGGCCTTATAATACTAACGGGATCATCAGCTAATTTGAGGAGTGTATTACTTCCAAATAAACCGCTTCACAATGGAATGACCGTGGACTTTGATAAGTTTATGTTTATGTTATAATGTTCCGGCGCTTCGCAACATTAACGATCTTCGCGTTTACATGAGCAAACGGTATGCGGCAGCTTTATCCGATGAATGGTTGATGAGGCTACTCTATGGAACTGGTGGAATTGGTAGAAATATTCATGACGCCTACAGTACATCGAATATGGCATCTATTGGGGATAGCAAGTATGACGATATTCTTGCATTGTTTAGAGACAGTGGTTCGGCGTTCTTTTTAATAGTTGGGATGATTTTACAATACAATTCAGATGCAGTGGATGAATTGCGACAACATTGGAACGGTGCTCCCTTGAAATTTGAAAAAAGTTTTGGAGTAGAAAAGTACATTGTTGTGGATGTCCTTCGAGGAGCGGATTTCTCAGATCCATTTTCCGTTCTGGATCATCTTATTGATTGTGGGGCCATTTACATCAATCACGAAGAAAATTGTGAAATGGTTGAAATATCTATCCCGTGCTATTTAAGGAAGTTGCTCGGTGAAACTGACGTTGCCGATATTTCTCGTATAGGTTCGATAGTCAGTTCTTTATATCGTAAAATTGGCGTCAATGCTGGTACTGCGTTTCAAGATTTGGTTCGTGCTCGTATTGACAAGCTTGATATATTTTCTTTTTGTGGAGTTCGAAGCGGATATAAAGGTATTGTGTTTAAGGGCCAGGAGGTATTCATCAGAAAAAACGACGATACTGATGAGAAAATTATAGATGTTACGTTGTTGACCCATGCATTTTGGAAATGGATTTCGGAAAATGGTTTGGATGGTTTTGAAATCAACGAAACCAATGAAGGTAAC
>JACCEA010785831.1_pt1 | contig 10257 bp, 9 predicted proteins | sample 7449851 | NCBI WGS metagenome assembly JACCEA01 (sample SAMN15323453, study PRJNA562643) | freshwater metagenome | isolation source: river surface water | place: USA:Blue River Watershed | collected 2017-08-18 | reverse complement strand
GGTCGTTGCGGGGCTGACAAGGTTGAGCGTCAGGGGACCAAAATTAAAAACCTGATCATCCACGCGGGTGACCTGGGCGGAAACACTATAGGATCCTGCGTCTTTCATCAGGTGATCGATAAAGAGGGGGTTGAGCGTCGTAGGGAGGATACTCTCCTTGGCTTTGACCAGATCAATCAAGAGTTGGGCTTGGATAATGTCCCCACTGCATCTGGCGTTTATGGCAGACGTTTCATCCACAGAACTCTTATTGATCGTTATGCTGGAGGTGCTCACAGGCTGCCCTTGCACCAGGATTTGGCAGTCCACGGGACGAGGCGGCACGGGTATGCGTGCTTTATGGCTGTGTGAGGTTTTTTCGCCCTTGATTTCGAGATCTATCCTGCTATCCATGAGCAGTGTTCGCACTCCATATCCACTGGGGTAGGGTTCAAAATCGATCACTTTCATGCGAATGGGAACGATGGAGCCGGAAAGGTTCGTAAAGGCTCCGCCTTCAAAAAGAGTATTCAATGAAGAGCTGCCTTCGCTCAGAAGATTCGGTCCCTGGACCGTGATATCCCTGCTGCTCTGAAGACTCACAGCACCATTGCTGGGAAGGTTCACCGCTTCGATATTGATGTCATTTAAAGAAAGAGGATCATACTGATTCTTCAGACGTAACGAGGCTGGTCCGCCGGCATTGCTGAACAGCTGCTTGACCACAGAGAAGCCGAAAAGTGCTAGTTCTTCGGATTCCAAAGAAACCTTTCTGACTTCGGCTGTCTTGATGGTCTTGGCTGTTCGGCTGTTCTGATTCGAGAGCATGATGAGCCCGGCCAGTGCTCCCATAAGGATCGCACCGATCGCCATATAACCTGATTCCTTGCCGTTAAACATAGCTGACCCCTTCGTTTAACGAATCAATTCAATTGCATTCCGACCTTCATCCAGCATTTGATAGGTTAAGCCGTTAATGTGCAGGTCGGTCCTGCTGTCCTTGTGTCGACTGAAAAGGACTTCGATGCCCCTGACGCGGAGTGAGTCCGTTCCTTTATCAACACAGAGCCCCAGACCGGCAAAGCTTACCTTCTTCTTGATATGGCGCTGGAATGACTCTTGAGACGGAAACTCTCTCACCTGTATCGTTCCGTCGGCTCCTTCCTGCTGGATCTCCAGATAAGGAACGCCCTGGCAATTCAGTCGACTTAAGCAGGCGCTGTCGATAGAATCCTTGGCTATGACCGTGAGTGTTTCCCCAGGTAGCGCACGACAGCGGCTGGCTGCACGGATCTTTTGAATCGAACCATCCACCAGCCTCTGCGAAAACTCAAAGCTTTCTCCCGAAACCTCCACGGTCGTGCCCGGGACTTTGCTCTTTACGTTCTTGCGAATCATGTTCAAAGTCAAGATCACCTGATCGTGGGCTTCCTCCCTGGCTGCTTGAAGGGCCGAATCGATTTCCAGGCGGGAATGAGAATTGATATACAGTGCCAGAAGGATTCCCATAATTCCCGTCGCTATCATAAGCTCAATCAGCGAAGATCCCTGCTCATTGCACGGCATAATAGAACCCGCTTTTTTGATGAAGTCTTTGGTTTTTTCCGGCTGGTATCCAATAAAAGCGATAGTAGATCTGCAGCGAGATATCCTCCTTCGCCGAGGCTAAAAATGTGCTACAGTTCACACTTCTCTGCCATTTATCCACGAGGCGTATGGCTACTTCGGCAAAGTTGGTTTCCGCTCCAAGAAAGCTATGGGCTGGATGCTCGTTGTTTTGATCGATATCAACACAGAAGTAAAATTGCCCATTGGATGAGGTCACGGGCTTCAAACAGCGTCGCGCGACGTCAACCGTCTCCGTTATTGCGGTCGGAGCCTGCAGGCTTTTGGTAATTCTAGCTTCGGTGCCGCTTAAGCTGAATCCAGATCCCATCTGCATTTGATTGGCACAGAATTGAGTCAGCTGACTGGCCGAGAACTTTCCTAATTTCTGGGTGAACGACTCCAGCTGGAATTCGGATGAACTCTTGGCATAAACCTTGTCACTCACGATTCTTGAATTCAGCTTGGCTTTCATCGCCATCGAAATGATGACCAGGACGAAACCCAAGGCCACAGTCAAACTGAGAAGAATGCCACCGCTCTCATCATTTTTCATGGACGTCCCCCGTTCATGGAAATTGTGCATTGTGCCTTATCATTAACGTAGAGAGGCAGGACAATGTTGTTTTTGTCCACGGCCAGCGGCAGGATTCCCAACTTCCTCTGCTGGACCAGTGTCTCATCGATTACGTTCAGCTGCCTTTCGTTTCCGCCGACAGCTTTCAGATATTTTGCATAGCTGGCTCGGGAGGAAAGGTTGGTGCCATCAAAAAGCTGGACCTCACCTTTGACCAGAGCAAAGCCAAAGGAGTAGAAAACGTGGCCTGCATCCTGACTTTTCAATGACCCTCCAACCCCCAGTTTTTTGCTGATCTGTTCAAAGGGGAACGCCTGTAGCCCATTGCAAGTCTTGCGACCGACATCGCTGCAAAGGGTCAGTTTGAAAATGCGAGTCCGTTCACTCAGCTTTAACTCTACCGGAAAAAGCAAAGGTGATTTAAGATCACGGATATCCAGCTTCTTGTGTGAGATAAGCGCTTCGCTGTCATCCTCCAGAGTCAGCAAAAGCTTGCCGTTCTCGCCACTTATTTTACGGATGAGATCGATATCGCCGTCCTTGCAGGCGCGAGGACGAGGCTCCAGACGAAATGCCATCTGTAAATTCTGCCCGACCACCGAAGGCACAAAAGTCCGGCTGTTGATCGCCAACCGGGCAGCCAGGACCTGTCTCTGCAAAGTCACCGTCTCGGTCCGCTTTTTCACCTGGATAACTTCGACTGGTTTTTTAAGATCCAAGGTTTTCTCAGATGTCTCTGCTTTCAGTGCCATCAGTTTTGGCTGCTTGCGCTGCAAGTGCTTCCAGCCAACGTACCCCAAGGTCGCGGCGATCGTGATAAGGATGAAGTTATCTCTGAAAAATGAACTCTTGTTTTTCAAAGAGACCTCCTGGAAGGCTAATGTGATCCTGATGTCACATACCTTATCGAGAAAAGTGACGAGACAATTGAGAATTAGTATTTTTCGCAATACTTTCGATGCCTTGATGCGTTACATTTTTGTGATGCAAGCGTCACAAAAATGTGACCGAATCCTTACGCCTGCGTCCAGGTCTGATCGATCTCTCGGCCTGACTTGCCAGGTCGTTTCTGTCCATTTTCTCTGTCATCTCCTTTTTTTACCGACGCGAGGCCATTCAGAAATAGAAAACGTCCAAACGGAATGCTTCCACATCCGCTTAATAAGCTGAAATCATACTACTAATGCGAACTGAAGCAGCTATCGTCACTCCCGAGTGCCCGAGACACGAACGCGCCCTGTCATGAGCGATCTTTTTCATTTCAGTGACATGGCGTCTGGCTGCGTCTTTGCAAACAATTCCAATGACCACATCAACAGGAGGGCCCATGCCACGCTTCAAATTTGGGATGTTTGCATTTGCAATGTCATCAGGCGCATCGATCGGTGTTTTCATTTTTCTGCTGACAGCCTGTGGGCCCTCCGCCCCTGAATATCATCCCGGAGAAAGTCGCACTCTATCGAGTGCCGGCGAAAGTTCGCAGCCTTCGGAAGGAGTCCCTCAGTCGCCTTCGCCTGGAGCAGATTCCCAAGCGAGTTCAGGTGCGACCATGGAATCAAGCGGAACGCCATCCACAGAAAACAAAACTCCTGCTGCGGCTCCCCTCATGCCGCCGCGCACAGTGCCCAACGCAGCAGAAAAGACCGCGATGACCAATCTTTATGCGGCGCCGAATAATCAAGGCGGCTGCGCCGGCTGTCACGGTGCTTTGGATGCATCTGCGAAGAAAGGGAGGACCGCTCAACAAATAGCCAACTCCCAAACGATACTTCAGCATCGTAACGTCGCTGCTGCCAACAAATGGCCCAAGGATACAGCTGACACCAGCAATGATGGAGTGGACAATGCTCAACTTTATCTGAGTGCCATGGTGGAGATACTGAAATAGACAAAGTTCCGATAAATGGCAAAAAGCTCAGCTCTGCCTGGGGTCGATTGATCTGATCTATTGATTTGACCCCTCCCCTCGTGGGAGGTTCACACTCGGGGGCAGAGGTCTAAACGCCTGGCACCTCTGCCCTCTTTTGACAAAACCTTTCAGCTACTCAACAGGACTCCAGCCATCCAAGGACTGTCTGATCATTCTGCCGAAGGGCCAAGGGCTCATATCCAAAGACACCCAGGAGATTGGGGTTCTTTCCCTGGCTGAGCCGCAGCGAAAGGGATCTATAATCCTCAGCGGCGACAAAAGCCATATGCTTCTGATCGTTCCGTTCAAACCATCGGGTCAGGGTGGCAAGCGCCATCAGCCGCGTTTCGATATCCACCCTGTCGAGCCCTTCCATCGCTTCCTGGGCCATGGCCAGTCGATTTTCGAAGGGTATCCCTGCATCATAGATGGACTCAAAGGCCTCGATGATCTCCGTACCATACCGAAAGCGCAGATCTTTGATAATCATGCGTTGATAGACAGTTCGCAGATGCGAAGCCTTGATACCTGGATCCTTCATGGGCACAATCCTGCTGAAGAACCAGAGTTTGTTCAAAGCATAGATGCCTTTGTCCAGGAGTGATCCTTCTGCAGCAAACTGCTCCAGAACCTGAATACCCTGTGTTCTGGCTTGCAGAATGATGCGTTCCCAATCAATGAAAAGCTGAAGACCATCGATCATGGCTTTGTCTTCATAAGATTTAAGAAGCGCATGAGCCTCATCATACTGTTCCGATAAACGCAGGGAACGAAGTTCGGCTATGTAGCCAAGCTGAGCTTCGAAACCCCATTCCGGTCGTTTGCGAACCTCAGCGAAGATCCCGGCCGCTTGCTGCGCACAGCCTTTCTGCAGAACAATATTCGCGTGGGCCAGATTCATCAGGGGAATGACGAGGCGCACGGTGTTCCGTGACAACGCAAACCCAATGGAGGATTCGAGTATGGCCTTGCTGATATCCCCACGACTGCAGTAATGATAAGCCTTGGCTAAGGCTAGATGCTGGTAGACATGGGATAGCTTGCTGGTACGAGGCTTGACTTTATAAGCCAGGAGAATGCTTCTAACCAGTTTATCAAGCTTGGGTACCAGCTGATCCGCCTGGGTCGGACGCGAGGACACCAGAACAATTCCAGCGATTCCATAGTAAACGCGGCGGGCATCGCGCTCCGGATCCCGATCATTTCCCATGTCGCTGAGTTTCATAAGACAATGGTCGAGGACCAATTTTTGCTCTTCGGTCCGCATCATGTGAATGACTTCGTCCTTCACCGCGAAGCCAGCTTCTTCGATCATGGCACGCGTCCATTTACCTTGCATAGCAGGCGCCCTCGTCTGGATGAGAATATGGTTCTCTCTTGCAGCATTCACACCAGCGAGCTCATGTCCTAACCTCGTCCAAGCAGCTGTTTTTTCAGCGCTATTCGCGTTTGAATTCTGTCACGAGGTAAGGTTGAGGCCACGAAGCGTCACTCCAAAAAAGACTCCGCTGCACAGCCCCAGCTATGCAGCGGAAATTTATCCCAAAAAGCACTCTGGACGCTATTCTACCTAACGAGATGGCGGCGTAGGCCAGTAGAAATCATCTTTTCCACTGAAATCACGGATGAATCTGACCATGCCTGCCTTAAATCATCAGTTGCTTGATCCGGCCATGATCTTCTTTCTCACATAGTCACCTGAGACTGTAAGGTCAGCTGTGCTCCAACCACCATTCACGTTGGCACCGGGTTTTAAAGCCGACGCCGACTCGGCCTTGTCATTCACCGACCAGTTGGCCCAACTGATCTTGTATTTATCCATGAAGGCCATCCATAGATCCGTTTCGGCAAGGTCGATCGCCCCGTTCCCGGAAGCATCACAGACACCAAACTCTGTGACAAAAAGCGCCAGACCCTTATTGAGTGCATAGGTGGCCTTGTCGCGAAGATCCTGCTTGTGAGTTGCTGCATAGAAATGCAGGGTGTAAGCAACATTGTTATCGCGAACAGGATTATCCGCTGCAAGGTCCACGCGCTGTGACCAAAGAGGGCTCCCCACGATAACAAGATTCTTGGCTCCTTTGGCACGAATCGCGGCGATCACGGTTTCGGCATAGGATTTCACCTGCTCCCAGCTCTGATTGATGGGTTCATTGAACACTTCAAAGATCACATTGGGAGTATTGGCGTAAAGGGTCGCCATTTCAGAAAAGAATGCGACCGCACTTTCCGGGTGAAGATTCGCGTTATGATCATGCCAATCGATGATCACGTAAATGCCAAGGCTGACCGCTTGATCGACAATAAGTTTAACTCTGTCCTTTTCAGCCTGAGGATTGGTCAGATATCCACCTTCTTCCACACTCATGGCTGCGCGCACGACGGTGGATTTCCAATCGGTTTTCAGGGTCGTCACAACGTTCTTATTCCAAAAGGCAGAGGACCAGTGACTCCAGAAAAGGCTCATGCCACGCAGCTGGATAGGCTGCTTGTTCTTGTCGACGATTTGATTGCCTTGCACGCTCAGGAAACCATGCTGCTCCACAAAACTTCCCGTGGGCTTGGAAGGTGCAGGAGTTGGTGCAGGACCTGGGGCCGGGGCAGGTTTCACGGGTGTTGGATTTTTGGGTTTACCGACCAGAATAGGATCCACAGCTGCATCGCCGCCCATCTCCACTGATCCCATGGGAGTCGCGCTGCCTTCGGCGCAGATCTGAATCTTCACCGTGTAGCGCGGAACGTTGATAGCATGTTCCACTGTTTTTTCGGAATCACAGGATTGATAGATCAGTTTTGCATTGGCATCAAGATATCGGATGGCGATGCGATAGGTGCCATAGGAAACGGTAAAGCTTGCATAGGGCTCCGTTTGCTTCTGATAGCTTTTGGAGATCCAGAAGTTCTCGTGAGCAAGGCGTTCCATGCTAACATCCATCTGGTTCCAAGTCGGTGCCAGGGACGATCCTTCCGCCTTCAGATCGTTGATGGTGATGGTCGACTTTGTGATGTCCTTGTCCAAATCCGCAGCCTGCCGTCTTCCACAAGCAGCCAGGACGAGTGTCGTGCATAGGCCCAGCACTGTTTTCATACCAAGGGAATTCATGTGTTTCTCCGTTCGAGTCCGAAACGAAAACTTCCGAGAGCCAGGGGCTCTTTAGCAATGGATATTCCATTCGCGGGATAAGCTATGGTTCCTTCCGGTTACGATCCCGAGTGTCTGATCCTGGTCTATTTCGTTTGGCGTGAACAATCGCAAGCAGGGAATCCCTATGTTCCCTATCTTTCGATGAAAGTTTGTATTTTTCTGCCTCATCCCCTTTGATGCTGCGACTTGGATTGTAGAATTTTCAATTTTCACCGTAATGGCGTCCAACTGGGCCGCAGTCTTCACCTCTAAGAATTGAATCTATATGAGCTTTTGCCGCTGGCCGCAGAAGCCGGAGAAGAAAACATGACTTCACTACCTTGGGCTTTGACGAAAACCCTACTGCAGTGGATCGCAGGTGCGCTGCATTTTTTTTCATGCTGGAAGCTGTCTGAAATACTGGATAATTTTATATTTTATACAATATAATTGCAAAAAATTAATTGCCAAACTCTCATGTGATGCTTACATTCTGCAGCAGAACAGGCCGCCAGCAGTAACAGGTCCGTTTGATTCCAAAGTGGAGACAATCCCATGAGTTCCAAATCCGATGTTTTCAAAAGCATGAGCACCGCTCGATTCAACCAGGCCGAGGACCCGAGCCTGATTCCATCGGCGGCCTTCGCCTCCACCCATCTCGAGTCTTTCCAGAAAGTTCTCAAGGCACGACGTTCCATTCGCGTCTATACCGGAGAACCGATCCCGGTAGGCATTATGTGGGAAGCTCTGAGGGAAGCGACGCTAGCCCCGAGTTCATCCAACCTTCAAACTTACGAACTCTATTGGGTCCGTAATGCCGAACGCAAGCGCCTGCTCGCCGAGGCCTGTCTCGGCCAACCTGCAGCGACAACAGCGGGTGAACTCATCGTGGTGGCCGCACGTTCCGATCTTTGGCAGGACAATCTGAAAAAACTTCTGAATATCATGACATCTGGCGATAGAAAGCTGCCCGCTTCGGTTGAATTCTATTACGGAACATTGATTCCAAAGCTCATGACACGTGGACCTTTAGGCCTGCTGGATCGCATTCGTGGTTTCAGCTTTTTCCTGACGGGACTGCGCAAACCAACCGTTCGCACACCGGTAAGCTACGCTGATCATCGTATCTTCGGTCACACGCAGGCGGCTCTGGCGGCTCAAACTCTTATGCTTTCCCTGACAGCTCATGGCTATGATACCTGCCCTATGGGAGGCTTTGATGCGGTTCGCGTGAAAAAGATTCTGAATCTTCCGGAGAAGGCGGAAGTTGCCATGGTGATCAGCGCCGGCACGAGGAAATCCGAGGGACTCTATGGTCCACAGATACGCCTCCGGGACGAAGACCTGATCAAGGAAATCTGATTCCAACAGCGGGTATTTGCTCTATCATGGAAAAGACCATGATGCGTTAGTGCAAATACCCGCTGAAGGAGGCAAGCATGCGTTGGATTCTGGCGTCCCTCATTCTCTTCACAAGTGGCCATACCAAACTTTATGCGCAAGGTGTTCAGAAATGGGAATACCTCTGCATCCTCATGAATGTCTTTGCCGAGGGTCACACCAAACGCTTGAATGAACTGGGCCAGGAAGGTTGGGAGCTCGCGACAAGCTTCGTCACCGTTCCCAACGTGGGTCAAATGAGTGCCCAGTACTGCCTCAAACGCCCACTGCCCCAGGACAAGCCTGCTCCGACTCCACCTCCGTCCGCTCCAGCCAAACAGTAAGAACATCGCTTTCGGGCCCCCAGGAAGCGGGGCCGATACAAAGGGCGGCCAAACCCTTTTGTTTATCCCGAGCTTTACCCCATCATTTCATTGAGAAATCCTACCGCATTCAAGTTTTCCTGAAAAAAGACCGATAACCTGCCTCGCGAAACCGTTTCTTTCAGTTTTTTTTGAAGCAGGTGAACATCTATGACTGGACTTGGAATGAAAACGTCTGTGCTGCTGATGAGTTTGATGACTTGGGCCTGTTCGCCCGTGAAACCAACTGCCACGGAATATAAAGAAAAGCTCAGCGCGAACGGGACGACGACCACCAAACCGACTCCTTCAAACGGTAATCCGACGCCCTCCAACGGAACACCTGCCACACCAGGATCCGGTGCAACACCGTCAACAGGCAACGCTCAGAATGGTCTTGCGATCCTGACCACATCCTGCGAAACAGCGGGTTGTCACAAGGATAGCGCACCACAGCTGGTCAAAGGCACAAGGATTGTCGATGCAACAGTGAGCAAAGCAGCTCATCGCGGAGTCCAACCGGTCTTTACCAAAGAAAACATCAACGACATGAATGCGGCTCTGGCGAATCGATAACAGGGTCTTGCTACCCGGCGTAGCCCCAGCATCGTGCACGACCTGAACATATGGGGTCGGGCGGTCGGCATAATTTTTCAACCTTCCGCGAATTCTCCCTGCGTTCCATTCATTCACCACAGGAATCGATGGGCATAACGCTCACGCGATGGTTTGGTGCGAGCCCGGGCGATTTTCTTCTGCGCCTGAGGCTTGGGCAAGTAAAATTCGAACTCCTGGGTAAAGCCGCAACATATCGAATGGATAGTTCTGTCTTTCCTCTCATCCACTTTTCCAGTTTCTTTCTCAGACCTGTCACAAGAACCGCATGGCAGGGAACCTGCATAGGGGCCAGCAAGGTCAAACTCCAAATGGACCACTCCCGCCTGACGTCAGGAGCGGGACACCACTTCACATGTCGTAGGAGACAGAGGTATGTTACGTCCAAGGCAAGCCAAGGTCTTATTTTCCGCTGTGTTGATGCTCATCATCACGGCCTGCTCGTCCTCAAAACAAAAGGAAGGTAACCCAGAATCCGGCAGCACAGAGGAAGCGAAAAGGTCCGGTGATAACTCAGTACAGGCTGGCAATGTTTCGCCAGCGGTGTTTAACATTCCCGAATTGATCAGCAAGATGAGCTGGAGCGCTGATTTCTTTAACAACAAGACGGGTAAAGTATTCAGCGGCTTTGATGGTGCCAATGCTTTCAAGGTCCTGGTGGATCTCGGGGTATCGGGCGCTCTGCCCGATACTATCCAATTGAGTG
>JACCEA011934984.1_pt1 | contig 10258 bp, 7 predicted proteins | sample 7449851 | NCBI WGS metagenome assembly JACCEA01 (sample SAMN15323453, study PRJNA562643) | freshwater metagenome | isolation source: river surface water | place: USA:Blue River Watershed | collected 2017-08-18 | reverse complement strand
TCAACTCTCCCGTTCAGGCCCTTTCACACGCAATCATGAATTCCGAAGCTGTCTCCGCGCTCATCGCCAAATCGCCGTCGCTCAAGGCGGCCAAGCCGAAGTTGGAGGCGATGGAGCCGGGAGCCTACGTGGTCCACCGCAGCTGGGGATTCGGGCAGATCAAGAAATACGACGAAGCGGCCCAGCGGCTCGTGATCGATTTCAAGGAGAAGAAAGGCCACGCGATGGACCCGGCCTTCTGCATCACGACCATGGACGTTCTCCCGGCTAGCCACCTGCTGGTGCGCAAGGAGACGGATACGAAGAAGATCGCCGAGCTCATCGCGGAGAATCCCGCCCAACTCGTCGTCGAAGCCCTGCAGGCCTACCCCAACCACGCCGCCACCGCGATCGAGCTCGAGATCACGCTCGCGCAGGTGATCGGGGAGGAAAAGTTCAAGAAATGGTGGTCCGCCGCCAAGAAACTCATCGCCAAGGACCCGCGCATCGCGGTCCCGGAGAAGAAGACCGAGTGCTACGTCGTGCGCGAGACCCCCGTCTCCGCCGAAGACGAGATCGTCGAACAGTTCAACGGCACCCGTTCTGCCCGCCGCCGCATCCAGCTCGCCGAGGAACTGATGGATGCCGTGGGCAAGAAGGACGTGAAGGCCGACTTGAGCGCCGTGCTCAAGGGGCTGGCCGATGCGGTCAAGGATTCCAACCAGCTGGACGCCTCGGAGCGCCTCTACGGCGCGGCCGTCCGCGACGACCTCGCCAAGGCCCTCGGCCAGGAGGTCGCGTTCGAGCCGTCGCAGGCGGCGATCATCGCCAATGTCCGCGACTTGCCGGCCATCGCGGAAAAGATCCCGGTGCAGTTCCAGTCGCGTTTCCTCGAGCTGATCCAGGAGACGCATCCGATCGAAGCGCGCGACCTGCTCTTCACGCTGCTCAAGACCTCGCAGGGCAAGTTCACGACGGAGTGCATCAACTTCCTGGTCGAGCACGACCATGCCGACGAGCTCGCGGCCACGCTGCGCCGCTGGCAGACGGAGCAGAACCTGCGCGCGCCGGTGCTGCTCTGGATCGTCAAGAACCGCCACTCGAAGAAATTCGCCAAGCTGCTCAACGACCTGATTTCGCCCCGTCTGCTCGGCGCGATCTTCTTCGCGATCGACTACGAGGCGCTGCAGGCCTCCAGCGCGCGCCGCATTCCGCTCGCCGATATTCTCAGCGAAGACGTCGATCTGATTCCCGACCTGCTTTCGACCGCCGATCCCGAGACCGCCCGTGATCTCGCGAACACGCTGATGCTGAACCAGGGCTTCGAGGAGCTGACGAAAAAGTCGCTGCTCGCCCGCTTCATCAAGATCTTCCCCAAGATCCAGTCCCTCGTCGCCGCCGACGCGGAGAGCAAGGAAGAGCAGCTGCTCGTCTCCCGCGAAAGCTACGACCGCAAGGTCCAGGAATACGAGACGATCAAGAGCGAGAAGATCCCGGAGAACAAAGCCGCGATCGCCACCGCCCGCGAGCACGGCGATCTGAAGGAGAATTCCGAATACAAGATGGCCAAGCAGGACCAGCAGGTCCTCATGGCGCAGAAGACCCTGCTCGAGCGCGATCTCGGGCGCGCCCGGGTGACCGACTTCAAGGACGCCAACACGGATCAGGTCGGCATCGGCACGATCGTCACCGTCAAGAACGGGGCCACCGGCACGACGACGACCTACACGATCCTCGGCGCGTGGGACGGCGATCCCGACAAGAACATCATCTCCTACAAGACCGCGCTCGGCGCCGCGCTGCTCGGCAAGAAGGCCGGCGAAGTGGCGACGGTGAAATCGGGCGCGACGGAAGACAACTACACCGTCGTTTCGATCGCCCGCTACGTCGACAGCCTCGCCGGCTGAGGGCGCACGGCGGATTCGCCCGCCGCGGCGACCGACGGCGCCTGGTGAAGGCGGGCCTGCCTGGCCCGCCTTTTTTGCGGCCGCAATTTGCGCGGCGCGAAGCCCGGCGACGCGGCTTGCGGTCGGCGCCGGCGGCGGCCATTCCGGCGCGGGATGCAGTCGTTTTTCCATGGCACGGTGCTCGGATTCTCGATCGCGGCGCCGGTCGGGCCGATCGGGCTGCTGTGTATCCGACGGGCGGTCACGCACGGCCGGATGGCGGGATTCGTCTCCGGCCTCGGCGCCGCCGCGGCGGATACGCTCTACGGTCTGGTCGCCGCGTTGGGCCTGACCGCCGTCACGGAATTCATGCTCGGCCACCGCCTGTGGTTTCAGGGGGCGGGCGGAGTGTTTCTCGGCTGCCTGGGTTGGCGCATCATGCGCGGCACGGCGACCGTCATGCCCGCCGCCGCCGCCCCGGCGCCGAATCTGGCCGCCGCCTTCGGCTCCACGTTTGTGCTGACCGCTCTGAACCCGATGACGATCGTGGCCTTTCTGGGCGCGTTTGCCGGCCTCTCCATGCAGGCCGACACGGCCCGGGGCGCGGCCTTCTTCCTGGTGGCCGGTGTCTTCACCGGATCGACGTTGTGGTGGCTGATTCTCAGCCAGATCGCGGGCGGACTGCGGGACCGGCTGCGCCCGGCGCTCCTGCACCGGATCAACCAAGCGGCCGGCGCGGTCGTGGTGATTTTCGGTCTCTGGCTGCTGGCGACGTTGCGGCGGTGAGGGGTGCGCGGCGTGTTGCCAAGCCGCCCGGCACCGCCCAGCGTCCCGGCGCGTGAACGCCTCCTGGGACATCCTCAAGACCTTGTCGGACCCGACGCGCCTCCGCTTGCTGGCGCTGCTGATGCGCGAGGAATTGTCGGTCGCGGAGCTGCAGGAGATCCTCGGGATGGGCCAGTCGCGCATCTCGTCGCAGCTCGGCTTGCTGCGGACGGTGAACCTCGTGAGCGATCGGCGCGAGGGGAAGAACGCGTTCTATTCGCTGCGGCAGAACCTGCCGGCGCGCACGCTGGCCCTGGCGAAGGCGGCGATCGATTCCGTGGCCGAACTGCCGGTCATGACGGAGGACCGGGAGAATCTGGATCGCATCCTGCAAAAGCGGCGGCGGACGCAGGAGCAGTATTTCAACCTGATCGCGGGCCGGCTCGGGAAAAACTACTGTCCCGGCCGGTCGTGGGAGGCGATCGGGCACCTCGCGCTGCGGCTGACGCCGGCGATCGACATCGCGGACCTCGGGGCGGGCGAAGGCCTGGTGTCGCAGTTGCTGGCGCACCGGGCACGGCAGGTGTGGTGCATCGACAATTCGCCGCGGATGGTGGAGGTCGGCTCGGAGCTGGCGCGGAAAAACGGTCTCGCGAATCTCGCCTACAAACTCGGCGACATCGAGAACGTGCCGTTGCCGGAGCGGTCGGTGGACCTGGCGATCCTCAGCCAGGCGCTGCACCACGCGCAGCACCCGCAGGCGGCGGTCGACGAGGCGTTCCGGATTCTGCGGCCCGGCGGCCAGGTGCTGGTGCTGGATCTCAACGAGCACACCTTCGAAAAGGCGCGCGAGCTGTATGCGGATGTCTGGCTGGGATTCCGCGAGAGCGCGTTGCACGGCTTTCTGAAGAAAGCGGGCTTTGCCAAGGTGGAGGTCACGGCGGTGGCGAAGGAGACGGCGGAGCCGTTCTTCGAGACGCTGTTGGCGAGCGGCGTGAAACCCGCGCGCTGAGACCGGACCGCACGCAACGATTTCCCGCGGCGCGAGTCTTTCACCGGCATGAAGCGGCTATTTCGAGCGGCGGCGGGAATCCTGGCGTGGGGCGGGGCTGCAACAGGTGTCGCCGGCGTGCTGGCGGCGGTGGCGCCCGCGATCGGCCAGGTCGCCGAGGCGGTGGAGTCCACGGCGCGGGAAGAAATCATCCCGCTCTACGAGGGGCGGCGCGCCGCGGTGGCGGTGCCGGCGGGGTTCCAGGCGGTGGTGAAGCGCGATCCGGCGGGCGTGATCGCGCTCGAGCTGGCGGCACCGCACCAGCGGGTGACGCTGAGCGTGGTGTTTTTGCCGGACACGGACGAAGCCGTTGCCAATGCACGGACGCGGCGCGAGAAGATGTTCGAGCTCTTCCAGGAGTTCGTCGACGCGTCGACGGAGAAGGCGATGCGGTTCGAGGAGCTGGCGCCGCGGGCCGGGGCCGGGACGTATTGTGTGTTCACGGACGCGCGTCTGGCGGGGAAGGCGCCCTATCCGCCGGGCGAGTTTCTGCACGTCACCGCCGGCGTGAAGGCGTGGGACGGCATGATCGCGGTGTTCAAATGTTTCAGCAACGACACGGTCTCGGCGGACTATCAGGCCGTGATGCGGCTGCTGCGGGAGAGCCTGCACGAGCAGACCGGGCCCCTGCGGTGAGATGCGGCTGGCAGCGGGAACGGGTGACCGGCCGGTCGCGGTCCGGCCGAGCGGGGCGCGCCGATCCGGGCGGCGTGGCGCGCGTCAGAGCCGCTTGACGGCGTAGGCCATCGCGTCGGCGATCTTTTCCAGCTGCTCGTCCGAGTGCATCGCGGAGATGGCGGTGCGGATGAGGTCCTTGCCGGCGGGGACGGCGGGCGCGATCGACATGACGGTGAAGACGCCCTTGTCGAGGAGCGCCTTCCAGAAAGGATACACGCGCTCCTTGGAGCCGAGGACGATGGGGACGGCCGGGGTCTCGCTCTCCCAGGTGTCGAGGCCGAGGGATTTGAGCATGGCGCGGTATTTGCGCGTGTTGCTCCAAAGCTTCTCGAGGTGCTGCGGCTCGGACTGCATGACCTCGAGCGAGGCCTGCGCGCAGGCGGCCTGGCTCGGGCTGATCGCGGCGGAGAAAATCGTCTGCTTCGAATGCGTGCGCAGGTATTCGATGATCTCGGTCGAGGCGGCGACGAAGCCGCCGGTGCTGGCGAGCGACTTGGACATGCTGCCGCAGATGACGTCGACCTTGTCGTTGAGGCCGAAGTGATCGACGGTGCCGCGGCCCTGGCGGCCGAGGACGCCGAAACCGTGCGCGTCGTCAAGGACGGTGAAGCAGCCGTTTTCCTCGGCGATTTCCGCGAGTTCGGGCAGGCGCGCGATGTGGCCTTCCATCGAATAGACGCCCTCGATGACGAGCATCTTGGTGGCGTCCTGGTTGACGGCGCCGAGGACCTCGCGGAGGTCGTCGGGGCTGTTGTGCGAAAAGCGTTCGACCGTCGCCATCGAGAGGCGGATGCCGTCCCAGAGGCAGGAGTGGATGTTCTTGTCGGCGAGGATGACATCGCCCTTCTGGGCGAAGGACGCGACGCTGGAGAGGCAGGAAAGGTAGCCGGCGACGTGGATGTGGCAGGCTTCGCGGCCGAGGAAGGCGGCGAGGCGTTCCTCCAGTTCGACGTGGTAGGCGCGGGAGCCGTTGGAGGTGCGGGCGCCGGTGGTGCTGGTGCCCCACTTGAGCATGGCGGCGCGGCCGGCTTCGATGACCTTGGGGTGGAAGGAGAGCCCGAGGTAATCGTTGCTGGAGAGCATGATCGTCTCCTTGCCGTTCAGGCGGACGGTCGTGCCTTTCTGCGCCTCCATCGCATGGTAGTAGGGCGCGTATTTCAGCCGCATCTTGGTGGCGTAATCGTCGCGGCAGCGGGCGATGAGGGCCTTTTTGTTTTTGCTGAAGAAAGATAACGCCATGACTCGACGGCAGGGTTAGCACCGGCCGTGCCTATGGCAAACGGAAAGGCGGGCGGCGGAACGCCGAACGGTCAGCGGCGCGGCAACGTGCGTTGCCAGCCGGAGAGGTCCGCCGCGTAATCGGCCCACGTGCGGAAACGGCGGGCGCGGGCGGCGGCGGCGAGCTCGGCCAGTCGGGCCGGCGACCGGACGAGGGCGTCGATCGCGGGGGCGAGCGCGTCGGCGTCGACCCGTTCGAGCGTCACGCAGCCGCCGTCGCGGGCGGATTCGCCGAGGGCGCCGCGGCCGGAACACACGCAGGGTTTGCCGCGGACGAGGCTCTCGATCACGGGAAGGCCGAATCCCTCGATCAACGACGGGTAGACGGTGAAGGTGCAGGCGGCGTAGGCGGCGGCGAGGGCGGACTCGTCGACGGGACCGTCGTAGCGCAGCGGCCGGCCGGCGGCCTGGAGCGTGCGGAGGCGGGCGAGGGCGGCGCCGCCGGTCTGCGGTTGGGCGAGGCCCACGAGGTGGAGCGTGAAGGTCGCGCCGGCCGCCCAGAGGCGTTCGCAGGCGTCGAGCAGGGCGAGGTGGTTTTTCCGGCCCTCGATGCTGCCGACGCACAGGACGGTCGGGGCGGTCGGGGCAGTGCGTGCGGATGCCGGTTCCGGGGCGGGAGCGGGCAGGTCGATGCCGAGGGGAATCGCGACGACCGGCGGAGGCTGGGTCTGGCCGGACCAGCGCCAGTAATCGGCGAGGGCGGCGCGGGAGTCTTCGGACACGGCGGCGACGCCGTCGAAGGCGGCGAGTTCGGCGAGGTAGGCCGGAAAGCGGGCGACGGTCTTGGGGGGTGTGAGCTCGGGAAATTTCAGCGCGATCGCGTCGTGGAAAACCGCGACGCGCGGCCCGCCGGCGACGGCGAACAGCGCGGGCAGCGCGGCGGCGACGGCGGGGGAAAAGACTTCGGGCACGAGCAGGCCGGAATTCGCCGGAACGGCGGGGGCGGCGATACGGAGACCGCGCAAGGTGCGGCCGCGCAGGCGGGCGGCGAGCGGCCATGCGGCGCCGCGCTTGGCGGCCGCGGCGGTGGTGCGGAGGTTTTTTAGCTCCCAGCTCTCGAGCGGGCGCCAGACCCGGCGATGCGGGTCGTGGGTGATCGGCGCGGCGGCGCCGCCCAGGGCGGCGTGCAGGGAGCGACAGACCCGCTGGATGCCCGTGCGCGCGGCGGAGTGGCACGTGTGCGAGAGATCGAGGAGCAGCGGCGCGGGCATGGCGGGGTCAAGGTTCTGGCAGCGCAAGCTCCAGGTCATAAAGCGCAAATCCGAGCAGGCGCGCGCCGGGCGCGGCATTCTCGGGCACCGGCGGGCGGTCGCTGATGAATTCGATTTCCCCGGCGGCGCCGCCGAGGTGGGCCCGGACGCGGTGGGCGGTGCGCGTCGGACCGGCGGGGAGCTCGGCCAGCGTGCGCCCCTGCTGCACCACCCGCACCGTGCAGGGGGCGAGTGCGCGCAGCGAGAACACGAGGTCGAGGGGCGTATCCGCCGCCGACCAGGCCTGGAGCCGCACCGTGCCGCGGCCGCTGCTCCAGTGCCATCGGTGTTTGGCGCTGCGCTCGCCGCCGTGCCAGCCCGTGCCCTCCCGCGCGACGCAGGCGATGTCGCCGCGGCGGGCGGCGGCGAGCTCGTGCCAGTCGCGGGGCACATCGCGCAGCGAGACCAGGCCGGCGACGACGGTGAGGTTGCCGAGCACAAGCCAGACGACGGAGGCGCGGGCGCGATGCACGAGGACGTTGAAGGCGAGGTTGAGCGGCAGGAGCACGCGGGTGGCGGCGCCCGGCTGACCTTCCCAGACGGCGGTGCCGAGGAACAGGAGCATCACCGCGTAGGCCGCGCCGAGGCGCCACCAGCGGTCGGAGAGGTCGCGGCGGACGACAAACCACAGCGCCTGCACCGTGAGGCCGACGGCGGCGAGCAGGGTGCCCCAGACGAGCGGCTGGTCGTCGACGAGGGCAAGGTCGGCGAGGGCGGATTGGAATTTCTCCAGCCAGCCGGCTCCGGGCCCGGTGAAGTTGGACCAGCCCTGGTCGGCCCCGCCGACGCGCCAGCGGATATAGCCGAGCCAGGCGGCGAGCGGAACGGCGACCGTCCCGGCGCGGAGGAAATTCCGGACGGATAGCCACGGACGCTCGAGTGCGGCCGCGGCGGCCAGGAGCGAGGTTTCGCGGGCGAGCCCGGCGGCGGCGAGCCAGCCGAGGCCGGTCCGGGATCGGCCGCGCTCCAGTGCCAGCAGGGCGGCCGCGAGCAGGGCGAGCGCGACAAGATCGGAAAGGGCGAGGCGGACGCTGCCGAGCGCGCCCGCCGAGAAGAGCAGGCCGGACCAGGCGAGCCAGCCGCGGGCATCGCGGACCGCGAGCAGGCGCCAGAGCACGGCGGCAAGAGCCAGCCAAGCGGCGAGGTTGATCGCGGAATAGGCCGCGACGATCCACGGCGGATGGCCGGCACCGGCGAGCCAGGCGAGGGCGGGCGGCAAAATGCGCCGCGCGCGGTAGGGGAGGTTGTCGGCCGCCCGGGGCAGCTCCGGGTCGCGGAGGGAGGGATCGAGCGCGATCTGCGCATAGTAAAGTCCGTCGTAGCCGCCGGTCTCGCGGTGGACGTAGACGGGCAAGGTGCGGAAGGCCGTGACTTTCAGTTCGTCGTTGGCGCCGTCGAGCTGGAAGAACGCGGTGAAGCCGTAGACCGGGTGCCAGAAGCGCGCGACGAGCGCGAGAAACACGGCGACGGCGAGCAAGCCGGCGGCGCGGACGGGCCACGGGGCGGGCGACGGCGCGGCGGTCATCGGGCGGCGGCGGGAGCGACCGCCGGCTGCGGCGCCGGGCCGCGGTAGTGCCAAAGGCCGATGTTGCGGACGGCGCCGATTTTTTCCCAGAGGCCGGGACATTTCTCCTGCAGCGCCTCGCGTTCCTCGATGTCGAACAGCAGGGCCCGGATCGGGCGGCCCGCGGTTTCGGCGCGGGTGCGATAGGCCGCGAACTGCGCGGCATCGACGAACTCCCAGCGCAGCACCGGAAAGTCGGTGTAATAATAGAGCGAGCCGCTGTGGAGACCGGCGACGATCAGGGCGTCGGCGGGAAACTGCGCGCGAGCGGCGGCCGCGGCATCGGCGTAGGCCTGTTCGTAGATCCGGGTGTGCAGCAGCGAGTGGTGGGCGGCCCAATACCAACCGAGGCCCAGCGCCCAGACGGTGAGCGCGGCGCCACCGGCATGGCGGACGCGTTCGCGCCCAGGCGGTCGGGCGGCGCGGGCGAGGGCGTCGAGGCCAAGCAAGCCGGCGAGGATCAACGCCGGGGTGCCGGGCAGAATGAAGCGCAGGCACCACCAGACTTCATGGGAAATCTCGTAGAACGCGTAGAGCCCGGCAAAGGCCGCGAACCAGAGCCCGAGGGCGACGAGCAGGGGGCCGCGGGCAAGCGGAGCGGCGGAGGGCGGAAGGCCGGTAGCACCGCCCGGACGGCCCTCGGCCTCCGTTCCGGGTGCGGGCCGGCGCAGCGCGAAGAAAGGCAGGACGAGCAGCGCGGCCGGCAGCATGAGGGCGAGCCATTTGGCGAAGTGCCACGCGGTGGGCAGGCCGTAGGCGAGGCCGAAGGCCTGGGAGATGTCGACGTAGCCGGAGCGAAACGGACTGTCGTAGAGCGCGTGGTTGTAATACCCCTGCCAGAGGGCGCCGGGCAGTCCGCCCAGCACGGCGAGGGCGAGGCGGCGCACGTCGGCGCCGACGAGCACGAGCAGGGCCGGCAGGAGCACGCCGTTGGTGACCCGCACCAAAACGGCGACGGCAAAGGCGGCGCCGCAGGCGACCGCCCAGGCGCGGTGTTCGCGGGCGCGGAGCGCGGCCCAGACGGCGGCGAGGCTCCAGGTGGTGGCGAGGACGTCGCTGAGCGGCTGGAGCGCCATGAACAGAAAAACCGGATACGCGCCGAGCGCGACGGCGCCGGCGACGGCGAGCGGCGGGGCGAGGCCGAGGCGGCGGGCGATCGCGCCGACGAGGAGCAGCGCGCCGACGGCGCCGGCGAGACCGACGACGACGGGCGCGGCGGACCAGCCGAAGAGCAGTCCGGCCGCGGCGAGATGGAGGGGCAGGCCGACCGCGTAGGTCGGCGACAGGCGGGGGTGGCCGTCGAACGGCACGAACCCGTGGGGCTGGAACTGCTGGCGGCGGAGGGCGTCGACCGGCCCGAGTTCCGGCGGGATCCGCTGCTCGGCATCGAGGCGGCCGGCGGCGAGGAGTTTGGCGCTGTTGAGATAGCCGGAGGAATCGGCGCCGCCGGCGACGTTGGCGAAGTTCCAGCCCAGCACGCAGGCGTAGACGGCGAGCGCGGCGTATCCGAACCAGACCCACGCCCGCGCGGCGCGCGCGGAATCGGCGGGGACAGTCAAGCGGGCGGCGTCCACAGGCGGAGCGTCGGCAGGGGGCGGGAGCCGTCGCCGCCGCGCAGCCGGGGCCCGCCGGAGCCGGCCGGAGCGGCCCCGGCCCGGAGGGCGGCGCGGCGCGCGGCGACGGGGGGATTGGGATTTGACATAGGGCGGTCGCGTTCTGTGATGCGGCGCAAACTGTCCGTGAGAAATTTGGAAGACAAGCGCCTGCATGGTTCGCGTCGTTCCGCCTGCCGGCGCGGCCCGCGTCG
>JACCEA011535148.1_pt1 | contig 10258 bp, 12 predicted proteins | sample 7449851 | NCBI WGS metagenome assembly JACCEA01 (sample SAMN15323453, study PRJNA562643) | freshwater metagenome | isolation source: river surface water | place: USA:Blue River Watershed | collected 2017-08-18 | reverse complement strand
GGTTAATGGCAAATAAAAGAGGAACAAGAATGCATTCGGATATTGAGCATTTTCTGGATGATCCAACCAAGCCAGTGGATAATCCGACACCGGAATTTAAGAATTTTTTACGGTTTTATTATTCAAACCCGGATCTGATCATGTGCCGATCGGAATTGCGAGTTGGTAATGTCGAGTTGCAATTATGTGGAACAATTGATATTGTATTTCTAGTGGATCCAGATGATTTGTATCTGGTGGACATTGGAGATTGGAAATGTACTAATTCAATCGTGTCTCAAGATCCAAAGGAGGATTTAGATTATGATCCGGGTAAAAAAATGGGCGCGCCATTTCAAAAGTATCACGATACCAAGAGAAATTCGTACTTGCTTCAATTGAACATGTATGCGTATATGGTCGAGCAACATGGATACAGGGTGAGAAATTTACCGCTGATTCAATGTCATCATGAATTGGATCAACCGATAATATTATACATGGACAATATACGTGATACACCCGAGTTTAAACAATTTATTCAGACTAGATTGGATTTTATAAAGAAACAGGAAGAAGAAAAAAACAAGAAGGAAAAAGAACAAAAGGAGGAAGAAAAGGGTATAAGTGATGAGCAAATGGACGATTTGTTTTCATCAGAAAACAAGAGTGAACAGAACGAGCAAACACGAGTCATGCAGAAGAAATTTGAAAAGAGGTTAAAAATAAGTGATGATCAAATGGACGAGTTGTTTTCATGAAAGAATATCGTTTAATTTCTTGGTCCATTTTGTCGTTCCAAGAGTGGCATCTAGTAATATACAAGTGACATATTGAATGTCGGTATGAGAGCTCCAGTTTGGTTGGTTTAGTAATTGTATAATTTGTTCACGCTTTTCTTTGTTGGCTTGTTTTAATTTACATTGTTCATGTTTGTCGATAATATCGGGAGATAACAGGATATGAAATTTGCGATCTACTCGTAAATTAACAATATTCCAGTAGTGGGACATGTATTGAATGAGTCCAGAGAATGATCGATTTGTAAAGGAAAGGTATAATTGAATGGTTTTCAAAAGCTCTTCTCTAAACACCATGTAATCAATAAACAAATTTCTATGATGGGTAGGTCCGTCTAGTTGAATATTTGCAAATTCTTGTACAAGTAATTCTATATTACCATTTAAAACATTTGACTTGACCATTTGTTCAATAATATAGGAATAAGGCGACATCATTAAATGGGGGTAGTAAAATACATATCCGCAAAAGGTGGAGACGGCGCCGAGAAGGAAATCTGACATTTTTTTGTGTTTTATTGACCACCACCCACACAAAAAAAAATGAACCGCAAATTCACGCACGACAAGTACTTTTCGATTGACGTGCCGTTTTATTTGTACGCGGGAGGTTCTGTACTAGCTGCATATTATAATGTGAATTATGATACAACAGAACACAAGAGTGATGTGGATTTATTTGTATACGGAGATCCGTCTCAAGTAGTATTGGTTGGAAATACACATGAGGTAAATTCACATGTAGATAATATTCTGGATGCATATAAAGAAATGAATAAGGATATTTATCATGTGATTAAATATAGGGCATTGGGGGATTATCCAAATGTCGATGTGGTGTTTTTACAGGGCCGCGATATTCATTCTACACAAGAGTTTCATGATTGGTTAGTAGATCGATTTGATATTACAATTTGTGCAACTGCATGGGATGGTAAAAAATTTTATATTCCAAAGGGTGTAGACATGAAAAAAATGACTAGTCCATCTACTGTAAAAGAATACTCGTCTAAATATGGACAGCGACGACAAAAGTATATCGATCGTGGTTTTTTAATTATCGATTAATTTAGTTTAAAAATAATACTGGTAGATCCTGGTAATCAATAAACTGAAATAAAAATGTAAATACTAATTGTTTGTTAAATGCGACAGTACCTGCTAATGAATTAAATAACATATATGTTGTCCAAATCATCAAAGACCATAAAAATAATCTATCATCCTTTGAGATAGACATGTGTTTTTGGAACATTTGAAACTCGAGGTTGCACCTTTCCGGATTTATTTTTTGATGATCCACACCAAGACAAGTTTCACATTCTACTTTAATATCCGAGCTAAATACATTTGTATTTGTAAATTGCATATCACATGACCATTTTAAATCAAGATTTGTTGTTCCAAAATGTAAATTTGTACAATTAATCGTATTATTGAGTAAATACTTGCAATCTTCGCCATGACATTGATACGCATTTCTACCAAGTTGGGTAAATTTGATTTCTTGTACATATTGAGGGTAGAAACAATTGGTACCAGGAACTGGTTGAACTCTAAAAAAGGACATTTTAAAATTGTGATGTGGGCGGACAATCCTCACAAATTAATAATGGCAAGAGATTTGGTGGCAACATTGTGTTTAATGTACATCCTGGGATGCAACGTGTACATGGTAGTGACGTTTTACAATGTAATTCAAGAGTCGTATCAAAAATTATATGATTAATTTTCTATAAAAGTGTTTGAATATATCTTGTTTATTTACCTTTTCTTGTTTATGATGACACCCAATCTTGACAAGATCTGCAGTCGCAATATTCATGTTTATAAAATGAGTGTGGATATCAGAACATTTAATGTCTTTTTCCAATGCGTCGCATGAAATGAAAGCGGCTTCATATTCAGCTTGATGGATATCATAATCAAAAAAAATGGAGCGTTTTATACACAATAAATAATACCGTGCCATATTACGATTCATTTCTCCCACACAACCATGTTCATACATACTCTGAGTAAATTCCATGAATTTTTCTTGTTCGTCAAGGTACAATTTCAAATTGTCGGATTTTAACAAATCTCTAATTTTTACACTAGATCGGTCCTCAATTCGATATTTTTCTTGATGTACATATATATACATCGCCTTTTCAATACTCCATGCTGTAAATACACCAGCAACGGCATAAACACTTGCAATACCAAACATTTAATTTGTGAAAATATTATGAAATTGAAAAAACTAGATCACTCCACCATTTAAACCTGCCACAAGTGCTTTTGCATCTTTTAATGAAATGGGTCCAGACCAATATACACCATGTTCTCTACAATACTCATTGCCGCTTGCTTTACTTGCTCGTGGTTTTGGTGGTTTGATTTCCTTAATTGGTTTTGGTTTGTATTTATCTGGATATGTAAATGTATACTCGCCCATTTCAATCGGTTCCTTGTTCATGTGGCTTTCTTGCATTCCCCACTTGTCTAAAAAATAATTAAAATGAGCACCCGTTCGTTTGTTTTTCACCTTGAGCATACGAGCAATTTTGTGTCCAACGACCTGACGAATCACAATTGGTTCTTCCATATCATCCACTGTAATCTCAACAGTGTGAAGACACGGTCCTTGAAGACATATGGACGAAAATTTCACATCTTTCACGTTTGATAAGCAATATGTTTTCATGTGAAAAAATTTGTGAGCTTGTCCACCTTACACTCACAGAAAAATAAAATATCACTTTTTTATTTTAACCAAACAAATAATTTAGGTTGTAAATCAGACAATACAAGGTCTGTCTGTACTAAAACACAAAAGCTTGGATATTGTAGACCTGGACAATTAAGACTCTTTCGAGATATGATGTCCCAACGAAAAGATAAAGAAAATATTTCCAATATGATTACAGAGAGTTGGCGCAAAAACTCAGAAATTGAATTGATATGGAAAGCTAAAATGTCAGCGACGATTTATAAGCCACATCGGACACATCAAGCAGAAATCAATCCAATTGCAATGGAACGTGCACAATATTGTGATTGGTGGAATGCATATGGTAGATTTCATTAAACTTAACATGATAACAGTCTCTTATTATAAGTTTTTTGTCGTTTATTTGCTCTATTTATTGCATTGACAAAGTCATATATCGTTTTTCTAGTTACAATTTGAATTGTTCTCCAATCATCGCTACCAATAACTGCGTTTGGATGCCTGTATACTTTGTCAGCAATATCATATGACCAAGATGAACGACCACATATTGAGCATATATCCATTTTTCCTTCACATCCACCGGGACAACAAAATTCAATGTATGTATCTTTGTCTTTACACTTCCATTCGTTACATGTTTCGCAGTACATAAACGTGTCTTGAAATGACAATTTTTCATCATGAATAAATGACATTGTGTATTTATAACCAATCGCTTTTAATTCTCGATGAGCTCGTTGTCTTTGATGTGGTTTATATCCAAATCTTATATCCATTTTTGTGAGAGAGTGGTGGACAATTTAAAAAAACAAAAAAATGATGAATTACAGTGTGTTAAATTTATTTGCCAAGTGAATAATATTGCTGTAACGTGAATTAGTACAAATGATTGGTTGTGATTAAATAATTATATTTAATCAGATTGTAACGTATTTTTATACCATTGATTTTGTGCATCCCAATATGATCTACAAATCATACGTTTATCTTGTCGATTTCGATTTGGATGTACATATTCTTCGTCGTTTGTATCCTCGTCACTTGTATATTGTTCGTTTTCATCATTATTGTCAGTTGTATCTTTATATGGATAACCATTGTCTTCGTATCCTGTAATATGATGATTCCAAAAACATCTTGTACAAATAAAATGGTTTACTTGACAACCAGGAAATGCAACACTTGTTTCAGTTTGATTTAAACAGATTGGACATTCCATTTTTTCATGGTTAAACGCTAAATTTATAGCAAAAGTAAAATTACATGTCCAACATCTACCATCATGTGCATCAAAGACCCATTTTGGAGCAGAATGATGACATAATTGGTAATTTGGACACAATTGTATTTGGCACATATGTTCGCAAATCACTTGGTTGTTTTTAGGGTTTTTGGTGAATATGGTTGCATTTGGATCAAAACAAGAACCATTTCCGGGACAAACTGGTAACATGTTTTGTGTGAATGAATTTGTGCGATTGTCCACCACTCTCTCACAAAAAATGTTTTCTTATCGACAAAGTGAAAACCCTGAGGAAAGTGAATGAACAGTATAATTACAAATTAACCAAAAAGAAACTCTTCATTTGTAACGGTAACTTTTTTCCCAGGAATGGGCTCTTTTACATCCACAGTCTTGGTATAGCTTACACCAGGTAATACCTTGGAACAGACATATGCCGAAGCCACGATTAATAACACTTCAAAAAACATTATTTGTGAAAAGGTGGACATTATACACTAGAAAAATCACAAATTAAATGATTACTGCAAATCACAAGGTGCATAAAGTGGATAATACCACAATTGTTGGAAATCATAATAAAATGGCGAATGAAAAAACGAAAAAGAAATTACGATTGCGCGAGTCATCTAGTAGTAGCAGTAGTAGCAGCAGCTCTGAAGAGGATGCAATAATCAATAATGTGTTTGAAGGTGAAATTTTTGGTATTATGCAAGGTAATGGTGATATTAATATTAATGGGAATATTGTTCAGCATTCTAGTGTTGGTGGGAATATTGTTCAGACTTCAAGGGTTGGTGGGAATATTGTTCAGACTTCAAGGGTTGGTGGGAATATTGTTCAGACTTCAAGGGTTGGTGGAAATATTGTCCAGAAAAAAGGTGGTCGACACATTTCTAATATTTTCATGAATAACGGGACATGTACATCTACATATATAGAAAGTAATGGTTCATGTATTATTAATTGTGACAATGGAATTCCGAATAAAAACGGTTTTTATTATCAAGATGGAGTTGTTCGTTTTGAGTATAATGGAAAGCAATATGTTATTCGTGATGGTAAATTGATCTGTGATGGTGAGGTTAAAAAAGAAGATTTACCAGAATATATTAGTCATGTCAAGTATGTGTTTAATCGTCCGGAAATTTTGTTAAACATGACGTATAATGTGATCTTAGACTAGTAGTGTTAACTTTTAACATGTAATAAAAAGGTGGACATACACTAGAAAAATCACAAATTTAGAATGCAGCATAACGTGTATGGAATTTTACTCGAGTCGACGCAGAAATCGTACACACGCGAGTTATTTGGCAAGATTTGTTCCTTTGTAAAGGAGCGTGGACCCACAGACCTTGTGCTTGGTGGATCGGTTGCAAATATATTAAGAGAAATGGTATCTGAAGGTTTATTAGTACCTGATGGCGAACCAGAGTATGATAAATTGGCGGCAGGGATTGATCGCGCGTTTAAAATTTCTCCATCCAACTTGTCAGAATTGGAAGTGTTTACGCCAGAAAAATGCCGCGAGATTCGATACAAGGTGATTTGCGGGTTGCTTTCAGAATTGGATGATGTGCCTTTTTATACCTGCCGAGTGAGTGATTTATCGGCCATTTGTAAATCGAGTTGGAAGATTTTGTCAAAAGGGTACACGGCAGACAAACGAGCTCGATTAGAACCTGAACCAGTGGAACATGTGGAAGAATTGCCTCAGGAAATTCAATTGCATGTGCCCCAAGAAGTACATCAGGAAATTCTATTACAAGTACCACAAGAAGTACCTCAGGAAATTCCATTGCATGTGCCCCAAGAAGTACCTCAGGAAATTCCATTGCACGTGCCGCAAGAAGTGCCTCAGGAAATTCCATTACAAGTGCCACAAGAAGTGCCTCAGGAAATTCCATTGCACATGCAACAAGAAAAGGTGGTGGATGCGCAAATAAAACAACAACAAGAGGAAGCATTGGTGATAGTTCAAGAACGTAGACGACAGAATGTAGAAGCGACTCGAAAGTATATTGAGGAAAAGGCGAGAGAACATGAGGATAAAATCAAGAAGCAAGAAGAAGAGAGGCGACGCGAGCAATTTTATGAAGATCAGCGAAAATATGCCGAGATGGTTAGAAAGGAGAGGGAGGCAGAAGAGATTCGTCGAGCGGCATTAGAGCATTTGCGTAATGAAATGAAAGCAGAATTAAAATGATATCTTTCAAATTAAGTAACTGCTAAATCACAAAATGGAATGGGAATGGATTCACAATGCATCAATTGTACACATTGCAGAAGGAACACTTGCCGTATCTGAAAAATATACACGTGAAGATTATGACGATCATGTGTACATGATTGGTGAGAGTGGATATTTAGAAAAGACGGAATTGCGCCTGGTTCGTGGTGAGCCGGGTATTCGTATTTTAAAATGTTCATTTCAAAAGGATGTAATTAATAAATTTATCTCAATTGTGTCTAGTTCCATGTCCAATTTTGTCCGACCAAATGTCTATTATCGTGGAAAGGCATTTGGAAAAGGATGTAAATATATTCCAATTGAAACATATGAAACAGTTGAATTTGATTCAGGTATTACATGTACCACACATGATCAGGTTCGTATTTTAACTGGTATGATTCAGCGTATCCCTAGAAAAAATAAACAAAAGGTTCCAATCCAGTATCGTCCACCGTCAAGTCCACGAGACCATTCTTTAAAATTAATGTTGTAATTCGTTAAATTGTCCACCTTTTCACAATTTTTTTTTCATGTATGTCATAAAACGAGATGGTCGTCGAGTAGAACAGGATATCACGAAAATCCAGGAGCGTATTAAAAAACTTTCCGGTGATTTAGACAAGGTGTATTGTGATCCGGCAATTGTTATACAAAAGGTGGTACGTGGTGTGTACCCGGGTGTAAGTACTGCACAGTTGGATATTTTGGCTGCAGAGGAGGCAGTTGCGTTAAGTACTACACATCCAGATTATGCAAAACTCGCGGCTCGATTGTTCATGTCTAATTTACACAAGCAAACGATCAAGTCGTTTTCGGATACAATCAAGTTAATGTATTTTGTGACACACCCAGTCACACATGTGCATGCTCCATTGGTATCTAAAGAATTATACGAGTATGTTATAGAAAACAAAGATAAAATTGATCCGGTGTTGGATTATAAACAGGATTATAAATATGATTATTTTGGAATAATGACGTTGGTGAAATCGTACTTGTTGAAAATTGATGGGCAAGTAGTAGAGCGACCTCAACATATGTTAATGCGAGTGTCGATTGGTATCCATCTCGGAGATTTAGATGCTGCTATAGAAACTTATCAACTAATGTCAAAAGGAATGTTTACTCATGCGACACCGACATTGTTTAATTCTGGGACACCGAATCCACAAATGAGTTCTTGTTTTTTATTGACAGTGGACGAGGATTCTATTGTTGGGATTTACAAGACTCTTGGAGATTGCGCCAATATTTCAAAATATGCTGGTGGAATTGGACTCGCCATTCATGATATTCGTGCAAAAGATTCATATATTGCAGGTACAAATGGTAATTCGAATGGACTGGTTCCAATGTTACGAGTGTTTGATGCTACTGCTCGATATGTAGATCAAGGTGGTGGAAAACGAAAAGGGTCTTTTGCAATTTATCTTGAAGTCTGGCATGCCGATATTGAAGAATGGTTAGTTCTTAAAAAGAACAAGGGGAAGGAAGAGATGCGAGCCCGAGACTTGTTTTATGGATTATGGATGTGTGATTTGTTTATGGAGCGTGTTGAGAAAGATGAGATGTGGACATTATTCTGTCCAAAAGAGGCAACGGGGCTTGCTAATGTATATGGAGAAGAGTTTAATAAATTGTACACCTTGTATGAGAATTCAGGGGTGGGCCGCAAGACGATTCCAGCACGGGAGTTATGGTCTCAGATTCTGAACTCTCAAATTGAAACTGGAACACCGTACATGTTATATAAGGATGCATGTAATCGTAAATCCAATCAGAACAATTTAGGAACTATCCGATCGTCTAATTTATGTACCGAGATTATCCAGTACACGTCAAAAGATGAGATTGCAGTGTGTAATTTAGCATCCATTAGTCTTAAAAAGTTTATTACCTCGGATAAACAATACGATTTTGTTGAATTGGCTCGCGTGACTCGGGTGATTGTTCGTAATTTAAACAAGATTATCGATTTGAATAAATACCCCGTTCCAGAGGCAGAACAATCAAATTTACGTCATCGACCAATGGGAATTGGTGTCCAGGGTTTGGCGGACACGTTTATTCTATTAAGAATGCCGTATGATTCTGCAGACGCGTTTCAATTAAACCGAGATATATTTGAAACAATTTATTATGAAGCATGTAGCGAGTCGATGGAATTAGCTAAAGTACAAGGTCCGTATTCCTCGTTTGCGGGCTCGCTCATGTCTCGAGGTATTTTCCAATTTGATTTATGGGATGCAAAACCAAATCCTAAACTTGGATTAGACTGGGAAACATTGCGTAGCAATATTATGAAACACGGTATTCGCAACTCGTTGTTAATTGCGCCAATGCCGACGGCTAGTACAGCTCAGATTTTAGGAAACAATGAATCATTTGAACCGATTCCATCAAATATTTACTCTCGTCGAGTATTAGCCGGTGATTTTATGGTGGTGAACAAGTATTTGGTCAAGGATTTAATTGCGGAGGGTCTTTGGAATACGGAAATGAAAAACAAGATTATCGCACACTGGGGATCTATTCAGGGTATCTCTGAAATCCCTTCCAAATTAAAAGATTTATATAAAACAGTATGGGAAATTAAACAACGCCATATTATCGACATGGCAGCTAGTCGAGGTGCATTTATCGATCAATCACAATCGTTAAATATCCATCTCGCAAATCCAACAGTTGGGCAATTGACTAATATGCACATGTACGGATGGAAAAGCGGACTTAAAACTGGTATGTACTACCTTCGAACCCTTCCAAAAGCAAATCCAGATCAGGTTACAATTGATGCTCAAGTGATTCAGGTAATGAAACCACTTGAATTGTCCCGTGCAGTATCAAATAACTCGTCCGAAGAGGAATTGGAAAAACTCGTCTGTTCTCTTGATTCGGATAAATGTGATTCTTGTGGATCGTGAGTATCTTTTTTAACACTTTAAACATTACATGCAGTTTTAAGCACATGTGTGAGTGGCTATCACCAGATTAAACACCAACCTAAGCACAAATCCAAACATATTTTAAACACCAGCCTAAGCACATTTTAAGCACGTGTGAGATTAGTATTTCCTATCACCGGCCTAAGCACCAGCCTAAGCACCAGCCTAAGCACCAGCCTAAGCACCAGCCTAAGCACGGTTTTAGGTACGGTTTTAAACACGTGTGGGATTAGTATTTCCTATCACCAGCATAAGCACCAGCATAAGCACCAGCCTAAGCACCAGCCTAAGCACCAGCCTAAGCACCAGCCTAAGCACGGTTTTAGGTACGTGTGG
>JACCEA010459503.1_pt1 | contig 10258 bp, 6 predicted proteins | sample 7449851 | NCBI WGS metagenome assembly JACCEA01 (sample SAMN15323453, study PRJNA562643) | freshwater metagenome | isolation source: river surface water | place: USA:Blue River Watershed | collected 2017-08-18 | reverse complement strand
ATACTCGAGCAGTTCGAAAGAGAAGGACATCCTTTCTACGCCAGCGCAAGGCTCTGGGATGATGGTGTGATTCAGCCCTCGGACACACGTCGAATTTTAGGACTCAGCTTGTCAGCGGCGCTCAATGCTGTGATCCCGGATACACGTTTCGGCGTGTTTCGTATGTAACGGCTTGAACAGGAATATAAAGTGTTTAAAACAATACTGATCGCCAATCGCGGTGAAATAGCCTGTCGAGTCGCAGCGACTGCACGCAAGCTTGGCATGAAGACCATCGCCGTCTATTCGGATGCTGATGCGAATGCAAAACATGTGACGAGTTGTGACGTCGCAGTTCGAATTGGTGAAGCGAGTGTTCAGCAAAGTTATCTGAAGGGCGAGACAATCCTTGAGGTTGCGCAACGATTTGGTGCGCAGGCGATTCATCCAGGATATGGATTTTTGTCTGAGAACGAGACATTTGCGCAGGCATGTACGCATGCTGGCGTCACGTTTATCGGACCACCTGCATCCGCGATTGCAGCAATGGGAAGTAAGTCGGCAGCAAAAAATCTGATGGCACAAGCCGGAGTCCCACTTGTACCTGGTTATCACGGAGAGAATCAGGAGCCTGCATTTTTACAGCAGCAGGCGGATGCGATCGGATATCCCGTATTGATTAAAGCGAGCGCAGGTGGAGGAGGAAAAGGGATGCGCGTCGTGGAGTCTCCCGAGGACTTCAGTGCTGCGCTGCTTTCGTGTCAGAGAGAAGCAAGCGCGAGCTTTGGTGACGAGCGTGTCTTGATCGAGCGTTATTTGCAAAAACCGAGACATATTGAAATTCAAGTCTTTGCCGATACTCAAGGCAATTGTATTTATTTATTTGAAAGAGATTGTTCCATTCAGCGTCGACATCAAAAGGTGATCGAAGAAGCACCTGCGCCAAACATGGATCCAGAGATGCGACGCGCGATGGGCGAGGCCGCGGTGGCGGCTGCTCAAGCGGTGGGGTATGTGGGTGCGGGGACGGTTGAATTTATCGTCGAGCCTGATGGTCGGTTTTATTTCATGGAGATGAATACGCGCTTGCAAGTTGAACATCCCGTAACTGAAATGATTACCGGGATTGATCTGGTGGAGTGGCAGCTGCTGATCGCCGCTGGCGAGCGATTGCCATTGACGCAAGAGCAACTTCCAATGTCGGGCCATTCGATTGAGGCGCGGCTCTATGCGGAAAATGCAGAGAATGGGTTTTTGCCTTCAGTGGGTCGTCTCTCGCATCTGCAATTACCCGAGCATGTTGAGTTTACGAACGGGAATATCCGCGTGGATGGGGGGGTGCGCTGTGGCGATGAGATCACTCCTTATTATGATCCGATGATCGCGAAACTCATTGTGTGGGGCGCTACGCGCGAGCAAGCACGATTCCGTATGCAGCAGGCACTCGCAGAAACGCAAATTGCGGGGGTGCACACAAACGTCAATTTTCTTTCCAGACTGATTGCAGACGATTCGTTTGCGCAAGCAGATCTTGATACCGGTTTTATCGAGAGAAGGCGCGACACATTGTTTCCGTTCGGCCAAACCCGATCTGATCATGTATGGGCTGCTGCGGTGTTGGCGGTCTTGTCTGAGGAGTCCTTCAGCGCGGCATTGCAGCCATCCAGACCGCGTGCTTCAGTCGACCCGTGGGCCATTCAGGATGGGTGGCGGCTAAGCGGGGTATATCGCCGTCAATTTACATGGTTGGACGGTGATACACACAAACAGGTTTTTTATATATGCGACACGGGTAAGGAAAGACTTGAATTTGAGGGATGCTTACGCGACTTATCGTGGACAGCCCAGCGTATGCGAAGTGGTGCATGCCAGCTGACATATGTCCTCAACGGCGTGCGTCGAACGGCCACTGTTCAGAAGCAGGGTGAGCGTATCGATGTGTTTGTGGATGGCACGCATACGGTGCTCTGCTTAGAAGACCCCCTCAAGCAGGCCTTGCAGGGCGAGTCGCATCTAACTGGGGGACTGACGGCACCCATGCCAGGGAAAATAATTGCTGTGCACGTGAAAGCAGGTCAGAAAGTGAAACAGGGCGATGCATTGTTAGTGATGGAAGCCATGAAGATGGAGCATGCAGTCATCGCCCCTCACGAGGGTGTCGTCAAAGAGGTGTTTTTTAGCGTGGGCGAGCAAGTCAGCGAGGGTGTGGCGCTTATTGGGTTGGAGTAAGGTGCAAATTTGTTGCAGTTAATTACAATCAATCAGCAAAAGTACCAGTTAAACTGACAACGTTGTCGTCCGATTATCTAATCAGGGAGTAACGCGATGTTCTTAAAATCTCTAGCCAAAGTTTTAGGTGCTGTGGCACTTGTAGCGACCGTTGCAGCGCCAGCCCAGGCCCAGCAGTTTTTCCGTATTGGTACCGGCGGCACAGCAGGTACTTACTACCCAGTGGGGGGAATGATCGCCAATCTTGTGACCCAGCCCGGAAAACTGATCGCTTCTGCGGTGGCCAGCAACGGTTCCGTTGCAAACGTGAACGGTATTATGGGTGGCTCACTTGAGTCGGGTTTCAGCCAGTCGGATGTCGCGTACTGGGCGTATTCTGGAACGGGTACGTTTGCCGGAAAACCCAAGGCCACGGATTTGCGACTGATCGCAACGCTCTATCCTGAAAGTATCCATCTTGTCGCCCGTAAAGGTTCAGGGATCAAGTCTGTCGCCGATCTGCGTGGCAAGCGTGTGTCCATGGATGAACCAGGTTCTGGCACATTGGTCGATGTGCGTTTGATCATGGGTGCTTTTGGCATGACCGACAAAGATGTCAAAGCCGAATATATGAAGCCCAATCAGGCGGGTGAAAAATTGAAAGACGGCGGTTTGGACGCTTTCTTCATCGTGGCAGGTGCTCCTGTGGCAGCAGTCGCTGAGCTTGTCTCCAGTGGCGCGGGTGTTGAGCTGGTGCCGATCGCAGGCCCAGAGATCGATAAGTTGCGCGAATCGCAGCGCTTTTTTACGCCTGACGTGATCCCCGCAGGTACGTATCAGGGCGTGGGTGAAGTCAAGACTATCGCTGTGAATGCTCAGTGGATTACCTCTGCCAAGCAACCCGAAGCTGTCGTGTATGAGATCGTGAAAGCAGTCTACTCAGATGCCGCACAAAAGGCTCTGGCAGCCGGTCACTCCAAAGGCAAGCTGATTACTCTTTCCAATGCTGTGATGGGCGCTGGTATTCCCTTCCATCCAGGTGCGGAAAAGTTTTATAAAGAAAAAGGTTTGTTGAAGTAAAGGCCACGGCGTCATGAGCCCGATACTCGCGACGCCCACGGTTGAGTATGGAGTGCTGAAGGCGGTGAGCGCGAAAGCGAAGCACCGCCTTTATTTTTGATCAAAGTGATCATTCGTTTATGAAGAGTCTGCTATGCAAATCGATGAAGTGAAAGCCCAGGCACTGACGGAAAAATATGACCCGGAGATACGTTTTCGGCCCCTTGCAGCAGGTGCGACATGGATTGTCTCAGTCCTGTTAGTGTCCCTCTCCATCTTTCACTATTACACGGCAGGCTTTGGTTTGTTGCGGGAGTCGACGCATCGTGGCGTTCATCTTGCTTTTGTGTTGAGTCTGATTTTTTTGGTGTTTGGTTTTAATAAGCGCGCGTATCAGCGTGAACCAAAGTCGACATGGTTTGCGCCGGGCGGAATTCCTTTGTATGACTGGTTGATCGCGCTGGCGCTCGCATTGACCGTTTTGTACATCCCTTACATTTTTGAAGAGCTGGCTTTCAAGGTCGGCAATCCTGACACCATTGATGTGGTGATGGGAACGATCTTGCTGGTGGGTTTGCTCGAAGGTACGCGTCGCGCGATGGGATGGCCTCTTCCCATCATTGCGATTGTTTTCATGATCTATGCAATGTTCGGTCAAGACTTTCCGGGCTTGCTCAAGCACGCCGGAAATAGCTGGTCACAAATCGTGAATCATCTCTATCTCACGAGCCAGGGGGTATACGGTGTAGCGATTGGGGTGGTGGCCACTTACGTATTTCATTTTGTGCTGTTTGGTGTATTGGCAACCCGAATTGGCTTGGGTCAGTTGTTTCTTGATGTGGCTTCCGCTGTGGCGGGTCGCTACGCTGGTGGCCCTGCCAAGGTATCGGTGTTTGGTTCTGCATTGTTTGGGATGTTATCCGGGTCGTCGATTGCAAATGCAGTGACGGTGGGTTCATTGACTATTCCAGCGATGATCCGGGTGGGATACCCCAGACACTTTGCCGCAGGCGTTGAGGCGGCCTCGAGTACGGGAGGACAAATCACACCGCCGATCATGGGTGCCGCGGCATTCCTGATGATTGAGTTTTTAAATATTCCATATCGGGACATTGCACTGGCCGCAACGTTTCCAGCTTTTCTATATTTCTTTGGCATGTTCATGCAAGTGCATTTTGAGGCGAAGCGCCAGAATTTGCGCGGCTTGACTGATGATGAAATGCCGAAGTTGAAAGAGTCTTTCCGCAAGCGTTGGCCGACCTTAATCCCTCTGGTGGTGTTGATTGGCGTGTTGGTGAGTGGCCGCACGCCTTATCTTGCTGCGTTCGCCGGTATCACAGCGTGTATCGTGGTGGGTCTTCTCAATCCGGTTCAGCGCCTACGTTGGAGAGACCTTTACGACGCGTTTGAAACGGGTGCCAAGTACGCGCTGGCGGTTGGTGCCGCAGCGGGTACGGTTGGCATTGTGATTGGAGTCGTCACTCTGACTGGAGTCGGCTTTAAAGTTTCCTACATCGTGATCGCGGCCTCTCAAGCGATGGCTTCGGCAGCTGCTTTTGTATTGCCAGAATTTTTGACCAATATACAGGTCTTGACACTGATCTCTGCGCTGGCGATTACGGGTCTGGTGTGTATCTTGATGGGTTGTGGAATTCCGACGACCGCAAACTACATCATCATGGTTGCTGTGGCCGCACCCACGCTTGTGCAGCTGGGTGTCCAGCCACTTGCGGCGCATATGTTCGTGTTTTATTTCGGTATTTTGGCGGACCTGACGCCTCCGGTGGCGTTGGCCGCATATGCTGCAGCGGGGATGGCGGGCAGCGATCCGTTTAAAACAGGCAATACCGCTTTCATGCTGGGAATCAGTAAATTGTTGGTTCCCTTTGTATTCATATTTTCACCATCATTGCTGCTCGTCCTCAAAGGATTTACCTGGGAAGAGTTTTTTATTACGTTAGGTGGAACGATGATTGGCCTGGTACTGCTGTCAGCTTCATTTTCCGCATATTTCTTGACGCATATGAAAGTCTGGGAAAGATGGACCTTTGCGATCGCTTCGCTATTGTTTATCGCACCTGGCTGGGAAAGTGGTTTGGTCGGTCTTGTTGTCGCGCTGCCTGCTGCCATCGCTCAATATGTGCGCCGGACGGAGCCGCGTGCAGCGATATCAACCTGATCGCTTTCATGGGCATTCAAGATAGCGTTTGTTGTTTTCTATTTTTAAGGGTAAAGTTATTTCACATGAGGGGTCTGACAGACCCCGGTTAAAACAGGAGCCGTAGCTGCCATGTTCGATATCCTGGTTTACCTGTTTGAGAACTATTACACCCCCGAAGCCTGTCCCTCGGCGGACGTGCTGGCAAAAAGGCTTGCCGCCGCCGGTTTTGAGCACACCGACATCGATGAGGCTCTAGGCTGGCTGGTTGGTTTGGCTGAAACCACCGAGCAGTGCGTCGAGCTTTCCCATACGCCTGGAGATGGTTTCCGCGTATATGCGGAAAACGAGCAGCAACATCTGGGCGCTCAGGCGATTGGCTTCATCACTTTTCTTGAGACGACCCAGGCCCTGTCACCTGCCCTGCGTGAAATCGTGATTGATCGCGCCATGGCGACCACGGATGGTTCGGTATCGCTACAGAAAATCAAAATTATCGCTTTGATGGTGTTGTGGAGCCAAGAGTCCGAAGTTGATCATTTGATCCTCGAGGAGCTTTTACGCGACGACGGTGACCGTCTGCTGCACTGAGCTGTTCGGTTTTCAAATGCCTTACGTTGGTCGTTTTGCACCCAGCCCGAGTGGTCCTCTTCATGCAGGTTCTGCTGTGGCGGCGCTGGCCAGTTATTTGGACAGCCGCGCACACGGGGGCGCCTGGCTTGTTCGCATGGAGGATCTGGATACCCCTCGTAATGTTCCCGGTGCAGATCGCGTCATCCTGCAGCAGTTGCAAACTTTAGGTATGCAATGGGACGGAGAGGTTTTGTATCAATCTCAGAGATTGAGTGCCTATCAGCGCGCATTTGATGCCCTTTTGTCGTTAAATCTGGTTTATCCATGTGCTTGTACGCGCCGGGAGATTGCGGATTCAGTATTACGTTTGCAAGGGCATTTTCCCGAGGGAGAGCGCCCCTATCCCGGGACGTGTCGCTCAGGGCTGCCAGAAGGGCGTCAGGCGCTTTCCTGGCGGCTGCGTGTGCCAGAGGGTCAGACGGCCTTTCAGGATCGTTGGTTAGGTCCTATGAGTCAAAACGTCGCGCAGGCAGTGGGAGATTTTGTCTTGCGCCGCGCGGACGGCATTTGGGCATATCAATTAGCCGTTGTGGTGGATGATGCGCATCAGGGGGTCACTCATGTGGTGCGCGGGGAAGATTTACTCAGCAGTACTGCGAGACAGCGCTTGCTGGGTCGTCTTTTGGGATTGGCGCCAGTGGAGTACTTGCACGTTCCGCTCGTGACCGATGAGGCGGGTCAGAAACTGTCCAAACAAAATGGTGCTGCGGCTCTGGATTTATCAGAGCCTTTGGTTGTTTTACAGCGTGCCTGGGAGGCTCTGGGTTTTGACCCTTTGCCCGTTATGGACGTCAAAGGGTTCTGGGCCGCGGCGATCCCCGTTTGGGTGCAAGGCCAGAGTCGTGCTAACTTGCACGGCATTAATCACCGCTTTTATGATCCGCGCTAGACTGAATGATGTATTGAATTCGGATTTTGCGTGTTGAGTATGAAAGCCGTATCTGGAAAAGAATGACTAAGACACTAATTATTGCTGAGAAACCATCAGTTGCCCTCGACATTTCCCGGGCACTTGGAGGTTTTACGCGTGAAGGCGACTACTTTGAAAGTGACAAATATGTTTTGTCCTCAAGTGTCGGTCACCTGTTGAGTCTGGTGGCGCCTAATGATCCTGTGAAAGGAAAATGGAGCTTTACCCACCTGCCTGTTATTCCGCCACAGTTCGAGTTGAATCCAAGCGATAAAAAGTCGGCTGAACGACTGAAAATGCTGGTGCGTCTCATTAAACGCAAAGATGTGACGGCACTGATCAACGCATGTGACGCCGGTCGAGAGGGTGAGCTGATTTTTCGCTACATCGAACAATACGCGGGTCAGAAAAAACCCGTGCAGCGTCTCTGGTTGCAATCCATGACGCAGGACGCGATCAGAGAAGCCTTTGCCAACTTGCGTCCTGATACGACGATGAAGCCGCTGGAAGCCGCGGCGCGTTCGCGTGCCGAAGCTGATTGGCTGGTCGGGATCAACGGTACGCGTGCCATGACGGCCTTTAACAGCAAGGATGGTGGGTTTTTTAAAACCCCCGTTGGCCGTGTGCAAACCCCGACACTGGCAATTGTTTTTGAGCGTGAAGAAAAAATCAGGCGCTTCGAGCCGCGGAATTATTGGGAAGTGAAGGCGACTTTTGTCGCGGCTGCGGGTTTGTATGAAGGGCGGTGGTTTGACCCAAACTTCAAGAGGGATGCAGAAGATCCAAGCAAGCACGAGTCACGGTTGTGGCTTGAGGCTGCGGCTAAAAGCGTGGTTGCGGCGTGCCGTGACCAGCCCGGTGTGGTGACTGAAGTCGCCAAGCCCAAGACCGAGGCTGCTCCTGCGTTGTTCGATTTGACGTCCTTGCAAAGAGAGGCCAACGGCCGGTTTGGCTTTTCAGCCAAGGCGACGCTTTCGCTTGCGCAGAGTTTATATGAGCGACACAAGGCGTTGACGTATCCGAGAACGGATTCCAAGCACTTGCCTGAGGACTACATCAATACGGTACGTGCCACGATCGATGGCATCGCCGAGGGCAATGGGGTTACAAGAAACCTGGCCGCTCACGCCAAAACCATCAGTAAAAATGGTTGGGTCAAGCCCAATAAACGCATTTTTGATAACAAGAAAGTGTCTGATCACTTCGCGATCATTCCGACATTGCAGATTCCCAAAGAGCTGAGTGAAGCTGAAGCAAAGCTCTATGACTTAGTGGTGAAGCGTTTTCTGGCGATTTTCTTTCCGTCGGCCGAATACAGGATGACCACGCGCACAACGACGGTGCAGTCTCATCAGTTTAAAACCGAGGGCAAGGTTCTTGTCTCGCCAGGCTGGCTCGCTGTGTACGGTCGCGAAGTCCAAGAAGAGGATGCGACATTGGTTGCGGTTGTCGAGGGCGAGAAAGTTCGCACCGAGGATGTCGATGCGATTGCAATGGTCACCAAGCCGCCCGCCCGTTATAACGAGGGTACTTTGCTATCCGCGATGGAACATGCGGGTAAGCTCGTCGATGACGATGAGTTTGCGCAGGCCATGGCAGCACGCGGCCTTGGAACGCCCGCGACACGCGCCTCCATTATTGAAGGCTTGCTGAATGAAACTTACCTTCGACGCGAAGGTCGTGATCTGGTGCCAACCGCCAAAGCGCGTCAGCTGATGACACTGTTGAATGGCTTGGATGTCAAAGAACTGACGTCGCCGGAATTGACGGGTGAGTGGGAACACAAGCTGCAACAGATTGAGCAAGGTGAACTTGAGCGCGATGCGTTCATGCGTGAAATTGCCCAGATGACGCAAGTGATCGTCAAGCGTGCGAAAGAATATGATCGCGACACTGTGCCCGGAGACTATGTCACGCTGTCTACGCCGTGCCCAAAGTGCGGAAGTGTGGTTAAAGAAAACTATCGTCGATATGCATGCACAAGCTGCGACTTTTCAATAGGCAAACATCCTGGCGGACGCACGTTCGAGCCTGCTGAAGTCGAAACACTCATCACGGATAAACATATCGGACCGTTGCAGGGCTTTATTAGCAAAATGGGCCGACCGTTTGCTGCGATCTTGAAGCTTGATCCTGATTCAAAATTAGAATTTGATTTTGGTCAGCGCGATGAAGAGTCAAACGAGCCTGTGGATTTTTCCGGACATGCCCCGCTTGGTGCTTGCCCGAAATGTTCAGCGCGAGTCTTTGAACATGGCATGAGCTATATCTGTGAAAAGTCTGTGGGTCCGGAGCGCAATTGTGATTTCCGTTCTGGCAAGGTGATTTTGCAGCAAGAGGTGAGCGCTGAGCAGATGTCGAAGCTGCTCAATACCGGCAAAACGGATTTGCTGGAAGGTTTTGTTTCAAGTCGCACCAATCGCAAGTTCAAGGCGTATCTCGCACGTGGCGAAGATGGCAAAGTCAGCTTCGAGTTTGAGGCGCGTCCTGAGAAGCCCGGGCGTAAAACTGCGACAAAAACGGCCATAAAAACGGCTGTAAAGAAAGCGACGAAAACGGCAACAAAGGTCGCTGCGAAAAAAGCCGCAACGAAAACAGCGACGAAAACAGCGACGAAAACAGCAACGAAAACAGCAACGAAAACAGCAACCAAGACGGCTACGAAGGCTGTCAAAAAAGCGGTTAAAAAAACAGCAAAGAAAGCGACTAAAAAAGCAGTTTCTGACGCAGCGTTAGATGAATGATTAGGGAATGAATATGAGCACGCATGCAGAAGTTAAGCGGATGACTGTCCCGCAATTGTTGGCTTGTAAAGGGCAGCGAAAGATTGTCGCGTTGACCGCGTACAGCGTGCCGACGGCAAGAGTGGTGGATGATTATGTCGACTTTATTTTGATCGGAGACTCGACGGCAATGGTCGCCTACGGGTTGCCAAACACCTTGTCGATTTCCCTCGAACAGATCGGCCACCATACTGCCGCGGTGGTGCGTGGAACAAAACGCGCGTGCATCGTGGCGGACTTGCCATTCGGCAGCTACCAAGAGTCTCTGGGTCAGGCATTTCGCAGTGCCGGTTATTTGCTGAGTCAGGGTGCGGATGCGGTCAAGCTTGAGGGTGGAGAAATCATGGCTGAGACGGTGGAGTATCTCGTGAGTCGAGGTATCCCGGTTTTAGCGCACGTGGGGTTGATGCCTCAGTACGTCAATACGATGGGTGGTTATTTGGCCCAGGGTAAAACACCTGACTCAGCTGCGAGAATTTTGGCCGATGCGTTGGCTCTTGAAAAAGCCGGTGCTTTTGGTGTGGTGCT
>JACCEA011349074.1_pt1 | contig 10259 bp, 8 predicted proteins | sample 7449851 | NCBI WGS metagenome assembly JACCEA01 (sample SAMN15323453, study PRJNA562643) | freshwater metagenome | isolation source: river surface water | place: USA:Blue River Watershed | collected 2017-08-18 | reverse complement strand
TTATGGTCGTTCCAGAGCTCAACGTTTTAGCTGCTACACCAGTTAAAGGATTGCTAGTACGAAGATTTCTTGTCCAAGTGACACCTCGATTGCGAGATACGACCATCACTCCATCTAAAAATACTCTACCAACCATCACGCAACCAATCGACGAAAACCAAGCTGCCCCAAAAAATGCATCTGATTGTGAACCAGCTAGAACGGAAAACCAGGTAGAATCCAGTGTTAGACCTGTAGGAGCTGAAGTGGGATGGGAAGTTGGTGTGAGGACAGGTTGCTGAGTTGGTTGGGTTGTCGGTTGACCACTAGGAATTGCTGACGGTCTGCAAGTAGGCTGCAAAGATGGTTGAGAAGAAGGTTGATTTGATGGAACGGAGGTTGGTGCTACAATAGGTTGCCCAGAAGGTTCACTGGTTGGTGGAGTAGATGAACGCTGGGTGGGCTCCGTTGTGGGCTGTCCTGTGGGTTGATTCGTTGGAGATGATGTTGGTTGATCTGATGGCTGAGTAGACGGTTGCATCGTTGGACACACTGAAGGTTGACTTGATGGTTGAGATGTTGGCTGTGTAGGAGTTGAAGTCGGTTGTCTAGACGGCTGCGATGAAGGGAAACTGGATGGTTGACTCGTAGGTGAATTAGACGTGGGCATTACGGACGGCTGGGATGATGGTTGAGTCGTTGGGCTGCCGCTGGGTTGAGAACTGGGTTGCCTGGAAGGTTGGTTAGTAGGCTTGGAGGTTGGAAATAAGATAGGCTGTGCAGTGGGCTGGCATGAAGGCTGGCGTGAAGGCTGACCTGACGGTTGACTAGAAGGTCGCACTACAGGTTGCCTACTGGGTTGAACAGACGGCTGACACGAGGGTTGGTTTGATGGTTGACGAGTTGGATAAGATGACGGCTGACATGACGGTTGACTTGTGGGCTGTGTTGGGTTGGTTGTTGGTTGTCCAGTTGGCTGCATGCTGGGTTGATGTGATGGTACTGAACTGGAGGGAGTACAAGTGGGTGGGTGAAATTTCGTAGGTCGTGGCGTTGGATGACTGGTAGGCGTAGATGGGGACATGGTTGGCTGCGATGATGGTTGTTTCGACGGTTGAGAAGATGGCTGTGATGTTGGTTTCCCAAAAGGTTGACTAGTGGGCTGACACGAAGGCTGCCTTGAGGGCTGCCCTGTTGGACGTGATGACGGATGCAGATTGGGTTGGCTCGAAGGCTGCATCGTAGGCCTACCTGTCGGTTGTCGTGTAGGCTGGCGTGTTGGCTGAGATGATGGGTGGAAAGTTGGTTGCATAGTTGGTTGGCTGGTTGGTTGACGCGATGGCTGCGAAGAAGGTCTGCATGTGGGGCGGACTACAGGCTGAGATGTTGGTTGTCTAGAAGGCTGACCGGAAGGAAAACTTGAAGGTGCACTGAACGGTTGCGCAGATGGTTGCATCGATGGCTGACGACTTGGTTGGCTAGAGGGCCTTGATGTTGGTCGCAGTACAGGTTGCTGAGTTGGCTGTCGAGTTGGTTGATCAGTCGGCTGTCGAGACGGTTGTGAAGTCGGTTGACCGGTGGGTCTCCTTGATGGCTGGGCTGTTGGTTGTCTGGTTGGTTGTCTGGTTGGTTGTCCTGTCGGCTGACGTGATGGCTGTCCTGTCGGTTGTGAAGTCGGTTGTCTTGATGGTTGACCGGTTGGATCTATCAGAAAAGAAAATAGATAAGGAATACAATTCATAAAGATACAAAATTCTCACCTGGAACCATAACATACACTCCAGAACCTGATGCACCACCCGCAATTGCGGTTAACTCATCGTATACGGACAAACTGTACAATAATGCCCCAGTAGAAGCGATTTGTGTCCATGATCCTCCAAAATCAGTAGTCATGACAATAACACCATTGTCACCAGCAACGTAAGCCGTGTTAGCAGTGGTCATAGATATTGAATGAAATCGAATAGTTACAGATGAAGAAAAAATGGACAAGGAGGTCCAAGTTTTACCACCATCATCGGTTTTGGCAACAAACCCGGATCCGCCTCCAGCCATCGCTATCAACGAATTAGAACTCGAAGTTGATTGCGGATGAGCTACACAAAAAACATCATCGGTGGCATCAGATGTTCCTTGACTCCACCGAACACCTGAATTACTTGAATAAAATATATACCCTCCAGAGGCAACCGTGATGACATTAACTCCATCATATGTGCTAAATAAGGCAAAAGCTTCAGATTGAAATATCTTTGAAAATAGTTCATCGAGAAGCACTCACCTTATATCATAGTAATTGAGAGAATCTGAATAGAGTGGCTTTGAAGCATTCCAGGTGCTCTCTACATATTTAACTGTATTGTTGTATGCAACATAATCAATACCTGAAACAAATACATAACCATTTGTTCCTATGGTAACACCTAGCAATGCAGTTGGGAAGTATGTTTGAAGAGATGTCCAAGTGGTTCCAGTATCGGTTGATCGGTAAACCATCCCAGCATCATCCACGATGATGGTGTACCAAGTATTAGAAATATATCGTGATGATATACCAAATAATCCAGAAAACCCCATGGAGGATCCTACTTGCGTCCATGATTTTCCTTGTGTTGTTGAACGGAGCAACACACCTCCAGTCACAGAATATCCGGCAGCAAGAGCAACACTGTCGTCTAGCCAAGATACGGCAACATAATCATAATACAAAGCAGAAGGCTTTATGGATGCAAAATCTGCAGCTATCTCTTGTAAAACAAGGAGTCCCACCACCAAAAATGCTGCTAATATCATGGGAGGTGGTAACAAATACTGATCTCAAATTCTTCTGGTGTTATATACAAAAATATGGGAAAAAATGAAAACCTCTTTTTAGAAGACTTTAACCTTGTAACTGTGTCACAAAATAACGATGCATTCAGAAGCAAATATTTGTTGTTGTGTTATATAATATGGAAAAGAATATTTATTGGAGCAGCAGCAATTCCAATTTCTTATTATTTTAAAGGAACCGTTTCCCCGCAAACCACGTAAATCCACAGCTTTTTCCAGTAAAAATGAAGAATTTTTATTGTTGAAACGGTCCGCAGCCATTTGCTGGAGCGAATTGAAAAGTGCTACTGTGGACTTCTATAACAATATTAAGGTCAGTTGGCAGACTGCTTTCTGCCAATCTATCATTTTCCATATTTTGACTTACGCATCTCTAATCCTGGAAAACTCTGATGGTATGGAAATGAAGCAAGAAGTTAATGATTGTATATCTCATTTAGAAAATCATGTTCATTCTGTGTTTGCATCGGAAAGAGTTTCCGGAGAAGACTTTGTATACTGTCCATCTCCTGAGCTATACTCTAAACTCGATGATTATTGTGATGAAGTGAATTTTCATGAAGTGAGGCCTCCTCTTTTGATTCGTGGTCCTTCTGGGACTGGAAAGACTGCACTTTTATCAAACTGGTTGCATCGTAGACAATTTGGAACAAGCCATACCAGGGGACCCATTGATGAGTTTCTTTTCTGGCATGCAGTAGGTTGTTCACGTCAATCAATGAACACAAATGCACTCATCCGTAGATTAATATTGGCGTTGCAAAGCAAATTTGAATTGAATCGTCCAGCTCCTCGCAATCAAGAGCGATTAAGTTGGGAATTACCAAGATTTCTTGAATTGGCATCCAAGAAAGGTAAAATTGTAGTAGTAGTAGATGGTATTCATAGATTGATTGGAAATGATGGATCGGAAGACTCTTTGTCGTGGTTGCCGTTGGAATTGCCTTCTAATGTCCGCATTATTTTATCAGTCACGGATTCTTCATCGGAAAGCTTGTCACTTGGTTCTCAAGGAGATGTCACTCTATCTCAAGAGGGGAATGAATTTGACCACATCAAAAAAAGCAGAATATTGATGGAACTGGCGAGACGAAAACTTCCACAAATTATCGTTTCCGCGTTGGACCCAAATGCTAGACGCTCACTAGTGATGGATTACATTCAAACGACTATCAACACTGAAACTGCTGCTGTTACCTTAGGACCTTATACAGAAAGTACTCTTGCTAGCGGCAATAACCGCCCTCAATCTGGTGCATCCTCGAAAACCGCTATTCCGGGGTTTTTGCTCTTCGATTGCCACATCAATGCACTCCTAAAGCATTGTTGTGGTGGGAATCCTATGTTTTTGAGGCTATTTTTGCGCTGCCTTCATTTCTTATGTTCGAAAGGATTTTCATTATGGGGAACATTTGATGAATGGATCACTGCTCAAAGTGTTGAAGAGTTATATTACAAAATTTTAACTTCCTGTGAACTTGGATTTACAAAGAGTCGCGAGTTAACCCAAAAAGCAAGTGAATTTGCACTCAATGCAGGCGGCATTTCTTCTCTCAGAAGGCTTTTCCCTCATCATCCTGTATTTAGAAATGCTATTAGTGAGGAATCAGACACAAGATCCCCTTCGAAAGCGAAAAGTGGATCCGCTAATTTTCATATGCACCTCCACCACGGAAATGAACAAGATGATGCTAATTCCATGCGTAATGGTGAAGTAGCATTAAGTAAGATAGTGCGAAATAACTTAGGTAATCAAGAGAGTGTTGCTTTAGAAAGGCAGGCTCATTTTACTCTTAATAAGGCTATGCTTGAAGCAAAATCTGGTATTGATAATCTTGGCAGGAACACTTTGACACATTCCAGAGAGGCTTTACTGCGTGCCGTGTTGGACAAAATCCGAGGTGCTACTGAACGAGCTAACAGCAGTGAAAATAGTGCAAGTTACCAACAACGTGATCGAGCTCTTTCGAACGATACTAGTGTGTCTTCCCACAGTGGGGGTGATTTGATGGATCAATCTCAAGATGACGAAACAATTGGAGATAGTTCTGAAGAAGAGGGAGATGATGGGAGCAATACCGATGAAGTGGGAGCGTTGGTATCACAGAAGGGACGGGAAGTTGCTGTTATGAACGGAAGACCCATCTCATCCGACAAAAATAATGGCAGCGATCCGCTGAATGGATTTTTCTCTTTGCCTGTTTTTTTGCGAGGAGGTTCAAATACTGCAGGGCTGGGAGAGCTGTTAGGGAATGCGTTAGCTCTATTGTATGTTGCACGTCAAGGATTGAAAGAGGAAGAGTTGTGGAAAATTTTGGCATTTTTACAAAATAAAGCAAAAAAAGATACACCTCAAGCTCGCGAGAAAAGAGACCAATTGTTACAGAAGAGAATTACAGTTCGTAAATTCGGTGAGCTGATGTTGAGAGAGCGTGGCCAATTTGAATTTGTGTTTCGTTCAGAAGATATCACAAAATGTGGTCGCCTTGAAATGGAGGCATTTTATTTGATTGTCAAGAGAATCATTCCACAAATTCAACGTTCGGATTTAACTTGTTTAGTAGATTTTGTCCAACAGTCTCTGAGTCGTCAAAAGTTCAGTGGTGTGAAAGACATTAGTTCGATTGTCGATGGATCATCTATTGACTATGACACATTCATTTATGTGCTGAATAAGCTCTTCAAAAAGATCAAAGGAAATGACATGAAGCAACACATGTTAAGCAAAGAGGATCCATCTCCCGTCGAAGATATTGATGACAACTTTGATAACTTCAACGTTGATCATGGGCATACAAAAGATGATGATGAGCATGGTGGCTTGGAAGAAATATTTACTGCTGAGTCTCTTGAGGGTGATGAGAATAGCGGCGGATTAGGAGCTGTTAAAGAAGAACTGTTACTTGCTGTTCTCTGTGCCGTTGGTGTTTTGTACAGCCCTGAAAACAAAGTCCTTATTTTGCCTACCGATTCAGAATTGTTCCGTCGAACTATCTATGACAAATATATTTTACCACGTGGTGGTGGAAGTCTTTATCATTGGCATCATTTGATCATTCATTACTTTCGCACGCAACCAAATACCCTTCGGAAGTGTGAAGAATTGCCATGGCATCTTAAAATATGCCGTAAATGGAGCTCATTGAAGGATACTCTCGTGGACTTAAAGACATTTGATTTGATGTTTAATAACGATCTAAAGGATGAACTAATTGAATATTGGATGCTTTTGACAGAAGGTCCTCTCTACACCAGTGAGGTACGTGCCTCTCTGAGTGGTACGAAAAACGTCAGAGAAGATAACGTTAAGGATGATCCAAAGAATGTTGAGCGACCGTCTGTTCTGAAAGAAATTGATATGGCGATTGAGCAAAAGGTGACGTTAAAGGAGGTTCGTAGAAAGCTTTCCAAGGGTCTTGTGCAACCTTTTGACATTGTTGAAGAGTTGAATCGGTCATTGGAAGCTTGGGTTGCAGCCGACCGCCCTACTCCTGCCATGTTGCATAGAACTATTAGCCAAATTTCCAATTTTTTGTTGGAGTTTGCGAAGTCCATGATATCTTATCCACAGCTTCGTAGGTTAGGGATTGATATGATAGTTTTTAATCAATTTGGAGTGGATTTAGGGGAACTTAAATTGGCAATCAGTGCCTCTTGGAGCTCCCTTTCAAACAAGGACACGACCGATGAAGAAGCAGCAAAGCAAGCGGAGGCGGCTGAGAATGCTTATTTTGACGGCTTACAAAAAGAAGAAGTGGTTAGATTTCCCACTCCTCAAATGGTTAGAGTGATATTTCTTATTTACCCACTTTGATTTTTACGTTTTCCTCTACTCTAAGGTGGCCAGTAATTTTTACCTTTACCTAAGATGGATCTGGATCCAATTCCCATGGTTAGCATTGAATTTAGCAGCAAGAACAGAAAGACCTTCCGCTTTAACTGATCTTATGGATGATGCCGCTGAAGAAGAGTCTCGTGGTAGTAATGACCACAACGATTATGCAAAGCAATTGTTGCGTATTTGGAAGGTTAAGAAAACGGATCCTACAGTACAAGTTTTTACCAACTCAATGAACCGTAAGTTGGCATCAGTGAAGCCTCGTACCTCACTTTCATCCAGTTTGGAGCGCAATGTCGAAGTCAGCTGCAAAAAGCTCTACAATGAGTTGCAACAACCCTCTCATATTGCGCAAGTTCGTTTGGGTCTGGGAGTTGCTCAACGCGATAAGTTTAGAAGGACCTTTGAACAGGAGGTATTTTGTGTTGTGATGGTGTGGACGAACAATTTTTTAATCATTCCGTTTTACTACAGATTGAATCGACCAAGAATATTCCATTTTCTTATCATGGTGTGAAAGCTATGAAGAACGGATCACTGTTTCCGACGTATAATGCATTTTTGAAAGAAAGTAATAAAAAGAAGTTGGAATCTGACCTCTTCGATGAGAACTACGACTCTGATTCGACTTCTCAGCGCTCTTTGGTGAAGACGAAAAAGAAGAAACCTTTAGGGAAATTCGATGTGGAAGCTGCTTTAAAAGCTTCAGCAAATCCCAGCGCTGCGCCCAGAGAGTCGACGTTTCTGTTAACGGAGTTGGATGATGAGATTCGTAGAATGAATGGTGAAGAGTATTTGCAATCACATAGAAATGAGATGGCTGGTACATTGATCAAGGATGAAATGGATTTGGAATTTGATGCCGTTATGGATAGAATATCTAGAATGAAGTCGATCTGCAATAAACTGCTAATTATTCAAAAAGAGAAAGAAAGAAATATCCTCGAATTGGAGAAAAGTGTAAGTTTTAGAGAGTCATAACGGTTTATGATGATTCATATAATTTTATTCTCATGGCAGATTATTTTACGTCAAGAATCGGACACAGTACTGATTAACGAAGTTCAAAGCAGTGAAGCCTTAATAACATCACTACATGACAGAAATGTTATTATGGAAAAGAGTTTTGATGAAGCAAAGGTTTTAGAGGATGGATATCTATCTTTGATAAAGGCATTGAAACTTAATCCTCCGTATGTTGAATCTCATGTCAAGTCTTTGGAAGTAGAAGTGGCATTGGTGGAGAAACAATTTGAGGAACTGTGTCATCACCGCGGAAAATTATACCACGAAGGGGAAAGAATAGACAAAATGAAGAAACAGCAATTGTCTGAACGGATTCAATACTTTAAGAACGCTCGTGGAGAAATATCTTTGAAAAAGAAACAAGTTTTGAAGGAGCTAAAACATTTAAAAGAATCATTGGGTGGAAGGCGAAATCTCGGAAGACAAGGAAATGTTTCGAGGAGAGATAAAGATAAGAGGGACACTATGTCTCCGAAACATTCTGATAGCTCGGACGAATCTGATGGAAGCAAGAGATCCAACGAAGATATTAGTCTAACGAAGCCCGTTATTCACTTTATCAATGCCATTGTTCGAAAAATCACATACAATGATACAATTATCAAGGAAACTGATGCAACAATCGATGATGTGAAGAAGAGATCCCCTAAGATCCAGAGCCGCGAGGATGAAGAAGAAAAAGGGAAAAAGAAAGGAAAATCAAAAGGCAAAGCAAAAACAGTCAACGCAGAAGCAGATGAAACTCCTGTTCGTTCAGCTTCTCCAGATCGAATTGCCAGTTCTCGACCAAGCTTTCATACCCCTCAACAGCAAGCAATACTTTCTCCAACGGTTGGTAATAAAAAGCGATTGACATCTGAGCAAATTACAGCTTTACGAGATTCTCTCAAATCTTTGCCTGAAGTTTCTGCTGCAGATATTGTTTCAGGAAAAATTGATATGAAGGGCCAATTGCAAATGGTCATTCAAATTCTATTTGAGCGAACCGAATCCAATTCTTTGGAGGAATTTATTGATCGATATCAGCAAGGGCAAAGCTTGTTGGAAAACTTGAGATCTCAGCAAGGCTTGTTGGATTCGCGATTAGCACAGCTCCGCGTTGAGCATGCAGAATTGTATTCTGCATGGGAGGAAATTTCTTTTTTGGCCGATGATCAAGCCAACTCTGCTGAGACACCATTACTTAATGATGGTGATCAATCAGATAGATACTTGGATAACCAACTCTTTACTAAAGAAGTGCGAATGCATCACTTCCAGCGACTTTATGATTCTTCTATCCACACTGTAAGTGAAGTCCGAACTGCTGTGGGCCATATCATGAATCTTTTAGTTGTTAATTCGAAATTGCTGTCTGGATTACCTCGTTCCAACCCTCCCCAGCTAAATTCAGACGCAGACATTGTTGCAGCGTTGAATTGGTGTGAAGATCGCATTATTGCCTTGAATGAGGCCTTAACCATGGATGCCAATCGAACAAATACTAATTCCAATGAGGATAGTAAACCATTGGCTCAGCGCCAAACCGAACTGGCCGCCTTGATTCACACAATGGTAGCAGATAAGAAAAAGCGTCCTGGTGGGCACTATAAGGTTAGCATGTCGTAAACGTTTCACAACTCAATTATGTTGAGCAATTCTCTACTAGGGACCACGAAAGCAGCAAGGTGGTATGAGTAAAGTTTTGATTAATTCTTCTGATCCGTCAACATTTGTTTCTTCGCCTCGTGGTGTGAAGGTAAGCAAGTTTGTGAACAATTGCACACGACGCTATTTCAATCGTTGTCAATTATAGATTGCTCCTGCCAGTAAAATTGACAAAATTTTTGACTCTAAAATGAATAAGTTGATGAGTGAACGTGACAAACAAGCAGATTTATTGGAAGGGCAAACTTTCTACACTAGAGATCCTAAATTTCCCAACAATGAAATCCAGAGATTCTTGACCGATGGGTTGGACAAATCATATGTACGTTTAAATAAAGTGGGAAATTTTTATTATTTAAGTTTGTGTTCCATTATAGACCAAAAACATGAGCAGACAGGCTAAGTTGCTAATGAATAACAAACCCGGTAGAACAGCTAGCTACGGTATGGTGCTCGAGGAACTAATGAATTCACGAGGGCAAAGCATGGGTTTCCTCTCCGGTAAAGCAGAATCGCCTCAAAAGAAATCTGCAAATAGTCCGGTCGCAAAATCTGCATCAGCTACTACAACAGCATTAGCTTCATCGGCTGGTCAAGAGCAACAATCAACTAGTGCCGTAGCTGTTGCCGATTCGATTACAGCTTCACGATCGAATGACTTCTAAGATATTCATGGAGTCGAACATTAAATTTCTGTACATTAAGTGAATGAGAAGAAGTGTGAATATAAATGACCAACTGATTGTTCTAGCTCTTACATCAAAACATGATGTATCCATTGTTTTTGCTAAAATCTCATCAACACCCACTATTGCATTATTGTATAGATTTTCATTGTAGAAATCGCTATGACAGTTGAGCAGATTGTAAAATATTGGTTCCCAAACTTCACAGCGCCAATATCTATAATTTCGACGTGATGAAACTGAAACGT
>JACCEA011191143.1_pt1 | contig 10259 bp, 10 predicted proteins | sample 7449851 | NCBI WGS metagenome assembly JACCEA01 (sample SAMN15323453, study PRJNA562643) | freshwater metagenome | isolation source: river surface water | place: USA:Blue River Watershed | collected 2017-08-18 | reverse complement strand
TTGAAACAACTGTTGCAATCGAGTTTGCGGCATCGTGAAACCCATTGACGAGGTCAAAGAGTAAGGCGATGCCAATGACGACAAGTAATAAAGTAAACATCTGTTTGTCTTTAAATGATGGAGCCTATTAGTTAGGCGTATTTTACAACGATAGACTCGATCACGTTTCCTGCGTCTTCGCATTTGTCAGTGGCAGTTTCCATGACCATGTACAACTCACGGCGCTTGATCAATTCTTTAGCATCAACATCTGAGTTGAAGAGGCGCTCAATACTCATGTCAAAAATGTTATCAGCGTTGTTTTCGATGCTGTTGATCTTGATGACACACTCAATGATTTTTTGGGTGTTTTTGAGGTTGCGCAATTCCATCACGGCGGCTTTCACAGCAATAACTGCGTCGTTGATAGCAGCAGCTGTTTTTTGAATGCCTTGATCAGAAATAGGATCAATTTTATAGAAGTTGATTTTCTTGCCCGATGCGTAAATATAATCCGCGATGTCGTCTAGGGCAGAGGCCAAAGCATGGATGTCTTCGCGGTCAAATGGCGTAATGAAGTTTTTACCCAACTCAATGAAAATTTGATGGGTAATGTTGTCATTTTGATGCTCGATATCGCGCATCTCTTCAATAAGTGCTGCACGTTTGTTGAAATCTGATTCATGCACAACTTGAAGGAGTTTTTGTGCAATGCTTTCGAGGTTATTACTCGCGTCTTCAAAGAGGGAGTAAAATACTTTGTCTTTCGGTAAGAAGTAACTTAAAATTCCAGCCATAATTATTGTTTTTTGAGCAAATGTATGTCTATCCCTAGTGTTTGTGAAAATGCGAACGGTTTGTTAACGTAAACATAACATTAGCTTCTTTTGAGATCAATATCCATATAGGATTTGAAATAAATAGGCAAAGCATCTCAAAAACTAATGTTACGGAATTATGAAGAATATTATATAAAAGTTAAATGAATGTAAATGCAATGTTAACTCAATATGAAGGATATAATTTTGGCCTCGTAATTAAAAACGCTACAAATGACTAAAATTTATTTCTTACTACTTGCCTTTGGTTGTTCAATTGGGCTAAATGCGCAAATAGCCAAAGATTCGACAAAAGCAAAAACGCCCGCTCCTACAAAGAAATGGTACGAGAGTATTCAACTAAGAGGCTACATGCAAGTACGCTACAACGGTCTCCTTCAAACAAATGAAGACCTCGAATGTGAACAATGTGATAAAAGCTGGGGTGGAGACAACGACTTTTTTGTCCGTCGTATGCGCTTGATTTTTTATGGTCAAGTAAGCCCAAGAGTATATTTTTATGTGCAGCCTGATTTTGCGAGTGCACCTTCATCAAGTGCCATGCACTTTGGACAATTGCGCGACGCTTACTTTGATATTGGCTTAGATGAGAAAAATGAATTTCGTTTTAGAATCGGACAATCAAAAGTACCTTATGGTTTTGAAAACATGCAGTCATCTCAAAATCGTTTGCCTCTAGATCGCGCCGATGCAATGAATAGTGCCGTTACCAACGAGCGCGACCTCGGTGTTTTCTTCTATTGGGCCCCAGCGAAAACAAGAAAATTATTCTCTTCACTAGTAAGCGAAGGTTTAAAGGGATCTGGAGACTACGGTGTTTTAGGAATCGGTGTATATAACGGGCAAACAGCTAATCGTCCAGAATTGAACGCAAATAAACATGTCGTAACGAGAGCTTCTTACCCTGTGCAGATCAAGAATCAAGTTATTGAGGCAGGCGTTCAGGCATATAAAGGTCAGTTTACTTTATTATCTACAACATCGGGTGTAGGAACTGCTACAGACAAATTATACAACGACGAGCGCGTGGGAGCTACTTTTGTTTTGTATCCAAAACCGTTTGGAATTCTTGCCGAGTACAATATTGGCCGCGGTCCAGAATATGATAAGTTGACCAATTCAATTATAGAAAGCCCGTTAAAAGGCGGCTTTATAACGGCAAGCTATAAATTGGATTTCAAGGGCCAAACCCTCATTCCATTTAGTCGTTTCCAATATTATGATGGCGGTAAAAAACACGAACTTGATGCCAGAAGCTATGAAGTAAAGGAGCTTGAACTTGGTGCTGAATGGCAACCAAACAAGAATTTTGAATTGGTTGTCATGTATACCATGTCTGCGAGACGCTTTGAAGATGCTGCGAACCCAACAAATTTCCAACGAGGTAATTTATTGCGTATTCAAGCCCAAGTCAATTTCTAATAGTCTTTAAACTTAGATAAAAAAAGGGCGGCCCGCAGGGCCGCCCTTTTTGATAAAGCGATTTTTAAATTACTTCGCAGCCGCAAATTTAGCGGCAACAACGTCCCAGTTGATCACGTTGAAAAACGCATTGATGTAATCTGGACGACGGTTTTGGTAGTGTAGGTAGTAGGCGTGTTCCCAGACGTCTAGGCCAAGAAGTGGCGTGCCGTTGCAACCTTCGCCCATGAGTGGGTTGTCTTGGTTGGGTGTAGAGCAAACTTCGAGTGCTCCGTTTGTCAGGCACAACCAAGCCCAGCCAGAACCAAAGCGCGTGGTAGCTGCTTTGGCGAATTCGTCTTTGAATGCTTCAAAAGAACCAAATGCTGCATCGATAGCTGCAGCGAGCTCTCCAGTTGGGTTGCCTCCGGCGTTTGGCGCCATGGTTTCCCAGAAAAGGTTGTGGTTCCAGAAACCACCACCGTTGTTGCGCACTGCTGGTTTGTCTTTGCAGTTCATTAAAATTTCTTCGATAGACATGTTTTCCATGTCGGTACCTGCAATTGCGTTATTGAGGTTGGTTGTATAGGCTTGGTGGTGCTTAGAATGGTGGATTTCCATTGTGCGCGCATCGATGTGCGGTTCTAATGCATCATAAGCATAAGGTAAAGCGGGAAGTTCAAAAGCCATTTTGATCTTAATTTAGAGTAAATAATGAGTATATTGAGCTACAAAATTACAACAAAATTCACGATGCATTGTTCTTGGTGTATCTTTGTAACATGAACCTAGAGCGCCCGATTTCCGATTGGCTACCTTTATCTCTAAAGGAAGCAGAAAAACGAGGCTGGGATGCCTTTGATGTCATCCTCATCTCCGGCGATGCCTATGTAGACCACCCAAGTTTTGGAACGGCTGTTATTGGCCGCATCATTGAAAGCGAAGGGTTCCGCATTGGTATTGTGGCACAGCCCAACTGGAAAGACGACCTCCGCGACTTCAAAAAACTAGGCAAACCTAAATATTTCTTTGGCGTCACCGCTGGCTGCATGGACTCAATGGTCAACCACTACACCGCCAATAAGCGCTTGCGTTCCACAGATGCCTACACGCCGGGCGGCCAAGCGGGCTTTCGCCCAGACTACGCCAGCATCGTCTACAGCAATATTTTAAAAGAAATTTATCCAGACGTTCCCGTTTTGTTGGGCGGTATTGAAGCCTCATTGAGAAGGGTGACCCACTACGATTATTGGAAGGACCAACTCATGCCATCCATACTTGTAGACGCCAAAGCCGATATATTGGTTTACGGAATGGGCGAACAACCTTTGCGCACGCTTTTGCGCTTACTCAAAAGAGGTGTTCCGTTTGAGCAAGCCAAGACCATCAATCAAGTAGCTTTTTTACAAGATGCCGACCGAGAACTCCCGAAAAATAAAAATTGGGAAACAATTGAGCTCGCTAGTCATGAAGTCTGTTTAAAAGACAAACTTAAATACGCTGCCAACTTTAAAATTGTCGAGGTGGAGTCCAATAAATGGGCGGCCAATCGCATTACCCAACATGTTGGTGCACAAACATTAGTCATCAATCCGCCGTTCAAAACCATGACTGAAAAGGAAATGGACGGCTCTTACGATATGCCTTACACAAGGTTGCCGCACCCTAAATACAAAAAACGAGGTGCGATTCCAGCCTATGACATGATCAAATTCTCGGTCAATACCCACCGCGGTTGTTTCGGTGGCTGTAGTTTTTGCACCATATCTGCGCACCAAGGCAAGTTCATCGCTTCGCGCAGCGAAAAATCAATTCTTAAAGAAGTCGAAGAACTCACCAAACACCCCGAATTCAAAGGCTATCTTTCCGATATCGGAGGCCCGTCTGCCAACATGTATCGCATGAAAGGCAAAGACGAAGCCATTTGCGCCAAGTGTGTGTCGCCGAGTTGTATCCATCCTGTGATCTGTCATAACCTGGATACCTCCCACAAACAAATGACCGATCTCTACCGCAAAATCGATCAATTCCCTGGGGTCAAAAAAGCATTTGTGGGTTCTGGTATTCGCTACGACCTCTTAGTAGACGACTTCAACAAGAACAACGAGGACGGCAACCACGACGAATACATCGAGCAAGTCATTACGCGTCACGTATCGGGCCGCCTCAAAGTTGCGCCCGAACATACCTCAGACGCTACGCTCAAAATCATGCGCAAGCCCTCGTTTCAGTATTTCCATAAATTCAAAGAAAAATACGACCGCTTGTCTGCCAAACATGGCCTCAAGCAACAACTCATCCCTTATTTTATTTCCTCACACCCCGGTTGTGAAGAAATCGATATGGCCAATCTCGCGGCCGAAACCAAAGACATGGGTTTTCAGCTAGAGCAAGTGCAGGATTTTACCCCGACCCCAATGACAGTTGCCGAGGTCATTTATTACACCGGCGTACATCCTTACACGCTCAAACCCGTGAACACAGTTAAAACAAGAGAAGAAAAACTCAATCAGAATCGATATTTTTTCTGGTATAAAAAAGAAAACAAAGACTGGATCCGTCAACGCCTTCAAAAAGCCAAGCGCCCAGACCTCCTCGAAAAACTCCTCGACACACCCCAAGGGCAGGAAGCGGCTGTTCCCAAGTGGCTCGCTGACAAAAGAAAAAAGAGATAGTTATTGCAACTTTCTTCTAGTTTTGAGTAGTCATCCAACTTTTTGCTCAACTTTGCGTCTTAGAAACGGTTTCAATCCCAAATACATGAAAATTTCCAATATTCTCCCACTAGCGTGCATCTTCCCACTCACGCTATTTGCACAAGAACCTACAGAAGCAACAACAGAAGAGGAATACATTGAGCCAATTAGCACTTTTTCCTCTACACGCGTCGTAAACGGTCATTCGATTGAAACCCTCAGCAAAGGCACCTACGAATTCCGCATTGAGCACCGCTTTGGCGACCTCGCTGGCGTCAACGGAGGTGTGCAGCAAATGTTTGGCTTTGATAACTTATCTGATATGCGCATAGCGCTTGAATACGGCATCTCCGATCAACTCATGGTTGGCTTTGGCCGTTCCAAAGGCACAGGTGCGCCTTACCGTTCTTTGGTCGATGGTTTTATTAAATATAAAGTCATTGCTCAGGAGCCTAAAAAATCTCCAATCAGCATCACTGCTGTTGCGGGCTCGAGTTTCACCTACATGACTGCTTCCCAAGATGAAGGCGTTGTCACACACTTTCCTAAAGCAGTACACCGCCTCAATTACTTTGCGCAAGTCAATTTTGCACATCATTTCGGAGACCGCGGCGCTTTGCAATTTTCACCAACGCTTGTTCATCGCAATTACGTGGCCAATACCGATGCCAACGACCTTTTCGCATTAGGTGTGTCGGGCCGAATTCGCCTCACCTCTCGCTTTGCGCTCATCGGTGAATATTACCATTGTTTCAACGGCAGCCAAACACGTCAAACAGGCTTTACCAACAGTGGTGCCATCGCACTCGAGTGGTTCACCTTTGGCCACAATTTCACCATCAACATCACCAACTCTGGCGGCATCGGCGAAACCCAATTTATCCCATACACCACAGAAAAATGGCAAGATGGTCAATTCAGAATGGGCTTTACAGTTGGCAGGAAATTTGTTATCGAATAAAAAAGAAAAAATGAAGACACTCAAAATCTCCCTTATCTCCATTAGCGCCATCTTCCTTTTAGGCGCCTTCACTTACCTTATTTTAGATCATTACGAGGTTTCTAAAGATTTCTCAATAGAGTTCAAAAGTAAAGACCCTTCCGGTTCATTCAAAACCATGGAAGGTCAAATTGATTTCGATGAAAAAGACCTCGCTAGTTCAAACTTTGACTTTAAAATCGATGTGCGCACCATCTCAACTGGCAACGGCATGATGAATAAAAAAGCGCAAACAGCAGAATGGTTCGATGCCGTAAAGTACCCTTATGCCAAATTCAAGTCGACCAAAGTTGAAAAGAAAGAGGGGAGTACCTACAACATTATCGGCAACCTCACCATTAAAGGGATCACCAAAAGCGTAACTGTTCCGGCTAATTATTCCAAGTCTGGTAATAAGATTACCTTCAAAGGAACTTTTAACGTGAACCGCATGGATTTCAAGGTCGGTAAAAAGAGCGAAGCCGTTCCAGATATCATGAAAGTCAATTTTGAAATTCCTGCAATAGGCAAATAAGAAAACACATGAAAGCAACATTCCTTTTTATTGCAGGTTTAATCACCTTTTCGTCTTGTTCTTTAGCACTCTTTTCGTGTACCCGCGAGAAAGTCACGCCTATAGACCAACAATGTACCACTACCATTTCCTTTGCAAATGACGTCATGCCTATTCTACAAGCAAATTGCATCGGTTGCCATGACCAAGGAAATGCATCAGGGGGTTTTGATTTCAGTTCATACACTTCCACTTCGGCTAATGCCAATGCAATTTTAAACTCTATGAAAGCAAATGGCTATCAATTGATGCCAATAGGCGGCCCAGCTTTGCCAGATTCTACTATTCAGAAGATCAAATGTTGGATAGAACAAGGGAAACTCGATAATTAATAGTTGAGGAAGTTATCCATCTAAATCATTTAAACTCACTTTGACGATGAAAAAAGTACTTTTACCACTTTCACTAATTGCACTTGCATTTGGTATCTTCTCCTTTCGAAATTTAAACAAACAAGGTTTTCAAGCAGCTCCCTCAAATGCAAATGGTCCATCAGGTGGCCAAAGTGGAGCGCCAGGTGAGCAGAATTGTACGAGCTGTCATAGTGGTGCTACGCAAAGCGGCACAAACGAAAATTTGCTTGTCATCAACAATGATATAGGATTCGGCATAACACAATACACACCGGGCGCTACCTATACAGTGAATCTCACAATGGCTTCAAATCCAGCTAAAAAGGGCTTTCAAGTTACAGCGCTTAATGCAGCCAATACAATGGCAGGAAATTTTGTTGCTGGTGCAAATACACAACTCAAAACAGCAACAATCAGTGGTGGGCAGCGCAAATATGTTACCCACAAGAGCTCATCCAACACTTCCGCCACCCAAACATGGAACTGGACTTGGGAGGCCCCCGCTACGGAGCAAGGTGCAGTTACTTTTTATGTTGCTACCAACAAAGCCAATAACAACAACAACGATAACGGCGACGTCATCTACCTTTCACAACACGTTTTTACAAATGATGATGCCAGTGTAAACGAGACACAAGTCGAAAATAATTTTTCAGTGGGCTATGGTGTCGAGAAAGAGGAATTGGTTATTAGTTTCTCCACTTTATCGATTGTCCCTACCTCACTGAATCTCGTCGACCTTCAAGGCAAGTCAGTCTGGTCAAAAAAACTAGAGAATGCGTCGCTTGGCCAAAACAAAGAATTCGTGGCTTTACCCAAGCATATTCCAAATGGTATGTACGTCGTGCATTTCTTTGTGGGTAACAAGGCCTACTCAGCACCTATTAGTATACAACACTAATTGAATTTAAGGTTCTCTGCCTTTTGGGCATAAAATCCTTTTTGTTCAATTATAGATTTTCGGAGGCTGCTAAATGCAGCCTCTTTTTTTGCCTGTTGGTAAACATATAAGAGATACCATTCGGCTTCCTCACTAAAATTGGCAAAAGGAATATCTTGTAGTTTTAAAAATCTACTTTCCGCCTGACTCCATTCGCTGAGGTTGTACAAACACATACCTCCGTAAAAAAGTGCATTGGCGTCGTCGGGGTACGTTTGCAAGATTTCGTCAAAATGCAGCAGGGCAAGTTTGTAGTCTTGCTGCGCAAAATCTTCAATGGCTTTGTTGAGTAAATTGAGGTAGGGAATTTTTAGTTCTTGTTCTCCCAATTCATTTTCTGTAAGTGTTGGTCTAGTTTCGCGTTCTCCCTTGCGGTAATAGCGGTAGTCGAGTACTTTGAAGTTTTGAATAAATAATTCCCGCCCCATCTTGACGGCAAGACGCTGTTCTTTTTGACGTTTGAACTCAACTTGTGCTGCAGGAATATGCGCAATGCGTTCAAATGCTTCTGCTTTTTGTTCAATTGTATTTGCACTGGCTTTTAGGTCTTGAATGACCTGGAGCGGCGAAATGCGTTCATTAGGCGCCGCAGGCACCATTGATTTAACGTCTGATGGTCGATGGATTCGGATTGCTTGAACCTTGATTACTTCTCTAGGAATAGACGGGTTATTTTTAGTGCCAGCCGCCGGAATAAAATACCAACCGAGTGCCAGCGACACCAATAATCCAACGGCACTCAAAGTAAGCCTTCTGTTTCGTTGCGTTTTGAAGAATTTTTTATCCGCAGCCTCAAAGCCACTCCAAGCATTGGGCTCCTGACTAAATCCTTCTAAGGCGTCCATTACGAAGTCGTCCTCAACAAACTTCTTTTCAATAAGGTGTTTTTCCTTATGATGAGTCGTGTGGATGTATTTCTTGAATAAAGCTCTATTTGCCTTCATAACTTTGTTTTTGTTCCATTAGCAATTTGAGCTTGCGTTTTCCATTTTGCACATAGCTTTTGACTTCATTAAATGAGTAGCCAGTTTGGGTCATGATTTGCTCATAGCTGAGTTGTTCTATATAAAAGAGAACGATGCAGGTTTTCTGATGTGGTTTGAGTTGAGGGATAGCCCATTCGAGTAGGTTCAATTGGCCTTCTATATCTATAGTCGAATCTTCATCTGGTATAGATGTGAGTTGTTCATTTAGCTGTGTTGTTTGCTTCGATTTGTTTTTGCGCAGAAAGGCCAAGGCGAGATTGCGGGCTACAGTGTATAACCAACCTTTGAAAAAATCAATCTCGTGTTTCAAGATCAGGCTGGGTAGTTTGGCAAAGCATTCCATGGTGAGATCTTCGGCATCCATTGTTTGCTTTGTATACTTGAGTTGCACACCATATACCAGATGGCCATAGCGCTTGTACAGCTCGTCTATGCAAGCTGCCCATTGCTTTTCTTTATATACACGAATCAATTGTTCGTCGTTTAAAGATCTTAAATAAGCCCTTCTACCAAGTACCATACATTACAAAGATGCCGAAAATACAGGGTTTCCACAAAAAAGATGGAAAAAATGAAACCTTTCAAATGCTTGATCGTTAGACCACTGTGCTTCGGCGAAAATAATTTTTTAAAATTTCTTTCAAAAAAGCATTGCGGAACGAAAAAGAGTACATATCTTTGCACCCCGCAATTGAGACAACGGTCTAGCACAAACGGGAAGATTGAAAGTGAAAGATGAGTAAGGACGGGAGTTCTTACTGATTACAATAAGACAAGTTCTTTGAAGTATTGAGAAATAAGGAAACAGCGTTTTTAAGAATAAAAACAAACATACTCGAGCTCTTAAAATTCGAAGTTATTATACAACGGAGAGTTTGATCCTGGCTCAGGATGAACGCTAGCGGCAGGCCTAACACATGCAAGTCGAGGGGTAGCAGGATTAAGCTTGCTTAATTGCTGACGACCGGCGCACGGGTGCGTAACGCGTATGCAACCTACCTTATACTGGGGTATAGCCCGGAGAAATTCGGATTAATCCCCCATAGTACTGTTTTACCGCATGGTAAGACAGTTAAAGCATTGCGGTATAAGATGGGCATGCGTCCTATTAGCTAGATGGTGAGGTAACGGCTCACCATGGCTACGATAGGTAGGGGGCCTGAGAGGGTGGTCCCCCACACTGGTACTGAGACACGGACCAGACTCCTACGGGAGGCAGCAGTGAGGAATATTGGTCAATGGGCGAGAGCCTGAACCAGCCAAGTCGCGTGAAGGAAGAAGGATCTATGGTTCGTAAACTTCTTTTGCAGGGGAATAAAGTGCAGGACGTGTCCTGTTTTGTATGTACCCTGAGAATAAGGATCGGCTAACTCCGTGCCAGCAGCCGCGGTAATACGGAGGGTGCAAGCGTTACTCGGAATCACTGGGCGTAAAGGACGCGTAGGCTGTTTAGCAAGTCAGATGTGAAATCCAATGGCTCAACCATTGAACTGCATTTGAAACTGCTAGACT
>JACCEA011752273.1_pt1 | contig 10260 bp, 7 predicted proteins | sample 7449851 | NCBI WGS metagenome assembly JACCEA01 (sample SAMN15323453, study PRJNA562643) | freshwater metagenome | isolation source: river surface water | place: USA:Blue River Watershed | collected 2017-08-18 | reverse complement strand
CCCTGGTGGTGATCGATCCCAAGCGCCGTGGCGCTGCCAAGGTCGTGCGTCCGCAGGTCAAGCTGATCGATGCCGGCGGCAAGGAAGTCAAGATCCCCGGCACCGATCACTCGGTGACGATTGGCTTCCAGGTCGGCGCCCTGATCCAGGTGCGCGACGGCCAGGACGTGGGCCCCGGCGAGGTGCTGGCGCGCATTCCGGTCGAAGGCCAGAAGACGCGAGACATCACCGGCGGTCTGCCGCGGGTGGCCGAGCTGTTCGAAGCCCGCTCGCCCAAGGACAAGGGCGTGCTGGCCGAAATCACCGGCACGGTGTCGTTCGGCAAAGAGACCAAGGGCAAGGTGCGCCTGCAGATCACCGATCCGGACGGCAAGGTCTGGGAAGAGCTGGTGCCCAAGGAGAAGAACATCCTGGTGCACGAAGGCCAGGTGGTCAACAAGGGCGAGAGCATCGTCGACGGTCCGGCCGATCCGCAGGACATCCTGCGTCTGCTGGGCATCGAAGAGCTGGCCCGCTACATCGTCGACGAGGTGCAGGACGTCTACCGCCTCCAGGGTGTGAAGATCAACGACAAGCACATCGAGGTGATCGTTCGCCAGATGCTGCGTCGCGTTGTGATCGAGAACACGGGCGAGTCGAGCTACATCGCGGGCGAACAGGTCGAGCGTTCGGAGCTGCTCAATGCCAACGAGGCCTTGATGGCCGACGGCAAGATCCCGGCGACCTACAGCAACCTGTTGCTCGGCATCACCAAGGCCTCCTTGTCGACCGACTCCTTCATCTCGGCGGCGTCGTTCCAGGAGACGACCCGCGTGCTCACCGAAGCGGCCATCATGGGCAAGCGCGACGAGCTGCGTGGTCTGAAGGAAAACGTCATCGTGGGTCGCCTGATCCCCGCTGGCTCTGGTCTGGCCTATCACCAGGCGCGTAAGGAGAAGGACGCGATGGACGACGCCGAGCGCCGCGCCATTGCCGAAGCCGAAGAAGCCGATCTGGCCGCACAGCGTGCGACCCAGGGTGAGGCCGAAGCCGGCGAAAACGCCTGAACCGCTCTCTGGTGACCACCGGCCCCGCGCCCCTCCTCTGGCAGGTGCTGCTGCAAGTCAGCGGCCTGCTGCAGGAGGTGCAGCGGGGCCGTTCGCTTTCCGGGCTGATCGAGCAGGTGCCCGCGCCCCTGCGCGGCGCCACGCTGGCGCTGGTGCACGAGGCGCTGCGCCATTGGGGCACGGCCCGCCAGTTGCAGGCGCTGCTGACGCCGCGTGCCCCGGCGCCCCCTGCGCGCGCCTTGTTGCAGACGGCGCTGGCCCTGGCCTGTGCCCAACGCCCCGGCGCCCTTGAGCAACCCCTCTACCCCCCGCACACCCTGGTCAGCCAGGCGGTGGAGGCGGCGCGGCGTTCGCCGCGCACCGCCGCCCTCGCTGGCCTGATCAACGCCTGTTTGCGCCGCTTTGAGCGCGAGCGGGAGGCCTTGCTGGCACAAGCCCTGGCGCACCCCGAGGGGCGCTGGAACCACCCCGACTGGTGGGTCGAGCGCCTGCGGCGCGACCATCCCGAACACTGGGAACGCGTGCTGCAAAGCGCTCAGCAGCGCGCCCCGCTGACCTTGCGCGCCCACCGGCCACGCATGACACGCGAGGCCTTGCAGGCGCAGTTGCAAGCGGCTGGCCATGCCAGCACCCCGGTGGGGCAGGACGGCCTGGTGCTGGCCGCGCCCACCCCGGTGACCCAGCTGCCTGGCTATGCCGAGGGGTGGTTTGCGGTTCAGGACGCGGGCGCCCAGCTGGCCGCGCCCCTGTTGTTGCAGGGCCTGACCGAGCGGCCCGGGCTGCGCGTGCTGGACGCCTGCGCGGCCCCTGGCGGCAAAACCACCCACCTGCTGGCGCTGGCGCCCGAGGCCGATGTCACGGCCCTGGAGGTGGACGCGGCGCGCACCGAGCGCATCCACCAGAACCTGGCCCGGCTGGGCGTGCAGGCACGGGTGCGCTGTGCCGATGCGGCCGAGCCCGAGGCCTGGTGGGACGGCCAGCTGTTTGACGCCATCTTGCTGGACGCACCGTGCACCGCTTCGGGCATCGTGCGGCGCCACCCCGATGTGCGCTGGCTGCGCCGGCCCGGCGACAGCGCCCAGCTGGCGCACACCCAATTGCGCTTGCTGCAGGCCTTGTGGCCCCTGCTCAAACCGGGCGGGCGGCTGCTGTACTGCACCTGTTCGGTGTTCCAGGCCGAGGGGCCGGCGGTGGTCCAAGCGTTTCTTGCACACAACACCGACGCCGCAATCGCGGGGCCTTCGGGCCATTTGATCCCGGGCATCGCGCCCGATCCGGCCTGGGTCGGGGACAATTGGACGGGTGAGCACGACGGGTTTTATTACGCACGGCTGGACAAGCGCACCCTTTGAGGGGGTGGGCGATGGCCTGCGCCCATCCCGCAGCCTGTTGCGCGGGATGCTGTGGCTGCTGTGCGCCTTGCTGCTGGGCTGGAGCGCTGCGCGGGCCCAGACCCCGGCCCATCCGTCGGTGCTGGAGATGGCCGAGTTTCGCACCGAGCGCAGCGACACCCAGTGGCTGGTTCACGCCCAGCTCAAGCTGGAACTGGGCTCCACCCTGGAGGAGGCCTTGCAAAAAGGCCTGGCCATTCACTTTGTGGCCGAAACCGAAGTCCTGCGCGAACGCTGGTACTGGACCGACCGCAAGGTGGCCAGCGCGTCGCGCCACTACCGACTGGCGTTCCAGCCGCTCACGCGGCGCTGGCGCCTGCATGTCTCGGCCCAGCCCCTGACCGATGCGGTGTTGTCGTCGGGTCTGGCACAAACCTACGACAGCCTGGCACAGGCGGTGCAGGTCATGGCCCGGCAAAGCCAGTGGCCGGTGGCCGAGCTGTCGGCCCTGGAGCCGGGCGCGCGCCACCTGCTGCGCTACCGCTTCCGGCTCGACACCAGCCAGCTGCCACGCCCTTTCCAGATCGCATCGGGCAACAATGCCGAGTGGGCCTTGAGCGTGGGCCAAGAGCAGCGCTGGACCCCCGAGGCGGTGCGCTGAGCCATGCGCCACTTCGACCGCCTGACCGCCAGACTCAAGCCCTCGGGCAGCGCGCGCTGGCTGTTCGCCCTGGGCAGCCTGTCGCTGGCCGCCTTGGGCGTGGGCCTCTTGGTGCTGCTGACCCAGGCCACGGGCAACCGCGAGCGCTACAACCAGAACTTTGAGTGGCTGCTGCTGGTCAACGCGGTGGTCGCTCTGGGCCTGGGCCTGACGATTGCCCTGGGCGTGGTGCGGCTGGTGCTGCGCTGGCGCCGGGGCCAGTTTGGCGCACGCCTCTTGTTCAAGCTGGCGGCCATCTTTGGCCTGGTCGGCATCGTGCCCGGGCTGCTCATCTATGTGGTGTCCTACCAGTTCGTGTCGCGTTCCATCGAGAGCTGGTTCGATGTGCAGGTCGAAGGCGCCCTCACGGCGGGCCTGGACCTGGGGCGGTCGACCATCGACACCTTGTCGATGGACCTGGGCAAGCAGGCCCGTGCCGCGGCCAGTCAGATCGCACAGGAGCCCGCCAGCCTGGCGGGCCTGACCCTCGAGCGAGTACGCGAACAACTGGGCCTGAGCGATGCGGTGCTCTGGACCGCCTCGGGCCGCCTGATCGCCGGGGCTGGCCAGTCGCGTTTTGCGTTGCGTGCCGTCATGCCCAGCCCCCAGCAGCAGCGTGAGGCCCGCGCCAAAGGCATGCTGGTCTGGTCCGAGGGGCTGGAGGAGGGGGCCGAAGTGGGCCGGGGGGCGCGTTTGCGCGCACTGGTGTGGGTGCCGCAGATGCGGCTGTCGCTGGACGAGGAGGCGCAGCTGCTGATGCTCACCCAGGAGTTGCCGCCCACCCTGGTGGCCAACGCCCTGCAGGTGCAGGTGGTCAACCGCGAGTACCAGGAGCGCGCCTTGGCCCGCGATGGCTTGCGGCGCATGTACATCGCCACCCTGACCCTGACCCTGTTCATGGCCGTGCTGGGTGCCATCTTGCTGGCGGTGTTGCTGGGCAACCAGCTGGCGCGCCCGCTGCTGGTGCTGGCCCACGGCATGCGCCAGGTGGCCGCGGGCGACCTGACGCCCAAGCTCACCCTGTCGGGGCGGGACGAACTGGGCGGCTTGACGCGATCGTTTGCCGACATGACGCAGCAGCTGTCGGACGCGCGCAGCGCGGCCCTGCGCAACCTCCAGCAGCTCGAGGCCGCACGCGGCAGCCTGCAAACGATTCTGGACAACCTGACCGCGGGCGTGATGGTGCTCGATGCGCAGGGCATCATCCGCAGCGCCAACCCCGGCGCCACCCGCATCCTGCGGGTGCCGGTGGCCGCGCACGAGGGGCAAGCCCTGGCCTCGCTGCCGGGCCTGGCCGACTGGGCGCAGAAGGTGCAGGCCGAGTTTGACCAGCTGGTGGCAGGCCGCATTGCGCACGATGCCGATCACTGGCAGCAGGCCTTTGATATCCACGCCAGCGGCCAGGGCCTGCAGGAGACCAAGGTCACCCTGCTGGCGCGCGGCGCGCCCTTGCCCGAGGGCTCGCGCCTGCTGGTGTTTGACGACATCTCCGAGATCGTGTCGGCGCAGCGCGCGCAGGCCTGGGGCGAGGTGGCGCGGCGCCTGGCGCACGAGATCAAAAACCCGCTCACCCCGATCCAGCTTTCGGCCGAGCGCTTGCAGCTCAAACTGGCGCCGCATCTGCAAGCGACCGAAGCCGCCATCCTGGTCAAATCGGTGCGCACCATTGTCGACCAGGTCGATGCCATGAAGCGCCTGGTCAACGAGTTCCGCGACTACGCCCGGCTGCCAACCGCCGATCTGGTGCCGCTTGACCTCAATGCCCTGGTGGGCGATGTGATGGGCCTGTATGCACAGGATCAGCCCCTGACCCAGCGCGACGGCGAGATGCTGCTGGCCGCCCGCGTGCCGGTGCGGGTGCAGCTGGACCCGGCCTGCCCGTTCATTCGTGGCGATGCGCAGCAGCTACGCCAGGTGGTGCACAACCTGCTGCAAAACGCCCAGGATGCCTGCGAAATGCCGCCAGCGGGTGAGGCCGTCCCGCGTGAAGGGGCGCCCTGTGTGTGGCTGCGCACCGAATGGCAGCCGCAGCGCCAGCGGGTGCGCCTGACCATCAGCGACAGCGGCCCTGGCTTTGCGCCGCACATCCTGCAGCGGGCCTTCGAGCCCTATGTGACCACCAAGGCCCGGGGCACCGGCCTGGGCTTGGCGGTGGTCAAGAAAATCATCGACGAGCACGGTGCGCGCATCGAACTGAGCAACCTGCTCGATGGCGATCAAGTGCGCGGGGCACAAGTCTCGCTATCATTCACAGCAGTGCCCCAGGCAATCGCCTGAGGCCCATCCAACGATTCACAGCGCAACGGCGGATCATGGCAAACATCTTGGTGGTGGACGACGAGCTGGGCATACGCGATTTGCTCTCGGAGATTCTGTTCGACGAGGGGCATCAGGTGGACCTGGCCGAAAACGCCGCGCAGGCACGCTTGTCGCGCCAGCGCCAGCGCCCCGATCTGGTGTTGCTGGACATCTGGATGCCGGACACCGATGGCGTGAGCCTGCTCAAGGAGTGGGCCGCCAACGGCCAGCTCGACATGCCAGTGATCATGATGAGTGGCCACGCCACCATCGATACCGCGGTGGACGCGGTGCGCATTGGGGCCATGGCTTTTCTGGAAAAGCCCATCACCATGCAGAAGCTGCTCAAGGCCGTGAGCGATGGCCTGGCGCGGCAAGCCCCACCCACCGCTCAGGCCGCGCCAGCCCCCGCGCCGGTGGCCAGCGGGGCGATGGGCGGCGCGGCAACGGTGCCCCCGCCGGCGCCGGTGCCTGCGGCCATGTCCGACGAGCAGAGCTTTGACCTGGACCGCCCGCTGCGCGATGCCCGCGATGCCTTCGAGAAGGCCTACTTCGAATACCACCTGTCCAAGGAAGGCGGCTCGATGACGCGTGTGGCCGAGAAGACTGGCCTGGAGCGCACCCACCTGTACCGAAAGCTCAAGCAGCTGGGCGTGGACGTGAGCCGCGGCAAGCGCGGCGCCTGAGGGGGCTGGTCATGTGCGCGGCCTGTCGGCTTGGCCTGTGGGCCTGTTTGGCTGCCGGGACCCGCGCATGATGTTGTGGCGCGATCTTCAGGCCCTGTGGCCCCATCTGTCCCCACACCGGCGCCGCACCTTGTGGTGGGTGCTGGGGCTGATGCTGCTGGGCGCCCTGGCCGAGCTGGTGTCCATGGGCGCCATCGTGCCCTTCATCACCACCCTGGTGGATCCGCAACGTGCCCAGGCCCTGCCCGTGCTGGCCTCCCTGATGCGCGCACTCGACATCCTGCCGGCGCAGTTTCCGGTGTGGATGAGTCTGGGCTTTGGGCTGGTGGTGGTGGTGGCGGCCCTGATCCGATTGGTGCTGCTTTGGGCGTCCAATCGACTCGTCTATGGCCTGGGGCATGACCTGAGCGTGGCGGTCTACGGCAAGACCTTGCGGTGGCCCTATGACGAGCACACCCGGCGCAACAGCAGCGAGATCCTGGGGGGCGTGATCAAGACGCAGCAGATCAGCCACCTCTACCTCATGCCCCTGATGAGCGCACTGGTGTCGCTCGTGCTCTCGAGCGGCATTTTGGTGATGTTGCTGTGGATCGATACCTGGGTCGCCTTGACCGGTGCGCTGCTGTTCGCCCTGAGCTATCTGGCCATGGCCTTGACCCTGCGCAAACGCATGTCGGTGCACGGCACGGTGGTCGCCAAGGCCAGTGACCAACGCTTGCAAGAGATGCAGGAGGGCTTGGGCGGTATCCGCGAGGTCATCCTGGGCGGGCTGGCGCCTGCGCACAGCCTGCGCTTTGAAGCCATTGACCGGGTGCTGTCGCGTTCGCAGGCGAGCCAGGCCTTTCTGGCGGTCAGCCCACGCTTTGCCGTGGAGGGCGTGGGTTTGCTGATCATTGCCTTGTTCGCGGTGCATGCGGCCGGCCGTGGCGATGGCCTCAACCAGCTGCTGCCGGTACTGGGCGCGTTGGGCCTGGGGGCCCAAAAACTGATGCCGCTGGTGCAGCTGGTGTATGCGGGCTGGGTGGCGGTCACGACGCACCGCGCGTCCCTGCACGATGTGCTGGCCTTGCTGGAGGCCCCCGATCCGGGGCCGCCGAGCCCCCTGCCGCCGCTGCCGTTTGCCCGCGCCATCCAACTCGAGGGGGTGGGGTTTGCCTACCGCAGCGCGCCCGAACAGCCGGTGCTGTCGCAGCTCGATCTGGCGCTGCCCAAGGGCGCGCGCATTGGCATCACGGGCACCACCGGTGGCGGCAAGAGCACCCTGGTCGATTTGATCATGGGCCTGCTGCAGCCCACCGAGGGCACGATCCGCATCGACGACCAGGCCCTGGACAGCCCGGCCGCGATTGCCGCCTGGCAACAGCAGATCGCGCATGTGCCGCAATCGATCTACCTGAGCGACGCCAGCGTGGCCGAGAACATTGCCCTGGGCCGTGCCAGCGGCGAGCCCATCGACTGGGCGCGCTTGCGGCAAGCTGCCGACATTGCGCAGTTGGGCCCGGTCCTGGCACAACTGCCGCAGGGCTTTGACACGCCTGTGGGCGAGCGCGGCGTGCGGCTGTCGGGCGGACAGCGCCAGCGCCTGGGCATTGCCCGCGCCCTGTACCGGCAATCCCAGGTGCTGGTGCTGGACGAGGCCACCAGCGCCCTCGACACCGAGACCGAGCGCCTGGTGATGGACGGCATCTACCGCCATTGCACCGGCATGACCTTGCTGATCATCGCGCACCGCCTGAGCACCCTCGCGGCCTGCAACCTGTTGATCCGCGTGGACCAGGGCCGCTGTGAACTCACGCGCCCGGTGCCCGCCTGACCTTTTTTGCGCCCATAACCCATGTCGCTCAAGCAAACCATTCGACCATGGCTCAACCGCTGGGGGGTGGACCTGGTCGCCCACCATCCGTCGGTGGGGCGTGCGGCCCTGCATTGGGCCAAGCCCCCTGTGGACCCGGCCGCCCCACCGCTGGTGGCCGCTGGCAAGCACCCGGTGCCGGTGCACCAGATCTACATCACCGATGACGGCGAGCGCGAGCTGCCACCGTTTCTGCGCATGGCCACCGCGACCGTGGCGCCCAGCATTCCACGCGCGGAGCACCGCATCCACACCCGGTCGGACCTGCGCGAGTGGATCGCCAGTGAGTATGGCCTTGCCATGCAGCGCGCATTCGACAAGCTGCGGCCCTACGCCTACCAGGCGGATCTGGCGCGTTACCTGTTGCTGTACCGCTTGGGAGGCTGGTACTTTGACATCTCGATCCGCCTGATGATGGCGTTTGATGTGCCCCCCGAGGTGGATCTGGTGGTGTTTGCCGAAAACCCGGCGCACAGCGGCTTGTCCTATGGTTGCAACAACGCCATCATCTATGCCCGAGCGGGCAGCCCGGTGCTGGCGCAGACCATCGAGACCTGCTACAGCAACATCCAGCGCGAGCACTATGGCAAAAACCCGCTGTACCCCACCGGGCCGGCCTGCCTGGGCCGCGCCGTGGCCCAGCACGACGAAGACCTGCAGATCATCCTGGGGGTGTTCACCGACCTGACCCCGGCCTTCGAGCGCAAGACCAAGGGCTTTGTCTTGCCCGACGGCCAGCTGTTTGCGCTGTACAAGCCCAACAATGGCGCAGGCCGTCTGTCGGATGTGGGGGTGGTGGGCAGCAACGACTACCCTGGCTTTTTTGCCCGCCGTCAGATCTACGATCGCAGCATCGAGTTGCCCGATTGGCCCGGCTTGCCACCGGTGCCCGCCCCCCACGTGGCCGATAGGACGCCGGCATGAGGATTGCCTTTGGGGCCACCGTCATGGCCCGTGGACTGGACGCGGGGCATATGGACGGAATTGGCCACTACTCGCAGGAATTGCTGACGGGCTTGCAAGCCTTGAATGCGAACTTGCTGCCCGTGGTCTTTGGTCCAAGCCGCCAGACGGTGCTGGCGGGCCTGCCGGTGCATCTCGCGCCGCGTTTCAAGGGGCAGGCCCTCTGGTCGGCGCTGACAGGCTTGCCGGCGCCAGGCCTGGGGGGCATTGCCCGGCAGGCCGACCTGCTGCTGGCGCCCGATCACTACATCCCCAAAACCAGCCGTCTGCCGGTGGTCGCGACCATCCACGATGCGGTGCCGCTGTCGCATCCGCAATGGGTCAGTGGCCGCATGCGGGCGCTGAAGAACCACATCATCCGCCAAAGCGGACATTGGGCGCAGCATGTGCTGACCGTGTCGGCGTTTTCCAAGCAAGAGATCGTGCGCCATTACGGGATTCCCGAGTCGCGCATCACCGTGACGCATGCGGGCGTTGACGAGCGCTATTTCGAGCGGCTCGACGCGACGCAGCGGCGCGAGGTGTGTTGGCGGCATGGCCTGCCCGAGCAGTTTTTCCTGTTTGTGGGCACCTTCCAGCCGCGCAAGAACATCGAGCGCATCCTGCAAGCGCACCAGGCCCTGCCCGAGACCTTGCGACAGGCCTGCCCGCTGGTGATCGTGGGGCGTCCTGGCTGGTCCTGTGAGGCGCTGGTGGCGCAGCTGCAGGACTTGTCAGGCGATCGGCGCGTGCGCTGGCTGCGCGATGTGGGCGACGCCGACAAGCGGGCCTTGATGCAATCGGCGACCGCGCTGGTGTTTCCAAGCCTGTTTGAAGGCTTTGGCCTGCCGGTGCTGGAGGGCTTTGCCAGCCAGACCCCGGTGATCACGTCCAAGGTGTCGTCCTTGCCCGAGGTGGCCGGAGATGGCGCCTGGCTGGTCGACCCCTTGCAGGTGCCCCAGATCACCGAGGCCATGGCCACCTTGGCGCGAGAGGACGGCGAGCGCGCCCGCCTGGTGGCCCTGGGCCTGGCGCGGGCACGCCAGTTCACCTGGCAGGACTGCGCCGCGCGCACCCTGCAGGCCCTTGGTGCCTTGCTCTGAACGGGCCAAATGGCAACCGGGAAAAGCGGCCCAAACTGGTGATACAATAGCGGTCTTGGCCCGGTAGCTCAGTTGGTAGAGCAGCGGATTGAAAATCCGCGTGTCGGTGGTTCGATTCCGCCCCAGGCCACCATATACAAACGCCCTACTGCTCTCAGTTGGGCGTTTTCATTTGGGTTTCCCCCAGTACACGCGGGTAACAGGCGCATTCTGCGTGTGCCAGGGGGTCGCCGACACGGTGTCTACCGCGGCCAGTTCGACCCTTTTCTGCCCTCTGTTCTCTGAGAAAAAACACCAACTCT
>JACCEA012439105.1_pt1 | contig 10261 bp, 6 predicted proteins | sample 7449851 | NCBI WGS metagenome assembly JACCEA01 (sample SAMN15323453, study PRJNA562643) | freshwater metagenome | isolation source: river surface water | place: USA:Blue River Watershed | collected 2017-08-18 | reverse complement strand
ACGAATATTCTTCAAACCCAAGAAAAGCATAACTACTCTTTCTAAGCCGATTCCACCGCCGGCATGAGGTAAAGCACCATGTTTGAAAGCGTCGATGTAACTTTGGATCGATGGAATGGGGATATTGTGGTGTTGGGCACGTTTAACTAGAAGATCAACATCATGAATACGCTGTGCACCAGAGACGATCTCTTCACCACGAATAAATAAATCGTAACTATTTGACCATCTTGGGTTATTTGGGTCGGGCATTGTGTAAAATGGTCGAGCAGATAACGGATACTTGTCCATCATGTAAAAATCAGTGCCGTATTTCTCTTTCACAATCTTACCGAGTGCTTTCTCTTGTGGGGTACTTATATCATCATCATAAGAAGCATCCACACCAGATTCTCTTAACATCGTGATACCTTCTTCAAACGTAATGCGAAGGGGAGGTCTTAAATAGGTAATTGGTTCGAATGGATATTGCTGAGAAATCAACATCAATTCATGCTGGTAGCGCTCATTGATACCATCGAAAATGTAGTTGAAAAGCTCACCCATAACTTCCAAAGCTTCATAGTAATGTTCATAGATAGCCATCTCAAAGTCCAAACCAGTGAACTCGCACAAGTGTCTAAAAGGAAAAAGAAGCTGCAATAAAGGAAAGTCAAGAAGCCAAAACAATGAAAATGAGTACCTATGAGTGTTTGAGTCTTCTGCACGGAAAACTGGACCAATTTCAAATACACGCTCAAAGCCGCCACACGCTGCAGTCATCTGTTTGTAAAACTGAGGAGATTGAGCAAGACAAGCTGGTCTGTCAAAATATTTCAAGTGGAACACATTGGCTCCACCTTCCGATGCTCCGCCAATGAGCTTTGGAGAGTGGATTTCGACGAAATTTTTATTGGTGAGGTATTCTCTGAATAACTGGCACACACCTGCTTGGATTCGGAAGATTGCCTGATTTGCTGGGGTACGAGTATCAACCCATCGATAGTTCAAAGCAGTATCTTGGTTCACAATTGGCATGCCTGAAGCAGCTGCTTCAGATTCATTCCTTCCTGCGTCCTCAACCATAAATGGCAAATCCTGGGCACGAGAAACTACGTGAATTTCAGACACAGAAAGTTCAAAATTCTTCACGGTTGCACTTTGAACAGGAGTTTCTGCTGCAGAAACGCTGGCCTTAATATCGACAATAGATTCCAAAGATACACCAGCGGCATATTTTATCATGGCTTTGGGAACCTTACTACCCTGCCACACTACAGCCTGAACAGTTTGAGTGGTTTGTCTCAAGAGAACAAATACACCCTTGCCTACAGATCTACTGGTGGCAACTCGAGCACGTATCCATACCTCCTGACCAACATCCGATGAAGTGAGCTCACCAATGCGGCGGAAAACTCGGTCAGTAATCACAGCTGACTGAACTAAAGCAGCATCCCCATAGAGGTGAGCGAATTCCGTCTCGTCATCACCAGGGGCATTACTCTTGGCTGATTCCGTCGTTCCCTCTTCATCTTCTTCCCCGGTAGCACCCCTCGCTTCCGCCTTTTTCGCAGCCTTGTTTTCCTTGCGCTTCAGTTTGTTCAACTCCGACTTAGATGGTCCTTCTCTCTTGGACTCTTGTTCTGGAACTGCTTCTTTTTTCTTCTTCTCTTCTTTTGGTCCACCAAACTCCTCGCCCGTCACCTCTTTGTACTGCAGCTTCAAAGCTAACAACTCCTTGACTAATGGCTCCAAATCTTCCTTCATAGTTGCAGGCTTTGCAGCCTTCAATTGACGGATTTCTTCTCCCTTGGCGTTGATAGCTTGGACAATTTCCTCCATGATTTCCAAAGCTGATAAGAATGAATTGTGAATCGCCTGGAATCTCCCCCCTAGAAATGTGGTGGTGTGCTTCTTATAGACCTTTATAAGACCTATATTCCAATTGGAGTGTTTTGCCCGCTCGGCTCCCCTGCCCTATAATTCCACATTGTAAAAGAATACCAAATATAAGAATGCAATATTGTTTTGTCTCCCATACATTGTTCTGTACATTTTGACATCATGATATCATTGATAGTCATTCTTGTTGCCCTCTATGTGGGATATTTTCATTTGTACCCAAGCTACATGAGAAATCTTGAGGACAAAGCAACTTATGCTGGAAAGACACTTTTTGACTTTATTGTTGATAAGCCTGATGAAAATGGCACCTTGTCATTATTGGAATATAAAGGAAAGAAAGCATATCTTGTTGTAAATGTTGCATCTCAGTGTGGATTGACTGATAAGAATTACGCGGGTTTGCAAGAATTATACGATAAATACAAGTGAGCTTTGTAAATTACAAATATATGGATGCTGTAACGCAGTTTGTTGATTTAGTAAACAAGGGTTGGAGATTCTCGCATTTCCATGCAACAATTTTGGCGGCCAGGAGCCTGGTTCTAACGAGGATATTCTTGTTTATGCCAGAGAGACAAAGCACGCATCATTTCCAGTTTTGGGAAAGTTGGAATGCGATAATGGTGACATGACTCATCCGTTGTACAAGTACTTGAAATCCAGTATAGATGGTGGTATTTTGGGCAGTGGTTTGAAGTGGAATTTTGCAAAATTCTTGGTAGATGCCAATGGTGTTCCAGTGCAAAGATACTTGCCAATCAAAAACCCTTCTGATCTTGAAAAAGATATCGAAGAATTATTAAGCAAATAATGGATTTAGATTTTTGTATGTTAATTAGGTTGTACATTCATCAATTGTGTAACAATTAATTGCTATTATTTTTTATCCTCGATTTATGCTTCTTCAATTCCAGTTTTGTATCATTACCACCGTTGATAAGTGCAATTCGCAAAGCAGTGACATCTGTCTGAGTGTCATAAATATATGTCTTTGAAGTTTTTTCTACCATCAGGTTCATCAAGGCAGTCTTTGCTTTTAAGGATATCGGAATCTGGTGCACGTAAGTCATTTCCAGATCAGTACAACTAAAAGGTTAAAACTTACATCCGCCGCTTTGTTCTGAATCAAAGTCAAAGAATCCATAGATGAGCTCACAGAGAGCGCAGAGCCGTTCATACTATATTCATCTGATGGTCCTCTTTGACTGGTGGTTGTTGTTGCTAGCTTCCCGCTGTTTGAGAGTGTTAGTTTATTTGCAATCTTTTCCACTTTTGGTCCAATGTTCTGTATCGTTGAAGTACCGAATGACAACGATTTGTGTGATTTTTGCGAAAATTTTATGCGGTCTCCAGTCGTTCTTCTCTCCTCTTCATGAATCACTTGTTGTATGTCTTTCAATGGTCGTTTGTCCTCATCAAAAGACAGCTTGGAACGGCTTGTGGTAGTAAGCACTGCGTTATTTGGGGCCAACATGATTGTTGTTGCTTGAAAATGTCCTTTGTGAATGGATGGGGCATATTGGTCAAGATATGCCCTACGTGAAACTTTGCGGAGTTGACTATTTAATCCAGTGGATGTTTGAATAATATTGTTAATACGATTCATTCGAGCTTCATCAGAATCTTGAGGATCCAAAAAGATCTTGTCTTTTCCTAGAAGATTAACATTATCACCATAAACTCCTGATGGGAAGTAGAATGCATCCGGTTGATCAGAAAATAATTTGTGAAAATCCAATGAACGCGATTTTACAGTTTTTTCTCGAGTTGGACTAGTGGATCCACTGGGAAGGCTACCCTTAACAGAGCGCTGAGAGCCAGGACGACGAGTACTCCCTCCTGTGGAGACCCGACTTGTAGCAGTTGATGGACGTGATGTAGTCCCTGCAGTACCAATTCTTGAAGATGATGTTGCCACTAATGGGGGTGGAATGGGCTCTTCAATAGTTTCTAAGTGCTTCAAGCGCTCAATCTTGGTTTCAAAGGGCGTCACAGCACCTGGCACTGACGTATACAGCGCACCACTGCGTTGCAGAAACTTCCTTGTTTGATAACTCTTCGAATCCCCGAAGATGGCCAAGATGGCCGTGCTGGTTCGAAAATACTTTCCTTTACTTGTGACTTTATTGTCGCTGCGTTGCAATGCTTTGGTCTTTTTAGCAACATCTGACAGATTTTTAATGGTCCCCAGCCCAAGTACCGTGTTTAGCAGAAGAATGGATGTGTAAGACCGTGTCGGATCAATTAAATCTGAAATGCTTTGATGAACATATCTTCGTAGCCGAACATTTACTTCCCGCAATGAGTGGTAGAGATATGTATATTGAGTTTCATTTGAAGGCAGAGATTCATCTTCTGTCTCGCGATGATGCTTTGGTCTTTCGGGGATAGCCGCAAACCATGGATAAGACTATATGCAATGTAAAGTAAAAAATACGACGGATTGGAAATATACAATTCATTTCATCTCACCATTGCAAGAATTTCATCAACTACATAGTGTGCACATGAAATAAACGCTTGACGACCAGTTACAAGAGCAAATTTATTTCTACCCATCTATGGATTCATTCATTCATAAGAAAGAACTACACCAGAATATCCTCTTACCTGTTCAAACAAACCCACAATACAAACTTCCAATTGTATATATAGCTGCTCTTTTTCATTGGCAGAGAGGGATGCTTCTGTCACAGTACTGCTTTGATGAGAGTAGTCATATTGACTACCCATCGCGAAAAACTCATCGACCGCTTGTTTGGCAGACTCTTCAGCCTCACTAAGCAGATCTTGCGATTGCGTCGAGGAGCTATCATTTTCCATTCGAAGGACCTCATCATTGAACATTTGGTCAATATCAGGCATACTCTTTGCAGACGGTGCTTTACTTCGCAATGTCGAGGAAGGTGCTGGGCTTGAAGCACTCGAGGCAATAGATCGTTTACTGAAAGAAGGTGACATTTGCATCAGTGGAGCCACAAAGTGATTCTCATCTAAGCCATCTTGATTGCTATCGCCATCTATGCTGCTGCATTCTGAAGTTCCCAACACCTCTTCATTACAACTAGCACCAGGAATATTTCGTCCAACTAAAGGAGTTCCACCAGACTCTCTTTGATCAATTTCTGCTATTGCTTGAGGGAGCTTCATGCGATTCTCAATATCTTCAAAAGGGTTGAATTCTAAATTCAAAAATATATTGTTCTTATTATGAGGTATATCTGGGACACTAATAGCTGATAATTGTCGTTGCACAGTTGCTGATCGCATTCCATATGACTCTTTATCTAAATATTCTTTTTGTAACCTTGTTAGCTCTTCTTGCCGTTTCGCCTCTCTCTCTTGTTCATACTCCAATTTCACTTGAGTAATTGCATTCTTCACTGCAGGATAAATCACGTTCCAATATTGATAGTGTACTAATAGGCCAAATAATCTAATACAGCCTGTGGACTTGACTAGTGAACGGATGGATTTTAAGATCTCAAAAGTAGGATCAAGTTTCACGCTCGGTATGAATTCAACAATTGAGGAAAGAAAGCTGTGAGCGGAACACAATAAATCATCACGATCGAATTCAGGGGGCTTCAACAGCAACTTGAATTTCGATGCGATATACGGATCTTCTTTGGTGATGTTCAAGAGATGATCGGAGAGATTACCCGTACTCACAGTCATCCAAGACAATCGCCTTCCCAATAAGCCACCTTTCAATGGGCGCAATTCACGGCTTATTGTTGTAGCTGTTGTGCTACTATTAGAAGAATCCAAGGAGGTGTCTTCTTCTTGTTGTGCTTGATGGTGATTACGTGGAATTGTAGACGATGATGTGCCACCAGCAAGACGATGCTCGGGTGATAAAGAAAACTTCACGTGAACTGCTGACATGGTTACCAAATAAAAGCAATTACTAGATTTCCTTTGATTGGTGAGTTGAGGAAGTGGGACCAGAAATCAACATGTTGTCAAACGAGGTGAGTATTTATTGTAGTATTGTAGAAGTCCGATGGTTCACGGCCCGAGCGAAAAACAGGCGAAACTGTCCAACAACAAAACTAAACAAAAACACACCAAACTAGGCATCCTTTAACCACCATTATGAATATGAATATCCATATTGCTCCTCTAAACTCGATAATGTATTACTTCGTACCTTAAACGACAATTAATGTATTGAAGATTCTTTATAATATTCACTGTGTAAAGATTATTATCTATTTAAATGACTACGATACTCAGAAAAAAAAAAGGTGCAAAAAAGCAATTCGGGCGCTTCAAAAGGCTCCCCCGACAATTTTTGAGTAGAGCGCCTTATTCGTATTGTACGGTTATTGTTAACCCAAATCAATAAGGTGTTATTTGGTCTGCTGAGCTTGGGCGGGCCACGATGAAACGGCCGAGTTTGGAGTTACACAAAATTACTTCTATTATTGAGTGGATTATTAAGCATTGGAGGTGGTCAATGACAAGTCTATCGTTTTAATTTCAATTGATAATCAGCATTCAATCCCCTGTTCAACGCATCCCCAAGCTGCCTTACTGCTTCAACGTCGCTCTAAGGAAATAAACTAAATTGTGGGCATCACCACTAAATAGACAAACTTACAAGATCAAGCATTAATGTCTCTCTCAAAGTTGCGAATGCTGTTTCAACCTATAAGAATAGAATTACGCAAAATGAAATAACTCAAGGAGAACATACCATAATCGACGTGAAACGTAGATATGAGCTCAGACACTTCAGTGCCCATAACAATGGAGCAGCTTCCCTCCGCAAACAAAGGAATCCATGCTTTACAATTTCAAGCAAATCCCTGTTACCAAACAACAAAATAATAATCTATCGATAATAACGTGGAGCATGTGATTACTTGAAAAATGGATGTTTCGCTCCACCTATTGCTTCTGCCATACAAGGCAAAAAGAATATTGGTTGCCTCTTGACTTCCACTCTAAATAATTGAAATATTAAACAAGGCGTGGAAGAAGGTGAAAATTCATTCATTACTTGGGCTTTTCATTTGATCGATCATAAAAAGAAACAACATCAACACCCAAGATATGACTTGGACATTGCACAAAAATTTCACCATCACAGGTAACCATTGTATTTATTGGACCAACACCGTGGAGACCCAACACATGTGAACTCAACAAATATCCTATAAAGATCACATGTCGGTTTAGTATGACACAAAGAGGAAAAACTATTACCTCCCAAGGAATAAAGATAATCGTCGATGAAGTCGGAATCTTGTCTATGCTTTCGGAAAGGGATATTCTTCTCGAAATAGTTTATCAATAGATCATCAGGAATCTTGTTCATACTTTGGTCATTTTTTCGAATCGTAAAAGTTGTGGGGGGTTTGACAACTTTGTTGTGGTATTGGATAGCTTCTACTATTAACGTATTCAATGCAATAGCACCCTTGTAATGACTGGTGACAACAGTCTCACGATTAGGCAACCCTAATGAGAAACATTCATAAAAATTACAGCGAATGTCTTCCATACCTTCTGAAATAAAAATAGAATTCATCATGCGCATCATTTGAGCCATGAAAAACTCTGATCTCCATTTCAATTCTGGAACAAATACAAATGATCCCATGAAGTTTGTTGGCGTTGTACACCAAACGGTGAAGCTCCCTTCTTTACATATATGACCGCCCACTGAGATATCTTTGATGGCTACAAAATCTGCTGAGTCATCTGGCTTTGACCTTGCCAAATTCTCCCCACTTACCCCATTAGATGTTGCCGATGCGAGTTTGTTCTTCAAAACATCTGTACCCTTATTGCTTTTCTCCAGGGCATGAAAATCACAGTGATTCGGCAAACAGAATTCGTGAATCAAATGGTTATTCACACTACGCTGATTATCGATGCTGATCTCTTGACTGGTCGTTGTGTCAGCGGTGTAATCCTCACGTAACCTATCCCGCATCATATGAGAAAATTGAATCAATGGTACCCTTTGTCCCTCAGTTTCACGCAACACTTCATTGTAGACATCGGTTAGGCACGCTAGGAATGCCCATCCATTTGCAAGCTTCACTTTCAAATCCTTTGGTAGAAGTTTCAACACATCTTTTACCATCAGTATAGCGGTAGAATGAGTGATATTGATTCTACCATCTGGCTGCAAGAATGAGCGTAAATACCAGAATGACATCGCCCCAAACGAGTACGGATATTGTGATATTAAGAACAAAAACAATCGATACAAAGCAGAATCACGAAACTCTTTCCCACTCAGAATAAAGAGTAAGAAAAATAAAATATTTTCTAGCAATGGAATACGCAAGCGATTATTGTGATTGCTGTGTCCTGTCAAATCTTTCGAGCTATGATCACCATGTGTTACCTTAGTAATATAGTGATACATTGCTGAAACGGCGAATGTTTGCAACTTAGCACAACACGATAAAGTGTGATCAAAAAGGGGAATCATCGAAACTACTTTCAACCTACGACGATATTTACATAACATTGTCAATGCCCAACTAATTTTTTGGTGGTCCGTATAGTTCAGCATTGCCAGTAGCGGAGTTATCGCAGAGGAGGGAACCTCTTCCAGCATTTCATCCCGATAACTCCACATCAATTCTCTCATCTCCACATTCACTCCTTCTTGCCAAGGCAAGCTATAGTTGAACTGGTAAATGTATTTCGAAAATTGTTGGCGTTTTGCATCATGCAACCCAAAACGATACAGGAAACTTGACAAGGATGGATCCAGCTGTTCGTCATCTTCATCCGGTTCTTCGCCGACACCAGTACCACTTTGACCTTCGTTGTTACAATTGCTGGTTTTCATACCAGCACCTTGCTCATATGATACGAATGTAAAAGGATAGCGATCTTCGAAAACAATAACTGCCTCACCACCACTTGCACCAACCGCAACAGACTTGGAGGTCGCAGAACTCGGCACCGCTACCTTCATTAAAATGTCAACTAAGATTCGACCAATAAAAAAATCTTTCAATTGAGGATAAACCACATGATCATGATACTGTTGACCACTTTTATAATAATTTTGATAGAGGTCATGAATGGCAATCATTCTACACGCTGTATTCCAATCTTGTGGACAGCCACCAGCCATTAGCAGTAACTCTAAGCCTTGGCCGTATTGCAAAACTTTTTTGTAGTTGAATAGATGGAAAACAGACCAACCTGTTGGATGATTATTTTTTGAAAAAAACTCCACTATCAACATCACACCAGGTTGCAAATCTGACCATAGCAAATGGAGCATGTCAATATAGTCATTGAAATCGCAACATTTCCATGGACTTGCCCCACTTCCATCAGATGATAACTTTTGAGCATGCATTTGTTTGTATTTGTTATTTAAATTAAGGGGTAAAGGATTCATCGCGAAGAGAGAAGGAGATGCCCTGGAAGGAATAATATCCTTTCCATTTAACACAAATCTTACCGTGTACTTAATATGACGATTATCGAGAATGCTTTCGATACGATGCAAATATAGTTTGACAGATGAAGTGAATTGATGCAATGGTAATGGCAAATGACTATTGATAAGTTTGCTCTGCATTTCCATAACTTGAGGTGAAACCATTGCAGCAACCAACTTTGCCAATTCTTCATCGCATAATGAGAACTTTCGGGACGGGATAGGATTGATGAATTGCAAAACACCAACCGCCTGTCCCATGGAATCTTGTATAGGAAGGCATAACATTTGTTGTGAGCGATAGCCAGTACGTATATCCATTGCAGAATCAAAATGCACGCTCTTATAGCAATCTTCAATGTTTAATAAGCGATTATTTTGTGCCACATTTGCAGCAATACCTTTTAACGGCATTCTTATGCCTGATATACTTTTGAAAACATTTACTCCACCACCATTGCCAGATTTGTCATTGTTTCCTTCCCCGTGGAGTCCACCAGCTATTTTGCCCTCAATCTCGTCAATATTGATATGAGAAGTGTACAAATGCATCATATTGCTAATCCGATCTATTATGTAAATCCCAAATCGATCAACACTAAATAAATTTCGGATACGACTGATGAACTCATCCGCCATATCGCGGAATTCAATTTCACTTGCACACAATGGAAGGATTCGTGATTTCAATTTCACTTTCATCGTGATTGGTACATCATCAAGCTCCAAGAAAGATTCTAATTGCTTAAGGATCGCGAGATAATGATTATTCGCTTGTTCACAATGTTCATTTAGTAATTTCAACACATCATGATCCAGACTCAGACCCATTTCAGCGTACTGGATATATGGGTCAGCCTCAACAATATCACTTTGACCATCATCCCCTTCTTGTGCTAAGTCATCAAACATAATCTGACGAATACACTGTGATGAACACGAGAAGATTGT
>JACCEA011484331.1_pt1 | contig 10261 bp, 11 predicted proteins | sample 7449851 | NCBI WGS metagenome assembly JACCEA01 (sample SAMN15323453, study PRJNA562643) | freshwater metagenome | isolation source: river surface water | place: USA:Blue River Watershed | collected 2017-08-18 | reverse complement strand
GGGGCTTCATCCACATGCCCGCCAACCAGGGCGTGATGACAAAAGCAATGGCCAGCGACAGCAACATGCCCAAGCTGGCATTGATCGGGATCGGGCTCATGTAGGGGCCCATCAGGCCGCTCACAAACGCCATGGGCAAGAGCGCCGCGATCACGGTGAAGGTGGCCAAGATGGTGGGGCCACCGACTTCGTCCACCGCGCCGGGAATGATTTCGCGCAGACTCTTGCCTGGGAACAGTTGCTGGTGGCGGTGGATGTTTTCCACCACCACGATGGCATCGTCCACCAAAATGCCGATGGAAAAAATCAGCGCAAACAGCGACACGCGGTTGAGCGTGAAACCCCAAGCCCATGACGCGAACAATGTCGCGGTCAGGGTCAAGATCACAGCCACGCCCACAATCGCGGCCTCGCGTCGGCCCAGGGCCATGAACACCAGCGCCACCACCGACGCGGTGGCAAACAGCAATTTCTGGATCAGTTTTTGCGCTTTGTCGTTGGCGGTTTCGCCGTAGTTGCGCGTCTCCACCACCTCGACGTTGTCGGGGATCACGGTGCCTTGCAGTTTGGCCACACGGCTTTTCACGCCATTGGCCACGTCGATGGCGTTTTCGCCCGACTTCTTGGTGATGGACAGCGTGACGGCGGCGAATTCTTCACCCCCGTTTTTTTCGTTGTTGCCGTGCCAGACATAGCGTGCAGCCGGCATGGGGCCGTCCTGCACATCAGCCACATCTTTCAAGAACACCGGCTTGCCCTGCACCACCTGGACCACCAGGTCGGCCACTTCAGAGGCCTGCGACAGGTGCAGCCCGGCTTCGATGGCCACGCTCTGGTTGCCCCCCAACAAGTCGCCCACCGGCAAACCCAAGTTGGCCGACTGCAAAGCCATGTGCAGATCGTGCACCGTGACGCCTGAGCCGTTCATGCGCTGCGGGTCGATCTGCACCAGCACCGCACGGCGTGGGCCGCCGATGGTGACCACATCGCGAGTGCCAGGCACGCGCTTGATGTCGGCTTCGATGCTGTGCGCCACGCGCTCCAGATCAAAAGCACTCACATCCGCATTTTTACCGTGCAAGGTGAGCGACACGATGGGCACATCGTCAATGCCCTTGGGCTTGATCAGCGGTTCAGGCAAGCCCAGGTTGCGCGGCAACCAGTCAGCGTTTTCGCGGATCGTGTCGTGCAATTTGACCAAGGCTTCGGTGCGCGGCACGCCCACCTTGAACTGCACGGTCATGATGGCCACGCCAGGGCGCGAGACCGAGAAGATGTGCTCCACGCCCGCGATCTTGGACAGCACCTGCTCGGCCGGGATCGCCACCATTTGCTCGACTTCGCGCACCGACGCACCCGGGAAAGGCGCGATCACGTTGGCCATGGTCACATTGATTTGCGGCTCTTCTTCGCGGGGCGTCACCATCACCGCAAACACGCCCAGCAAAAACGCCACCAGCGCCAGCAAAGGCGTGATTTGTGCGCTTTGGAAGGCCGCTGCAATGCGGCCCGAAATGCCCATTTTTGGCTCGTTCATGGGGCTGCTCTCAAGGTTTGGTGGTGACCGTGGCGGGGTCGGCGACAACTTGCTCGCCCTTGCTCACGCCCGACAAAACTTCCACATTCAGGCCATTCACGCGGCCCAGGCGCACCTGGCGCAAGCGGGGCTTGCCTTGTGCATCCATCACGTACACGCCGGTCATTTCAGCGCGGCGAACGATGGCCGACAGGGGCAACATCACCGGTTCGGCCTTGGGGTTTTGGGTGTTGCTGACAGCCTGAACGCCAGACACCCACACGCGGGCAAACATGCCGGGCACCAAGCCCTCGATGCCAGCGGGCAAAGCCAGGCGCAGCTGTGCAGTGTGCGTGACCGGGTCCACCGATGGCAACAGCTGGGCGGTGCCCGCCGTCACCGGCTGGGCGCTGTGGCCAGCGATCTCATAGCGCACCGACGCGAGTTGGCTGCGCACGCCACTGAGCATCGACTGCGGCACCGCCGCGCTCACGCGCAATGCCGAGGGGTCGTGCAGGGTCAACATGGCGCGGCCAGGCATGGCCATGTCACCCAAGGTGACGGCCACATCGGAGACCACGCCGTTGAAAGGGGCGCGCACACTGAAGAAGCCGGTTTGTGTTTGCGCCGCGCGGGTTTGGGCCTGCTGGGCCTGCACCTGGGCACGGGCCGCTTCCCACTGGGCTTGGGCGCGATCGAGCGCACCCTGACTGATGTATTGCTTTTGGAAGAGTTGCTTTTGACGCTCCAGCTCTTTGCTGGCCACGTTCAGGTTGGCTTGCGCGGCCTCGAGTTGGGCGGTGCTGCCCGCCACTTGCTGCTGGGCGGCGCTGGCGTCGATGCGCAGCAGCTCTTGCCCGGCGCGCACGCGGTCACCGGCTTTCACATTCAAGCCCACGATGGTGCCTGCCACTTGGGTGGACAAGGTGGCTTGGCGCACCGCCTCCACCACAGCGTCCAAGCTGACTTGGGCTGCACCGGCCGTGCTGGCGGTGGCCGCCATGGTCTTGGTGCTGTCTGCATTGGCCCACACAGGGCCGATGTGCACAGCAGAAAGGGCCAAGGCCGAAGCCAGGATCAAGCGTCTTTTCATCGAAACAACTCCGTCAAACTGTGGGTGGCAAATGCCTGTCTAAATTTCAAATATACACAATTGCTTATTTGCTTGTTCACGCAATGATACAATCTTTTCAAGACGGTTGTCCACCCATGGCAAAAAAACCGTCTGACGGAGCTGCCCTATGAAAGACCTGCCTGACAAAGCCCTGGACCAGATCGCTGCCTATTTCCAGGCGCTGTCGGAGCCCACGCGCCTGAAAATCCTGAATTTGCTGCGCGAGCAAGAGCGCAGCGTGGGCGAGTTGGCCCAACTCAGCGGCTACTCGGCGGCCAACGTCTCGCGCCACCTGTCTTATTTGGCCCAGCACGGCATCGTGCAGCGCGAAAGCCGCGGCGTCAGTGTGTTCTACCGCGTCAGTGACACCTCCATTTACGACCTGTGCGATTTGGTATGCGGCAACATCGCCCGCCGCTACGAACAAGCCTCCAGCGACCGCGCCGTGTTCACGCCCACCTGAAGTCGACGCCAAGACCTCACTCGGCCCCCGATCGGCCCTTTTGTGTAGCTTGGCTGCGGCAGCGCGGCTCCACCACCTTGCCCAAGGCGGCACGTGCACAATCACAAATAGCTATCATGGCTGCCTACAAGGCCCCCACCATTGCAAAGGGCCTCAGGAGACTTGCATGAGCCGAATCGTCAACGCCGAAAAGAAAAAAAACCTCTGTGCCCGTCTGGCCCGCATTGAGGGCCAATTGCGAGGCCTGCAAAAACTGATCGAGGCCGATGCCGATTGCGAAAAAATCGCCCAGCAAATGGCCGCTGCCCGCAAGGCGCTGGACAAATCCTTCTTCTCAATGGTCGGTTGCATGATCGAGCAAGGCGACCAGTCGCCTGAACATGTGGCCGAGATGCTGACCAAATTCGCCTGATCCCGCCTGTGCGCAAGGCCCAGAACCTTCAGGATTTAAGCAAGACCCCATCGGCATCGAGCACCTTCACCTGAATGGGGATGCCCTGCCCCACGCTTTGGGTGACGGTGCAAAACCCTTCAAACTGACCGAGCACGCGGTCAAGTTGGGCCAGCTGGCCCGCTGGCACACCCAGGTGCAAAGTCGCAAGCATGTTCAGCACGCGCATGCGGCCATCGGCATTGCGCCCCACGTCGGCTTGCACTTCGCAGCGCAAAGGCTCGGGCGCTTGCTTGAATTTGCGCAAGGCAAAGAGCAGCGAATCGCTCAGGCAATTGCCCACCGCAGCACACAGCAACTGCACCGGCGAAGGCCCCAGCCCCGTGCCCAAAGGCGCAGGTTCATCGCTGGTCAGCACCGGCATGGTGTCGTCAAAGCGGATGTCAAAGCGGTAATCGTGCTGCTGGGTCAGCGTGACCGAAATCTGTTTTTCACTCACAGGGCTTCACTTTCTGATCTTGTCTGCAAAGAGTTGACTGATCCCGCGTGCGGGTCACCCAAGGTTCAATCTGTGCAAGTCAGTTTAGGGAAGAAAGCCAAGACAGCGCTTGTCCTGGATCAAGTCAAAGCTTTGCCGCCGCTTGACCTGTACCGACCGTGGCAAACCGCAGATCAGGACTTGCCGGGCGCGAGCAGGTCTTGCGGCTTGACCATGGGCCAGCCACGCTTGGCCCACTCGCTCATGCCGCCATCGACATAGCGGATGTTGGTGAAACCCTGCTCTTGCAGCGCCTCGGTCACGGCACGCGAGCGGTTTTGGGTGTTGCAGATCAGCAAAACCGGTTGGTCGGCTTGCTTGGGAATTTCGGCCACACGCTGCGCCACCTGGCTCATGGGCAGCAAGACCACGCCTTGTGCCACGCCCGTGGCGTGCTCTTGCGACTCGCGGATGTCGATCATCAACACCTTGCCCGATGCGTGCTCGGCGCGCGCTTGCTCCAATGAGACATGTGGCAACACGGGCTTTGGGCTGCAAGCCTGCAAACTGAACACAAGCAGCACGGCACCTGAACACTGCTTCCAGTTTGTCAACATAACAAGTTCCTTTTCATATTAGCCATCAATTATATTTAAACCATTTTCAGGCCACATCCGCGACGAAGCGCATCCAAACAGCTTCAACCCAAACCTTTTGGAAACAATCTCTCCCTCGCATGGACTGCAATGGGCCCCTGCAGCTCAGGGACAAGATTTGACCGATAGGATGCGCTCACCTTTCGAAATACGATCGCCATCCAATTGCTGCCGTGAAACAACCTGCTCCTCCTGAACACCCTTCAAGCACCCTGTCGATTCACATGGTGCGCGAACTTCGCTCCGACCACGCGGGCGAGACTGGCGCCGTTCAGATTTACAAAGGCATCTCCACCGTGGCCCGCTGGCGACAAGACGCGCAGCTGCTGGCCTTTGCCCGCGCGCATGGCGACACCGAAAGCGAGCATTTGCGATTGATTGAGGACTGGTTACCCGCTGAGCGCCGCAGCAGGTTGCTGGTGCCTTGGCGCATGGCCGGCTGGTTGACTGGGGCGTTGCCCGCGCTGTTCGGCCGCCGTGCGGTGTACGGCACCATCGCCGCCGTCGAGACCTTTGTGGACGTGCATTACCAACAGCAAATCGACCACCTGCACGAGCACGGTGGCCCCGAAGGCCTGCTGCCTTTGCTGCAGCTGTGCCAGGCCGATGAACAACACCACCGCGACGAAGCCGCTGCCCTGGCTGGCCCGCGCGCGCCCTGGCTTTTGCGACTGTGGTGCGCCGTGGTCGGCTCCGGATCAGCGGCTGCGGTGGTGTTGGCTCGGCGCGTTTAACTGCGCCGATTCGCGCAAATCAATGCCCTCATGTTGGGCAACTTTTTCGAGGGCGTTTTCGAACAGGCTGCGGGCGGAGCCGGAGATGGCACGCAAATACGAATGCAGATGCGCGTCTTCGGTGTTCTTGTTCAAGCACTCTTGGCTGTAGGCCTCAAAACTGGCCAACTGCGCGATCAGCTCGGCCACATGCTTGGGGCACTCGCACAAGACATTGGTCGAGATGCCCGCCACACGCCGCAAGGTGTCGTCTGAATATTTGCGCCCGGCAATCACCGCACCTTGGTGGCCATAAGCCTGGGCCCGGTCGCGGTCCACAAACAAAATCGACTGCAACAACTCGGCCAACTCGCTGTCCGAGATCGGGTCACGACGGACCGTCAAACCTGCCCGCTTCATGTCTTGCACCACCTTGTCGGGCGCGAAGTGGTAGAGCACGATGGTCTGTGCAAAGGGCTGGCGCTGCATCAGCGCCTGAATCGACTCGAACACCGAGTCCTGCAGCGAGTTGACCTTGATCAGCAGCACTTGCGGCTTGTCTGACAAAGGCGCGTGATGCGCGGCGGCCAGGTCATCGAGCACGTCGGTGACTTGGATGCGGTGCTGGCTCAACACCGCCGCAAATTGACGCGACTCGATGCGGTTGGCCAAACCCAAACCGACCACCGCCAAGCACACGGGCTGGGCCAAGGCCTGCGCTGTCGGCGTCTGATGGTTGGGGTGGCACAGCTGGCGCAGTTGCGGCAGATCCAGACGGGCGATGCTGCCAATGCCATGCCCCGCACCCGACAGCTGCTTGAGCAAGAGTGCCTTGGACACATCGTGCTCGGCGAACAGGCGTTGGTTGCCCTCGGTCTTGACGGGTGTGAACGCCCCATACCGCGTTTGCCAGATGCGCAAGGTGGAGACCGGAATGTCGGTGGCCTTGGAGACGGCGCCGATGCGGTAAAGCGGTGACTGAGCACTTGGGGTGTGGGGCATACAGGCTTTTTGTTCAGGTATTGTTGAGATCTTATGTCGAAATAACCTTAAAAAATAAAAAATCATGATTTTGAGGAGTTATTGGACGCAAAATTCTCCTCATCGGGGGGTTCATCACATGATTTCGAACAAAACCATCAACGCCATGGATGTGTGCGTCATCATCGCCGCGCATCAAAACTTGGGCAGGGTCTCCACCACAGAGCTGTCGCAGCGGCTGCAGCTGTCAATCTCTAACTTGGAGAGCATCCTCAAGCCGCTCAAAGAACAGCACATCGTGTCGGCACGCAAAGGCCCGGGGGGCGGTTATGAAATCCGGGGCGACCTGGCGCTGATTTCGATGTGGGACATTGCGGCGGTGTTCGAGCCCACCTTGGCGCAACAAGGCAGTGAAGAACAGCCCATCGAAGCATCCGACTACGAATGGGGTCTTGAGCGGGTAATCATCGACACCCTGAGTCAGTCGACCTTGTCCGATTTTGTGACCACACAAGCGCTACCACCGCTGGTTGAAACACCGGTCGTCAACCGTTTCAAGTTCAAACCGCTGGAAGCACCCCTGGTGCCCAAGGCCCCCAACTCGGTGTTTCAGTTGCACATGGCGCTTTAGGTTCTGCTAGCCTTGCGCCAGCAAGGAAACGACCATGAGCACATTCAACAACCCCCAACAAACCTGGAACCAACGCTTTGCCGCCGAGCACTATGTGTTTGGCGAAGCACCCAACGCCTATTTGAAATCACAAGCGGCACACTTGTTGCCAGGCACCGCGCTGGCCGTGGCCGATGGCGAAGGGCGCAACGGTGTGTGGCTGGCCCAGCAAAGCCTGCAGGTCGATGCCTTTGATTTTTCGGACAACGCCCTCCGCAAAGCCCAAGCCCTGGCACAAAGCCGCCAAGTGGCCGTGAATTGGGTGCACAGCGATTGGCAGTCGTTTGACTGGCGGCCTGCCCATTACGACAACGTGGTGGGCATCTTTTTTCAGTTCGCCACACCCGATGAACGCAGCGACCTGTTTGCACGCATACTCCGCAGCCTCAAGCCGGGCGGCATCCTGATCATCCAGGGCTACACGCCGCGCCAACTGGACTTCAACACCGGCGGGCCCGGCAAACTGGCGCACATGTACGACGAAGCCCTGATGCTGGACGCCTTCGGCGAACTGGACATCTTGGACCTGCGCACTTACGAAGCAGAGATTTCTGAAGGCACAGGCCACCAAGGCATGTCGGGCCTGCTGGGTCTGACGGCACGCAAGCCCAGCGCTTGATCATCAAGCCGGGTGCACTGCGCATCTTCCAGGCGTTGCGCACCCAGCAATTGACGCAAATTGATGCCTTGAAGTTCTTGTTGGATTTTTTGATTCAACTGCTGGCAAACACGATCGCCCACCGAGTCAATGTGGGGTTTTCCCGAATGGGGATCTACCGGCTCAATGGCTGCAACAATGTCTGCCAAGCTGATTTTCTCTGACGCCATGGCCAGGCAATACCCTCCGCCAGGGCCTCGGGTGCTGTCCACCAGGTTGGCTCGTCGCAACTTGCTGAAAACCTGTTCAAGGCGCGTGGTCGATATGTCATGACGAGACTGGATGGCCGCCAAAGAGACAGGGCCATCATGCTCATGAAGACCCACCTCAACCAAGACGGTCACGGCCAATTGGCTGTCTTTCCTCAAGCGCATCCCCAGTCGCCTTGTTCTTTGGTGAGCAGGCTAATCTTGCCCCTCAGATGTTCAAACCACTCACCCGTGCACATGAATACCTCCTATAGGTTCATATTGGGAAACTCGAAAAAAGGGGGGCTCTTGTGACAGAGCCCCCCAAATCAGGGCATGTGTACCAAACACACCCTAAACCGCAATCCCTTAACTATATAAGAAGTTACTTAATTAATTTTGACTTGGCTCATTTTGTGTAACGAACAGCCATGCTATCGAGGTTAATAGGGCGAATCTTCTGAGCTTGGCCTGCACAGCCAAAGGCTTCAAAGCGGGCTTTGACGATGCCCGCTGCAGCTTTTTTAGCCGCGGCCAAGGCTTTGCGTGGATCGAATTCTGAGGGCTGCTGGGCAAACACCTGGCGCATGGCACCGGTCATGGCCAGGCGGATGTCGGTGTCGATGTTGACTTTGCGCACACCGCTTTGGATGCCGCGCACGATCTCTTCGACCGGCACACCATAAGTTTCCTTGATGTCGCCGCCGTATTGGCGAATGATCTGCAACCACTCTTGCGGCACGCTGGAGCTGCCGTGCATCACCAGGTGTGTGTTGGGAATGGCGGCATGGATGGCCACAATGCGGTCCATGGCCAAGATGTCGCCAGTGGGAGGGCGCGTGAATTTGTAAGCGCCATGGCTGGTGCCAATGGCAATGGCCAGCGCATCCACCCCGGTTTGAGCCACAAAGTCTTTGGCCTGAAACGGGTCGGTCAGCATCTGCTCGTGGCTGAGTTTACCCTCAGCGCCCACACCGTCTTCTTCACCCGCCTCGCCGGTCTCCAGAGAACCCAAGCAGCCCAACTCCCCCTCCACCGACACACCCACTGCGTGCGCCATTTCGCACACCTTTTGGGTCACGCCCACGTTGTATTCGTAGCTGGCAGGTGTCTTGGCATCGGCCATGAGCGAGCCGTCCATCATCACACTCGAAAAGCCCGAGCGGATGGACTGCTGGCACTGCGCGGGCGTCGCACCGTGGTCCTGATGCAGCACGACCGGAATGTCCGGGTGGGTTTCGATGGCCGCCAGCACCAGATGGCGCAAATATGCCTCACCGGCGTATTTGCGGGCACCAGCTGAGGCCTGCAAGATGACCGGGCTGTCGGTGGCCTGGGCGGCCTCCATGATGGCCTGGACCTGTTCGAGGTTGTTGACGTTGAATGCGGGCACACCGTAGCCGAATTCGGCGGCGTGGTCGAGAACTTGGCGCAATGAAACCAATGCCATGGTGGATGTCCTTGTGAATTAAAAATGAAATAAAAAAAGAGGTCAAAGACCCACGGCCGAACGCCGGGTCAAAATCTCAAAAGCGGGCAAGGTCTTGCCTTCCAGAATTTCGAGGAAGGCGCCTCCGCCGGTCGAGATGTAGCCCACTTGCTTGTCGATGCCGTATTTGGCAATCGCGGCCAGCGTGTCACCACCACCCGCGATGCTGAAGGCGCTGGACTCGGCAATGGCCTGCGCAATGACTTGGGTGCCATTTTCAAAGGCCGCAAACTCGAACACGCCCACCGGGCCGTTCCACACAATCGTGCCCGCTTGCTTGAGCTGAGCGGCCAGCTTGGCAGCGGTCTCAGGGCCAATGTCCAGGATCAGATCGTCGTCGGCGACTTCTGTGGCTTTTTTGATCGTGGCCACCGCGTCGGCGGCAAAGGTCTTGGCGGTCACCACATCGGTCGGGATGGGGACTTCTGCTCCCCTGGCTTTCATGGCCTCAATCACGGCTTTGGCCTCACCCACCAGATCGGCTTCGGCCAGGCTTTTGCCAATCGACAGACCCGCTGCCAACATGAAGGTGTTGGCAATGCCGCCCCCCACGATCAACTGGTCCACGTTTTTGGACAGGCTCTTCAAGATGGTCAGCTTGGTCGAGACTTTGCTGCCCGCCACGATGGCCACCAGCGGACGCTTGGGCCCGGTCAGCGCCTTGCTGATCGCATCGATCTCGGCCGACAGCAAGGGGCCTGCACAGGCAATCGGCGCGAACTGCGCGATGCCGTAAGTCGTGCCCTCCGCGCGGTGCGCGGTGCCAAAGGCATCGTTCACATAGATATCGCACAGCTGGGCCATCTTGCGGGCCAGCGATTCGTCGTTTTTCTTCTCACCCTGGTTGACGCGGCAGTTTTCGAGCAGCACCACTTGGCCGGGGGCAACGGTCACGCCGTCTAGCCAATTGGCGACCAAAGTCACTTCACGTCTCAATAACTCAG